>Ga0075530_1000464_pt1 | contig 18995 bp, 20 predicted proteins | sample NGEPerD_2_FD_75101 | JGI IMG/M metagenome (GOLD analysis project Ga0075530, IMG submission 75101) | Arctic peat soil microbial communities from the Barrow Environmental Observatory site, Barrow, Alaska, USA - NGEE PermafrostL1-D | ecosystem: Environmental > Terrestrial > Soil > Wetlands > Peat ... | reverse complement strand
GAGGTACTCCATCATCGCGTCGATCCTGTCGACGGGCTTGAGCTGGAACTTGAGCTTGTCGATGACGGGGGTGGAGTTGCCCACCAGGTCCATCCGCGTGCAGTGCCCGCAGTACTGCGGGCAGGTGGGCAGCAGCTCGGCCAGGACCTTGGTGGGATAGCGGTGGGTCAGCCCCTCGGCCACCCACATGTCGTGCTCATGGAGAGAGTCGCGGGTGGCGTTCGGGTGCGAGGGCCAGTCCGTACGACGGTCGGAGAAGACGGGCAACATGTAGCCGCGAACCGGGTCGGCGTAGAACGCGTCGGTCAGTGATCCCGCGCCGCCCGGAGTCGTGCGCGGAGCCATCGTGTTGAGCATCTGCGGGGGAAGCAGCATCGACATGGTCGCGCGTTCTCGCTGGTCACGCTCGAGATCCTCGTAGAAGCGGTCGTCAACGAGGTCGCCGAGCAGCAGCCGGAGCTGCTTGATGTTCTTCACGCACTTGGCGCGCTGCCACTGAACCGACTCCCACTCGAGCCGGGTGACGTCCTTCCAACCGGGAAAGCGTGTCCAGTCGGGTTCGACGAGCTCGACCTGCCGATAGGGGTACGGCTGCCCCGAGCCCAGGTCCAGGGCCGTCTCGATGCTCATGATGCTCCTTGTTTCGGGCGCGCGGAGTTGTGTGGTACGTCGCTCACATGCCAGAGTACGCGTAGAATCTACGGTAAGTCTAACAACCAGCCGTAATATTTGCGTCCAGATAACGATAATGATGGAGGACGGCCCGTGACCGCCAACGGACTGCGCCGCGTCCTCGAACCGGGCGGAGTCTTGCCCCAGGCCGCGCAGCGACTCGACACCCGTCGCCCGATCTGGCCGGACGAGGTCCGGATCCGGGTCGAACGGCTCAACCTCGACGCCGCCTCCTTCCTCCAGTTCGCGCGGAAACATAGCGCCGCGGACGGCTCTGTGGATGGTGAGGCGATCCGTGACGAAGTGCTCGCCATCATCAGGGCACGCGGCAAGATGCAGAACCCCGTGACGGGGTCGGGTGGCATGCTCGTCGGGTGCGTCGAGGAGGTCGGCGAACACTCACCGCTGGGTCTCGCGGTGGGCGACCGGGTCAGCACCCTCGTCTCGCTCACGCTCACCCCCCTGGTGATCGAGGACGACCTGGTGAGGTGGGACGGAACCACCGAGCAGGTTCCCGCGGACGGCTACGCGATCCTGTTCGGACGCTCCGTCGCCGCGAAGCTACCCGTCGACCTGCCCGTCGACCTCTCCTTGTCTGTGATGGACGTCTGTGGTGCGCCTGCGCTGACCGCGCGGGTGGTGCGCGGCTATGACAACCCGACTGTGGTCGTGATCGGAGGGGCCGGCAAGTCCGGTTCACTCTCCCTGGCCGCCGCACGGCAGGCCGGCGCCGGGCGAACGATCGGCGTTGTCCCGAACCAGAGGGAGCTCGACCTCCTGGAGTCGGCTGGGCTGGCCGACGTCGTCGTGCGTGCGGACGCACGCGACCCGGTCGCACTGTCGGAGGCTGTCACCCGAGCCGGTGGTCCGGCCGACGTGAGCGTGGTCTGCGTCGATGTCGCGGGGTGTGAGGGTGGGGCGATCCTGTCCACCCGCGACGGCGGCACCGTCATCTTCTTCTCGATGGCAACCTCGTTCACCGCGGCCGCGCTCGGCGCCGAGGGCCTCGCCGCGGATGTCACCATGCTCGTGGGGAACGGCTACGTGCCCGGACACGCGGACTACGCCCTATCACTCCTGCGTGCCCACGATGGAGTGCGTGCTCTGTTCGAGAAGCGGCGATGAAGCACAATGACCCCGTGACTTCCTCCTCGACGCGCACACTTCTGCGCGGTGGGCACGTCTACACCCCCAACGGCTTCCTCAACGGCTCCCTCAACGGCTCCCTCAACGGCTCATTGGGCGATGGGCACGCCACGGCGATGTGCATCGAGGACGGGCTGGTGGTGTGGACCGGCGATGACGACGCATCCGCGCACTTCGCCGACAACGCCGAACGGACCATCGAGCTCGGTGGGCGACTGGTCACACCGGCGTTCGTGGACTCCCACGCGCATCTGGGTCAGACCGGCGTTGCCATGGCGAGCCTCGACCTCGCGGCGGCGGGGTCGCTGCGTGACGCGCTGGACATCCTCGCGGACTACGCCCGAAGGTCGACCGCCACGATGGTGCTCGGCTTCGGGTGGGATGAGACACAGTGGCCAGAGCAGCGGTGTCCGACCCGCGCCGAGGTCGACCGCGCGATCGGGCAGCGGCCGGCGTACCTCGCCCGGGTCGACATGCACTCCGCTGTCGTCTCCAGCGCATTCCTGGACGCCTTCCCTCAGCTCGCCGGCCTCGATGGGTACGACGCGGGGGGACATGTCGCGCGGGAGGCTCACCATCGAGGCCGGGAGGCGGTCCACCAGATGGTGCCCGCCTCCGCCCGCGAGGACGCGATCCGTTCCGCGCTCCATCGGGCCGCGGGACAGGGGATCGCCATGGTGCACGAGCTCGGGGCGCCGCACATCTCACCGGCCGGCGACTTCGCGATCATCGACACCATGCGTGCGCAGGAACCGTTGCCCGAGGTGGTCGGCTACTGGGGTCAGCTCGACGGGATCGACCATGCCCGAGAGCTCGGCTGCGTCGGCGCCGGGGGCGATCTGTGTGCGGACGGCGCCATCGGGTCGCGCACCGCCGCGATGCACGCGCCGTACGCCGACGACGCCACGTCGGGGAATCTCTACCTCGGCGCCGAACAGGTCACTCGCCACGTGCTCGCCTGCACCGAGGCAGGACTCCAAGCCGGTTTCCACGTGATCGGTGACCGCGCGGTCACCGAGGTCGTCGCCGGGTTTGGTCAGGCCGCGGCAATTCTCGGCGCTCCCGCGATCGTTCGCGCCCGGCACCGTATCGAGCACCTGGAGATGATCGGCCCGGAGGACATCACCACCCTCGCGGAGCTGGGTGTGACCGCCAGCATGCAGCCGATGTTCGACGACCTCTGGGGTGGCGAGGAGTCGCTGTACGCCCAGCGCCTCGGTGCTGACCGGGCCGCTGCGATGAACGCGTTCGGGTCGCTGAACCGGGCAGGTGTCGCGCTGGCCTTCGGCTCCGACACCCCGGTCACCCCGTTCGCGCCCTGGTCGGCTGTGCGTGCCGCCGCGGCGCACCGCACCGAGTCCGAGCGAATCGCCGTGTGCGACGCGTTCAACGCGCACACGCGGGGTGGCTGGCGAGCCGCGCGCCGTGACGAGGGCGGGCTGATCGCGCCCGGAGCCCCGGCATCCGTCGCCGTGTGGGACGTCCCCGGCAATCTCGGCGTACCCCGGCTTCCCGACCTGCACCCAGACCACGACCTGCCCACGTGCGTGATGACGCTCGTGAACGGCCACGTCGCCTTCGAAGAATCAGGAGCCCTGTCCTCATGACAGCCCAGCCAAAAGGAAAGCTTGCGCTCGACCCGTCGACTGTGCGCCAGGCGCGCACGCTGGCTCGTCGGGCGGGACGCCCCATCGTGAGCATGGCCAAGAAGCACACCACCGTCTCGGTTGAACGCGCCACCCTGCGACTCGCCGGTCTCCAGGGCGCCGACGCCGACGGCATCCCGTGGGTCAACCGGCTCCTGGACGCGACGCGTGGCGACGTCGGGATCGAGCACGGGATTGCTGTGCCGGTGTGGGACGCGCTCGTCCGCGGCGAGGCAGATGACCTGTCCACGCTGGCCCAGAAGGCGGCGGTCGGGTCGGTGCGGTTCCGGATCCCCGAAGGTCGAGACCTGACCCGCGCGAAGACGGCAGCCAAGAAGCAGGTGGGGGCCGGGATCCGGCAGGTAGACTCCCGCCGCCGCGAGCGGGACCGCCTGGTCAAGAGGTGGGGGGACCCGGACCACAAGCCGTGGATCTACCTGATCGTGGCCACAGGCGACATCTACGAGGACATCCCCCAGGCCCAGCAGGCGGCCCGGGAGGGTGCCGACGTGATCGCGGTGATCCGTTCCACCGGCCAGTCGCTGTTGGACTACGTTCCTGAGGGCGCCACCCGGGAGGGGTTCGCGGGGACCTACGCCACGCAGGAGAACTTCCGGCTGATGCGTGAGTCGCTGGACGAGACCAGCGCCGAGCTCGGTCGCTACATCCGGCTCACCAACTATGCCTCAGGCCTGTGCATGCCGGAGATCGCCGCCCTCGCAGGCATGCAGCGCCTCGACATGATGCTCAACGACTCGATGTACGGCATCCTGTTCCGCGACATCAACCCGGTGCGCACGTTCGTCGACCAGCGGTTCAGTCGCCAGGTCCACGCCCGCGCCGGGATCGTCATCAACACCGGGGAGGACAACTACCTCACCACCGCCGACGCGGTCGAGGCCGCGCACACGGTCACCGTTTCGCAGCTGCTCAACGAGTACTTCGCGAAGGAGGCCGGCCTCGAAGACTGGCAGCTCGGCCTGGGGCATGCCTTCGAGATCAACCCCGACCTGCCGGACAGCTTCCGGTTGGAGCTTGCCCACGCCATGCTCGCCCGCGACCTGTTCCCGAACGCACCGCTGAAGTGGATGCCGCCGACGCGACATATGACCGGGGACGTGTTTCGCGGCTACCTGCTGGACGGGTTCTTCAACCTGGCCGGTGCCCTGACCGGGCAGAGCATCCTGCTGGTCGGGATGATGACCGAGGCAGTGGTCACCCCCTGGTTGTCCGACCGCGACCTCGCCCTGCAGAACGTGCGCTACGTGATGAGTGCCGCAGGCAAGCTGCACGAGGACTTCCGGCCCGAGCCGGACGGCTTCATCGCCGAGCGGGCCCGGCAGGTGCTGGCCGAGGGCATCGAGCTGCTGGAGAGGATCCTGGCTCACGAGGGCAGGACCGGCTTGCTTGACGCGATCGCCGACGGCACCTTCGGTCTGATGAAGCGTCCCGCCGACGCCGGCCGCGGCCTGGAAGGCGTCGCGAAGAAGGCGCCCGGCTACTACAACCCCGCCAGCGACATCCTGGACCGATCATGAGGGTGTGTACGGCGGGTCCGGCTGCGCGGTGGGGGCCAGCCGCCCAACCGGCCTCGCTCGTTCCTCGCTCGGCTGCCAGGCCCATCCACGGTCGCCCGGCCCCCACCCCTCCGCCCGACCCGCTGACCGCGCCCGGCCCGGCGATCGCAGCCCACCAGGAGCCCCGATGACGATCCTGCGGCCGTACGGCGACACCACGGGCGACGGAATGGTGCAGCTGTCGTTCACCCTGCCGATGCCGAACTCCAAGATCGCCGAAGGAGCCGCGACCCAGCTGGCGAACAAGATGGGGATGGACCCGGCGATGGTGGTCCATGCCAGGCCGATGGGTCCCGGCTTCACCTTCTTCGTGGTCTATGGCCGGGTCAACCACCTGGTGGACCCTTCCCAGGTCGAGGTGGTTGAGCGTGACTACCCGCTGCTCTCGCCCAAGGAGGTCAACCTGGTGATCCGCAAGGGGCTGCGCCGTCGGCTCGTCGTGGTCGGCGGATGCATCGGGACCGACGCGCACACTGTCGGTATCGACGCGATCCTCAATATCAAGGGCTTCGCAGGAGAGAAGGGGCTCGAGTACTACCGCGAGATCAAGGTGGTCAACCTCGGGGCCCAGGTCTCGGTTCCGCAGCTGGTCGCCCGTGCCCGGGACGAACGCGCGGACGCCGTACTCGTCTCTCAGGTGGTCAGCCAGCGAGACGCGCACATCGCGAACACCCGGGAGATGTCGGCCGCGTTCCGCGAGTCCTACCCGGCGGAGACGCGACCGCTGATGATCGTGGGGGGTCCACGCTTCGACGAGACGATGGCCGGCGAGCTCGGGGTGGACCGGGTCTTCGCTCGAGGCACCACCCCGGGCGAGGTGGCCAGCTATCTCGTCGAGGAGCTGGTGAACCGGTCTCGGACGAGGAAGGCGGCTGCGTCATGACGCAGCCGCCCGCCGGCCAGCGTCCCGAGCCCGGACCGCAGGTGGGCCTGACGGCGACCCACCGCAGATACGTTCCTTACTCCGACGCCCACTACGCAGGCAACCTCGTCGACGGCGCGTACTCCCTTGCCCTGTTCGGCGACGTGGCCACCGAGGTGTGCATCCGCGGCGACGGTGACGAAGGCCTGCTCGCGTCCTACTCCGAGGTCGCGTTCAAGGCTCCGGTTCGCGCCGGTGACATAGTCGAGGTGTCCGCTGTGGTGGTCCGGGTGGGGAACCGTTCGCGAACCATCGAGTTCGTCGCCACGGTCGTTGCTCGGGGTCGACCGGACATCTCGGTCTCGAGTGCCGCGATGCTCGACGAACCGATCGTCGCCACCACCGCAACCGGGACCGTCGTCGTAGCGCCGAGGGGCTGACCGACTCGCCTGGGCCGCGGGCGGCGTGTCGGGCGGCGACACGCCGCGCCAGACGATTTTCTGTCTTCAACCTGATCGCCAGCAGACCCATCCTGACCTGCGTCTTCGCCAATAACTGCAGGTCATGGCGTGGTTGACAGCGCCCACCGCCGTAGGCCTAGGTTAAAGACCGTTCCACCAAGCAGGTCGTTTCGGCGGACTGACGTCCAGGTGGCCGCGTGACCAGGTCGGGTACCACGAACCTAGGGGACGCGGTTCCCGGAGGCCGGCCCCGCTGCAGCGGGGGGGAACACGGACAAGAGCCCGAGCCCAGTAGACAACGGATCCGCCTTTTCGCACCCAGCGGAAGTGGGTTCGGTCCGAAGGGTTCGGGCTCTTTTCGCTTTCCACGATCGGTAGGTTGGGTCTGTGCTGATCGCCCGTCTGGCCCTCGCCGCCTTGGCGGGTGCCGCAGTGGGGGTGAGCTTCGAACCGCTGCGCCTGGTCTACCTGCTGCCCTTCGCGATCGCCCTGTTCGCTCTCGTGTGCCATGAGGTGTCGCTGCGCGGGGGCTTCCTGCTCGGGACCGTGTTCGGTCTCGCCTTCCTGCTGGTTCTGCTTCCGTGGCTGCAGGTCATCGGGGTGGACGCATGGATCGGGGTGGCGCTTCTCGAGGCGTTGTTCTACGGACTCCTGGGCCTGGGCACCGTAGCCGTGCTGCGGCTGCCACCGTGGCCCCTGTTGACCGCCTTCTTGTGGGTGGGGGTCGAGATGCTGCGGGGAGTGCTGCCGTTCGGCGGGTTTCCCTGGGGCCGCCTGGCGTTCGCGACGGTCGACACGCCGGTGGCGCCGCTGTTCGCCTACACCGGCGCGGCGGGAGCCACGTTGGCGGTGGCCCTGGTTGGCACCGTGCTGGCCTGGACGGCTACCAGGGTACGCCGGACGCCGGCCCGGGCGGTGGCCGTTCTCGTCCTCACCTGTCTCCTCGCGTCGATAGGTTCGGCGTTCCCGCTCAACAGCCCTTCGCCGAGCGAGAACGCCGACTCGGTCACTGTCGCCGCCGTGCAGGGCAACGTCCCGGGGGAGGGAATGAACGCCTTTTCCGAGCGGAGGGCCGTCCTGGACAACCACGTCACCGCCACCAAGGACTTCGCCGCGCAGGTGGAGTCAGGTGAGGCGCCCGCGCCGGACATCGTGATCTGGCCGGAGAACTCCACCGACATCGACCCGTTCACGGACCCCACGGTCAACGCAGACATCCAGGAGGCCGTCGACGCGGTGGGGGTGCCGGTGCTGGTGGGTGCCATCGTCGATGGCGAGGAGCCCACCGACGTCCTCAACCAGGGCATCGTGTGGCGCCCGGGCACCGGTCCTGGGCAGAGATACTCCAAGACCCACCCGGTGCCGTTCGGGGAGTACATCCCGTTCCGCGACCAGCTGGCGAGGTACATCACCCGGCTCGACCAGATCCCACGCGACATGGTGCCGGGCTCCGAGCCAGGCCTGCTGGAGATGAACGGCACCATCGTCGGCGACGTGATCTGCTTCGAGGTCGCCTACGACGCCCTGGTGCGCGATGTGGTCCGGGGGGGCGCAGAGGTGCTGGTGGTACAGACCAACAACGCCACCTACATGGGCACCGGCCAGATCGAGCAGCAGTTCGCGATCTCGCGGCTGCGCGCCATCGAGAGCGGACGCTACCTGGTCGTCGCCGCCACCAACGGGGTGTCTGGGATCATCTCCCCACGGGGGAAGGTGGTTGAGCGCGCACCCACCCGAACGCAGGCCGTTCTCACGCACACCCTGCAGCCGGCCACTGGCATCACCGCGGGCATCCGGTTCGGGGTGTGGATCGAGATGTCGGTGAGCCTTCTCGCGACGGTGGGCCTCGCCCTGGGGGTCGCGACCGGCTTCCGTCGCCGGCGCGATCACGCCAAGGGGCCGAGTCCCGAGAAGCACTACGTGGACGCATGAAACCGGCTTCACTGCGACCGATGGTGATGGTGCTGCCGACCTACAACGAGGTGGACAACCTCGAGTGGATCGTGCGTCGGCTGCGCAAGGCAGTTCCGGCGACCGACGTACTCGTCGTCGACGACCAGTCACCCGACGGCACGGGGGACCTCGCGGACCAGCTGGCCGCCGAAGACGCGCAGGTCCACGTCCTGCACCGGACCGCGAAGGAGGGGCTGGGAGCGGCCTACCTGAACGGTTTCCGGGTGGCCCTCGAGCGGGGGTACGACGTGATCGGTGAGATGGACGCCGACGGTTCCCACCAGCCTGAGCAGCTTCCGCAGCTCATCTCGGCCCTCGTCGGCGCCGACCTCGTCCTCGGGTCGCGCTGGGTGCCCGGTGGGTCGGTGACGAACTGGCCGCGGTTCCGTGAGGCGCTCTCTCGCGGTGGCAACACCTACACGCGGCTGCTGCTCGGCATCCCGGTCAGGGACGCGACCGGCGGGTTTCGGCTTTTCCGGCGTACGACGCTGGAGGCGCTGGACCTGCGCACGGTCAACTCGACGGGCTACTGCTTCCAGGCCGACCTCGTCCGGCGCGCCGTCGCCGCGGGACTCCGGGTGCGAGAGGTCCCTATCGAGTTCGTCGAACGGGTCCGGGGGCAATCGAAGATGACCCCCCGGGTGGCCGCGGAGTCGCTGCGACGGATCACCGGCTGGGGCCTCCACGAGCGTAGGAAGCAGATCCGCGACGTACTCTGGAGGAGAACGACGCGTAGCCCGGAGCAGAGGTGACACAGGTGAGGCGCAGGATCCCGGTGGGAGTGCTGGTCGTACTCTTCATCCTCGTCCCGTTGGCGGAGATCTACGTCCTGATCCAGGTCGGCCAGGTGATCGGTGCGCTGTGGACCGTGCTGCTGCTGATCGCGGTCAGCGTCCTGGGCAGCTACCTGATCAAGCTTGAGGGGGCCCGTGCGTGGCGGGCGCTACGCAACGCTCTGGAGAGCAACCGGATGCCGGCTCGCGAGCTGGTCGACGGAGCGCTGATCCTGATCGGGGGCACCTTGCTGCTCACGCCCGGATTCCTGTCCGACGCGCTCGGCCTGTTCTGCATCCTTCCGTTCACCCGCCCGCTCGCCCGTCGGGTGCTGGTCGGGTTCGTGACGCGCAAGCTCCTCGGCGACAGCAGCGGGCCCTCAAGCAACTCCTCCGGCAGCTCCTCCCGCGGCCCCCGGACACGACAACGCCCCGGACCAGATTCAGTGGTCCAGGGCGAGGTTGTCGACTAAGTCAGTCGGTCAGCGCTTGTTCAGGCGCTCTTCCGGGTCTTCGACTTGCGCGGGCGGTGCAGGTGCGCCGGACCGATCTCGCCCCCGCGCAGCAGGTCGAGACGCTCAGCCAGGATGTCTTCGAGCTCCTTGATCGAACGGCGCTCGAGCAGCATGTCCCAGTGGGTGCGGACCGGCTTCACGTTCTTCGCGACCGGAAGCGTCCCGTCGGCGGCTAGTGCCTCCGCACCACAGCGTGGGCACTCCCAGACAGCGGGCACGTCGGCCTCGGCCGACATCGGGATCTCGAACTCGTGTCCTCGTTTGCAGATGTATCCGACCTGTTGACGTGCCGCGAACTCGATTCCGCGCTCGTCTTCGAAACTTTGGCCCCCAAGGCGGGCGCCGCGTAGTGTCCGCTCTCCCATGAGCCACCTCCTGATGTTGATTTCGCGTGTACGACGTGATGACGGTCAACTGTCCACGATAGGGGCGACAGCGACTCCATCCCAAATCCACAACGAACCGTGGGCGACAGTGATTCCCAGACAGTGATCCCAGTCGGGCGGCTACCTCCCGTGTGTTATCGCACACCTACCCGGTTCGTGACCTCTTCACACCTCCCCGCCCACCCTAAACGACCGCCGGGGCGGTGTTCCCGGCCTCCCGGATGCCCCGAGCCGGGTCGACCTTGAGCAGGAGCAGGCCGCCGATCACGAAAAAGATGATCAGCGCGAAGATCGCGGGCCGGTAGGAGTCAGTGAGCTGGTAGACGAGACCGAACACGAGCGTTCCCAGCCAGCTCGTGCCCCGCTCGCAGGCCTGGTAGAGGCTGAAGTACTCCGCCTCCCGCCCACGGGGTATCAGCAGGCTGAAGAAGGAGCGGGACAGCGCCTGGGTGCCGCCCAGCACCAGGCCGATGCTGACCGCGAGGGCCAGGAAGAACGCGATCTGCCTCTCCGGGATGAAGAAGGCGGCGCTCACCACGAGCATCCAGACGAGCAGGCCAGCCAGGATCACCTTGCGGCTGCCGTACCGCTGCGCCGCCGCGCCGAACAGAAGGGCGCCGCCGAACGCCACGAACTGGACCAGCAGGATCGTGGCGATCAAGGTGGAGGTCCCGAAGCCGAGCTGCTTCTCGCCGTACACCGAGGCCGACGCGATCACGGTCCGGATGCCGTCGTTGTAGAACAGGTAGGCCAGCAGGAAGGTCAACGTGGTCGGGTAGGCTCGCAGACCCCGCAACGTCGCGAACAGTTGCCCGAACGACTGACGCACGAGCGAGCCCTTCTCCGCTACGACGGCCACCGGCGCACGGTTGCGAATCCCGAGGTAGGGGATGAACGTGAAACCGGCCCACCAGACCGCCGCCGTCACCAGGCTGACCCGCACCGCCATCCCGGTGGAGAGACCGAGGGCGTCGTGCAGGGTGACGACCACCAGGTTCACCGCGAGCAGCAGCCCCCCGCCGAGGTACCCGAGGGCCCATCCTCGCGAGGAAACCCGGTCGCGTTCGTCGGTCGTGGCTATCTCGCAGAGGATCGCGTCGTAGACCACCAACGATGAGCCGAGGGCGATGTTGGCGCCGAAGAGCAGCGCCGCCCCGAGCTCCCAGTTGGAGCCGGTCACGAAGAACATCATCGCGGCACAGGCACTGCCTGCCCACGCGAAGCCGGCCATGATCTGGGTCTTGCGCGCGGAGCGGTCCGCCGCAGCGCCCACGATCGGCAGGACCAGGGCGGAGATGACCGTCGCGAGCGTGACCACGTAGAACACCAGCGAGCCGGGCGAGACAGTGAGGAAGCCGAGCACGGTGAGGTCTGTCCTGCACGGCGCGTCGACTGTGCCGGGCTCGCCACATGCCGCGGTCTCGGCGACCGAGATCAGATACGGCGCGAAGAGGACCGTCGCGATCGTGGTGACATAGGCAGAGTTGGCCCAGTCGTACCAGTACCACGCGCGCTGCTCCTTGCGCCGGGCCGAGGGCTCAGGCTCGGCGGCATCGCTGTGGCCACGGGGAGTCTGGGTCATCGCGCGGCTTCCATCCATTGGCCCCGCTCGATGAGCACGTCGCGGAGCAGGTCGGTGCGGTCGGTGATCAGCCCGTCGACGCCTCGGTCCAGCAGTTCGTGCATCTCCGCAGGGTCGTCAACTGTCCACACATGCACATGCACGCCCAGTGCATGAGCCCGCTCAATGAGACCGGGGGTGACGATCCGCAGGCGACCCCGTCGGTGCGGGACCTGTAGCGCAGCGGGACGGTCGGTGGTGAGCAGCCCGACAGATCGGTGACCGGGAAGGAAGCGAAACAGCCCGACTTCGCGCGGACTGGCTGCGGTAGCCACCCGCCGCCCGATGGCGCGGTGGAACGCGTTCAACCGGCGCTCGGAGAAGGAGCCGACACAGACCCGGTCGTAGGCGTTCATCGAGGCGATCAGGTGGGCCAGCGGGCGGATCGCTGCGTTGGACTTGATGTCGATGTTGAAGCACGCTTGTGGGAACCGCTCGAACAGGGAGTTTATGGTGGGGATCTGCTCCGTGCCACCGATCAGCGCCTCGGCGACCCGCGAGCTGTCCAGGTCCGCGATCGACCCCTCTGTCTCGGTGACCCGGTCCAGCACCTCGTCGTGGAACGCCAGGAGCGTCCCGTCCTTGGTCACATGCACGTCGGTCTCCAGGTAGCGGTAGCCGAGGTCGAACGCATGCTGGAACGCGGCCTGGCTGTTCTCCAGACCCTCGATCTCGGGGTGGAACGAACCACCGCGGTGGGCGAACGCGAGCACCGATCCTGGCTGGTCCAGCCCCGCGTCGAGATAGCGGTAACCGGTTCGCGGTCGGGTCACGTGAGCAGTATCTACCGTCATGACTCCATGCTGACGGCGAATCGCGGCGACTGGTATCCGCGTTCCTACTCACCTTTCCGTGTGGTCGCCCCGTAGGCGGGCGTTGCGCCCCCTACGCATCGCGGCGGGGGAGTACGGTCGGTTGCATGGACGAGATGACCTGCCCCAAGTGCCAGTCGGCAATGTCCACGCGCACGCTCGGGTACGCGGCGATCAGCCAGTGCACGTCGTGCGGGGGGGTTTTCCTCGACCGCGGAGACCTCGGCAATCTCGTCGAGGCGGAGAACGACTGGCACCGCGACAGTGGCTTCAAGACCGCGCCGATACCGCGGATCACGCCTGACATGACCGCTCCGCCTCCGAGCCGGCCGAAGCCTCGCTCCTACATCGAAACCCTCTTCACCTGACTCTCAGCCCCGCGGGCCACAGTTTCATCAAGGTATGCGGGCGAACCTGCACGTCCCACGACGAGTTCGTCATGGGGAGTGCAGGTCTGTTGTGGGAAGTCGTCCGCGTCAGGCGTCGGGAAGTTGCTCCGCGTCAGCCTCAGATGTCGCGGAAGGTCTCGATCCGGGCGCCGAGGCTGTTCAGGCGTTCGGCCAGATCCTCGTAGCCTCGGTTGATGACGTAGACCGATCGCAGCACCGACGTACCCTTCGAGGCGAGCATGGCCAGCAGAATCACCACCGCGGGACGAAGCGCCGGGGGGCAGACGATCTCCGCCCCCGACCAGCGGGTGGGCCCCTCGATCATCACCCGGTGCGGGTCCAGGAGCTTGACCTGCGCGCCGAGCTTGGTCAGCTCGGTCAGGTAGATCGCGCGGTTCTCATACACCCAGTCATGCAGCAGCGTCTGCCCCTGCGCGGCGGCGGCGATCACCGCGAAGAAGGGAAGATTGTCGATGTTGAGCCCGGGGAACGGCATCGGGTGGATCTTGTCGATGTGGGAGTGCAGCTCCGAGAGCCGCGTGGTGATGTCGACCAGCCGGGTGTGCCCGTTGGCGGCGACGTACTCGTCGCCGCGGTGGTAGTTGAACCCCATCTCCTCCAGCAGGGCGAGCTCGATCTCGAGGAACTCGATCGGAACCCGTGAGATCGATATCTCGGACTGGGTGACGATCGCGGCGGCCAACAGCGACATCGCCTCGATCGGATCCTCCGAAGGCGCGTACTCGACGTCGATGTCGATCTGCTTGCGGCCGTGCACGGAAAGGGTGGTGGTGCCGATCCCGTCGATGTGGACGCCGAGCTTCTGCAGGAAGAAGCACAGGTCTTGGACCATGTAGTTGGGGCTGGCGTTGCGAATCACGGTCACCCCCTCGTTGCGTGCTGCCGCGAGGAGCGCGTTCTCGGTGACGGTGTCGCCACGTTCGGTGAGCACGATCGGCCTGGACGGGGTGACGGCGCGGTTGACGGTGGCGTGGTAGCTGCCCTCGGTGGCCTTCACATCGAGACCGAAGGGGCGCAGGGCGGCCATGTGAGGTTCGACCGTGCGGGTCCCGAGGTCGCAACCACCGGCGTACGGCAGCTCGAAGGTGTCCTCGTGGTGCATCAGCGGCCCGAGGAACATGATGATCGAGCGGGTACGCCGGGCGGCATCGGCGTCCATCGTGGTTAGGTCGATCTCGGCGGGGGGAACGATCTCGAGGTCGTTGTCGTCGTTGAGCCACCGGGTCTGCACCCCGATGCTGTCCAGGACTTCGAGCAGCCGGTTGACCTCTTCGATGCGCGCGACCTTGCGCAGCGTCGTGCGCCCCCGGTTGAGCAGCGACGCGCACAACAGCGCCACGCCCGCGTTCTTGGAGGACTTCACGTCGATGTTGCCCGAGAGCGTGGTGGGGCCCTTGACGCGCAGATGGGTCGGACCCGAGCCGAGCGAGACGATCTCGGAGTTGGTCGCGTCACCGATTCGCGCGAGCATTTCCAGACTCAGATTCTGGTGACCGCGTTCGATGCGGTTGACCGCGCTCTGGCTGGTGCTCAGCACGTCGGCGAGCTGCTGCTGCGTCAAACCACGGTGCCTGCGGGCGTCCCGGATCAGATGTCCGATACGACTCAGGTAGGCCTCGCTCATGCACGGGATCCTATCTCAGATATGAGATACGTCCTTGTTGCCGCGCAGAGGGGCGAGCATAGGATGCGAGGCATGCGAGTGACGACGATTCACGGACCCCGGGACATCCGCCTCGAGGAGCGCCCCGCGCCGACCATCGACGCGCCTACCGAGGCGGTGGTGAAGGTGGTGGCCGGCTGCATCTGCGGCTCCGACCTGTGGCCCTACCGCGGCGAGAACGAGATCACACCGGGTGACCCGATCGGGCACGAGATGGTCGGCGTGGTGGAGGAGGTCGGCTCCGAGGTCTCTTCGTTCGGTCCCGGTGACTTCGTGATCGCGCCCTTCTGCCACTGCGACAACACGTGTGTGCACTGTCGGGCCGGGATGCAGTCGGCCTGCGAGAACGTCGCGATGACTGCCGGGGGCCAGGGTGAGTACGCCAAGGTCCATCAGGCGCAGGGCAGCCTGGTGAAGACCCAGGAGACGCCTGACCCGGACATGATCCCGTCGCTTCTGAGCTTGTCCGATGTGATGGCCACCGGCTGGCATGCAGCAGTCTCCGCCGGCGTACGACCCGGATGCACTGCGGTGGTCGTCGGGGACGGCGCGGTCGGCCTGTGCGGTGTGCTGGCCGCGGCGCAGATGGGTGCGGACCGGGTGGTTTCGATGTCGCGGCATGAGCCGCGGCAGAAGATCGCGATGGCGTTCGGTGCCACGGAGTTCGTTGCCGAGCGAGACGAGGAGGGTGTGCAACGCCTTCTCGACCTCACGGACGGGGTCGGCGCGGACGCGGTGCTCGAGTGCGTGGGCACGGACCAGTCGATGAGGACCGCCTTCAAGATCGCACGCCCGGGGTCGACCGTCGGATTCGTTGGTGTCCCGCACGACGTGAAGCTGCCGGTAGGACGGATGTTCGGCAACAACGTCGGCCTGGCCGGTGGGTTGGCGCCGGTGCGCAAGTACCTTCCGGACCTGCTCGAGCGGGTACTTTCCGGCGCGATCAACCCCGGTCTGGTCTTCGACATGTCGCTGCCGCTCGACGAGGTCGCCGAGGGCTATCGGGCGATGGACGAACGCCGGGCGATCAAGGTGCTGCTGGAGCCCTAGTCATCGGCGACTGCGTGCCTCTCCAGGCCTTGTCGCTCCGCTGACGAGTCAGTCGGCGGACTTCTCGTGAGCGACGATGGCGGCGCCAACGACGCCCGCGGTGTTGCGCAGTGCCGCTGGGACGATCTCCGTCTCGATGTCGAGCAGAGGCAGGAACTTGTCAGTGTGCTTGCTGACGCCGCCACCGACCACGAACAGGTCGGGTGAGAACAGCTTCTCCACCCGCTGGTAGTACGTCGTCAAGCGTTCGGCCCACTGCTCCCAGGAGAGATCCTCCCGCTCCCGAGCGCTGTTGGCGGCCCTGCTCTCGGCGTCGTGACCGTCGATCTCGAGATGGCCGAGCTCTGAGTTCGGCACCAGGACACCTCCGTACACGAGCGCCGAACCGATGCCGGTGCCGAGCGTGGTGACGATGACCAGCCCCGACTCGTCCTTGGCGGCGCCGTACCGTGCCTCCGCCAGGCCGGCCGCGTCCGCGTCGTTGATCAGGGCGACCGTTCGACCAAGTCGATCGCCAAAGAGCTTGGCGGCGTCTTCGCCGATCCAGGACTTGTCGATGTTCGCCGCGGACCGCACGACACCGCGCACCACGACGCCGGGGATCGTGATGCCGACGGGGTCCGCCTCGTCTGCCCCGGATGTGCGGAGCAGCGCCTCGACCACGCGGGCGACGCTGTCCGGAGTCGCCTTGCCCGGAGTCTCGATCCGGACCCGCTCGGCGGAGAACTCTCCGGTTGTGTGGTCCACCGGGGCGCCCTTGATACCGCTGCCGCCGAAGTCGACTCCGAACGCGTGACGGTCTTTGGCGCTCATGTCGCCCAAGCTCCCCTGAGTGGCCTGCGGTGACGGCGAGCGCCGTCCGCGCTTCCTGGCTCTTCGGTGCGTCCTGTCACGCGACGTGTTTGGTTGAGCCGGGCGGCAAGCGCGCGAGGGTCGTCGGCCCACAAACTCACAGTCGTAGCCGAGAACACACCCTTTGCCGTCTCTATCGTCGTCGGTTGGTGGAGCCGGAGAGTGAGGTTGGTGCGACCAGACACACCCACGCTGAGGTGATCCCCATCCTCGTGTGGCTCTCGGTGGAAGGCGACCATTGCCGACGGTAGGTCGGCTTCCTTGGCAGCGGCGGCCGCGACGGCACGGCGAGGGACCTCGATGTCGTGATAGACACCGTTGCGGATGCGGAGTTCGTGGTCCGACAGCAAGTGGGGGCGGATGTGGTAGGCGGCGATTAGGCCCAGCATCCATACCAGGCCCCACAGGCTGATGATGTCGACGACAAGGCGGACGCGGTCCCACGGGAGGAGGATGAAGTGGAAGGCCACGGTTTCTGTAGCGGATCCGAACACCCAGAGCCACAGCACTGGGCTCGCCAACTGCGCGTACCCCCAAGGCTCCGATCCGGCTGGCACGTCCTTCCTGCGCAGGCAACAGACCAGAAGCGCTGAGTAGAGCTTTAGCTCCATCACGGCGTAACCTCCGGCAACGTGCGCCCACCCTGACGCCCTACTCATGCTCGCCGCCATCCCGAGCCGCCGCGTCAATGGCTGACTTCAGGCGCTCAGCCACCTCGCTGAGACCTGCCGCGAAGCAGTCGTACCGCCGAGCACTCATCTCGCCGAACAGCTCAGTCGCCAGCCCTGCGTGGCTGTCGAGGAGCCATTTGGTGGTGTTCCTGCCTTTGCTCGTGAGGTGCACCCGGGTGGCACGCCGGTCCGTCGCGTGCGCATGACGTGCAACGAAGGCGGTGGCCTCGAGCCCGTCGATGAGACCCGTCATGGTCCGGGGGGTCACTCCCACGGCGTCCGCCAACTCGCGCTGGGTGGCTTCAGGGCATCGTGCGAGTTCCCACAGCACGTGGGTACGCGCCTTCGTCAACCCCCGCGCGGCGAGTTCAGTAGCGGTGTCGCCCTCCACCTGTTCAACCACTAGGAGCAGGAGTCCAAGCGTGGCGGCGAACTCAGCTTCGCGGCTGGGAGCTCCATGCATATCGTGAGGTTAGCACACTATGTGGTTACCGCTGCATCGCCAGCGTCCAGACGGGGCCGATTGTGGCGGCGCTAGGCACCATCGGCGCGACGTGGCACGATCGGGCAGGTGACCAGCAGACCGGCCGCGGCGCAGCACTGCGCGCCCTCGCGCGGCTGCGCCGCGTTCGCGACCGGATCGACCGGGAGTACGCGCAGCCCCTGGACGTCGAGGCCCTCGCCAGCGGCGCGCACATGTCGGCGGGGCACCTCAGCCGGGAGTTCCGGCTCGCCTAAGGCAAGTCGCCGTACGCCTATCTGATGACGCGGCGCATCGAGCGCGCGATGGCGCTGCTACGTCGAGGCGACCTCAGCGTCACCGAGGTCTGCTTTGCGGTCGGCTGCTCCTCGCTGGGCACCTTCAGCACGCGCTTCACCGAACTTGTCGGCGTTCCGCCCAGCGTCTATCGGCGCCGCGCGCAGCGCGCGACGGCGGGGATCCCGTCGTGCGTCGCGAAACAAGCGACCAGACCGATCAGGAATCGAGAAGCGCCGGCCACCGAGCCGCACCTAGTCTGACTGCCATGGACATCACCATTCACTCGAGCTTCCTTCCGCACAACGACCCGGACGCCTCCCTGGCCTTCTACCGCGACACCCTCGGCTTCGAGGTCCGCAACGACGTCGGATACGAGGGGATGCGCTGGATCACGGTCGGCCCCGCCGACCAGCTCGGCACGTCCATCGTCCTGCACCCGCCGGCCGCCGACCCCGGCATCACCGACGACGAGCGCCGCACCATCGCCGAGATGATGGCCAAGGGAACCTACGCCATCATCATCCTGGCCACCAAGGACCTCGACGGCACCTTCGCGCGGCTGCAGGCCAGCGACGCCGACGTCGTCCAGGAGCCGACCGAGCAGCCGTACGGGGTTCGCGACTGCGCCTTCCGCGATCCCGCGGGCAACCACGTCCGCATCAACGAGCTCCGCTGAGCCGTCCGGCGATCGCGGCCATGACCGGCCCAGACGGCACCGTGAAGGACCCCCCGCGCGACGTCGGTGGCAAGGTCCTGTGGCTGCTTGCCGCTGTCCTTCGACTGGGAGGACGAGGGGCTGCTGGTGGCCACGCCGACGGACAGCCCGACCGGCAGGAACCTCGCCGCCACCCGAACCGTTCGGCTCGGGCTGGGCCACACCCGCGCCGCATCCAGGCTTGGCGCGAGGTGAACGAGCTGCCCGACCGCGAGCTGATGCGCGACGGCCGCTGGTTGGTCTGACGCCTCGGCCAGGCGCGCCGCGTGACCGAGGCCCCGAACTGGTTAGATCGAGCCAGGCGACGCTGACGGAGACCGCGAAGGCGGCCCGCCCGACAGGTGGAGGCACGATGAGCAAGGCCACGACGACGGACACGCGGTCGCCTGCGCTGCACGTTGCCGACCACCACGATCTGATCCGCGTGCACGGCGCGCGTGTGAACAACCT
>Ga0075530_1000463_pt1 | contig 19005 bp, 15 predicted proteins | sample NGEPerD_2_FD_75101 | JGI IMG/M metagenome (GOLD analysis project Ga0075530, IMG submission 75101) | Arctic peat soil microbial communities from the Barrow Environmental Observatory site, Barrow, Alaska, USA - NGEE PermafrostL1-D | ecosystem: Environmental > Terrestrial > Soil > Wetlands > Peat ... | reverse complement strand
GGTGAGGCGCGCGATGCGCTGTGGGGAGAGGTCACCGCGGGCCGGCTCGACGGCACGGCGGTGGAGGCGGTGCTCGCGGCGGCCGGGGAGGTCGGTGAGCGCCGGCCGTTGCCACACCCAGGCGGGTTGTCCGATCGAGAGGTCGAGGTGCTGCGGCTGATCACGAGAGGTCTTCGCAATCGTGAGGTGACCGCCCGGCTGTTCATCTCGCCGAAGAACGTAGGCCACCACGTCGAGCACATCTACGCCAAGATCGGGGTGACCACCCGACCCGCCGCGGCGCTGTTCGCGATGGAGCACGACCTGCTGAGCGAATAGGGCGTTCACCCGATGCGGGCACCGTTGCCGGCCACTTAACGTGAGGTGCGAAATGCACGAGACGAACAGGACAAGGTGAACAACGATGGCAATCACACAGGTCGACGAGGCGAACGGGGAGGTCCTCGCGAAGACCGCTTCTCGGGACGGCACGTCCATCGGGTACTGGCGTAGCGGCCAGGGCCGGCCGATGGTCCTGGTGCACGGCACCACTGCCGACCACTCCCGGTGGCGCACGGTGCTGCCGCTCCTGCAACCACACGCGACCGTCCACGCCGTCGACCGTCGCGGGCGGGGCGCCGTCATTGTCGGGAGCCACGGACCGGCTGGCGGAGCTGCTCGCACAGGGAGCGTCGACGCCTTCACCCGGTTCGAGGAGGACGGCTGGGCGCGGGCGGCCGAAGGGTATCACCGCTTCTTCTCCCCGGTGACCGGACGGGTGGTCGAACCTCTGCTGGACGCCGCTCACGTGACCGACGGCACCGCCGTGCTGGACGTGGCCACTGGACCCGGAGACCTCGCCGCGGCGGCCGCGGCCCGCGGCGCCTCGGTGATCGGGGTCGACATCGCCGAGCCGGTCGTGACGCTCGCCGCGCGACTCAACCCGGGCGTCGAGTTCCGCCGCGCCGACGCGCACGACCTACCTTTCGCCGACGCGTCGTTCACCACGACGGACTCGACATCGCGCCCGAACTGCACGGTGGCGAACCCGGTCAACCACGGCCCTTGATGGACCGCGCTCCCGCAGCGGTCCCACGAGCTGCGGTCACGTCGACCGCACCTGCCCCGGACGTCATCAGCACCCCCCCGACCGGCAGAGCGAGGTCGAGGCTCTTCTAGATCTCACTGCTCTCAGACATCGGCCCCGGCGGCTTCCGGATCGCCCAGCGTCGTTCGGCGGTCGTCGGCCAGGCGCTGCGTCAGACCGATCCGGTCCAGGTGCGCGAGCAGCGGGAGCGCCACGCGTCGGCTCGTCCGCAACCGCACCCGGGCCTCGCTCGTGGTAAACGGCTGAGGCAGCTCGCCCAGCCAGGAGGCGGCCGCCCGGTCCGCCCCTTGCAGCAGCACTATGCCGTCGCTTAGCTTCAGCAACCGCCCCGCCCTGGTCGCCGCCGCGATCGCGCGCGCGTCGAGGCCGAGATCACGCAGCCGGTGCGCGGTCGGCGCGGAGAACGGCTCGCCGCGCAGGTCCCGCTCCAGCTCGGCCAGTGCTCGGTTCACATGCTTGGGGAGTACGACGGCCCGCTGTGTCATCACCCGTCCCTGGGACAGCGTGAGCGGCGCCCGCACCAGGGCCTGGACCAGTTCCGGCGACGGTAGACCGAGCGCCTTCGCCGCGGCGGCGACAGGGAGGCCCAGGTCGAGCGGTGAGTGCCGGTCGTGATCGCGCAGCAGCTCCTCCAGACGTGCTCGCAGCCCTCCGACCTGGGCCGCGCTGAGCACCCAGTCCCCCACGACCAGGTTTCCGAGGTCGACGCCGTCCAGCTGCTGACCCGGCTGTTGACGCAGGGCCGCGACGTCGACACCTATCCGCCGCAACGCACTGAGCCGGACCAGCCCGCGACGGCGTACCTCCTGTGCACCGTCGGGGGTCCCGTCGTGGAGCGCGAGCTCGGTTGCCCGCGCCTGTGCGGCGCCTCTCCTGCGCAAGGGGTCGGGAGCCGGGTCGAGCACGGTGACTCCCCAGACCTGCCTGCTCCCGGGGTCGCGGAGCAGCGCGCGGTCCCCGATCCGCAGCGGTAGGACACGGTCCAGCCGTAGCCGGACCAGGTCTCCTGCCAGCGGGCGAACGTGCGTCGCAACCGAGGTGGCGCCGATGTGCAGCAGCGGCCGCTCCGGGAGCCGGCCCGGGAGCCGCCCCGAGAACCGCTCCGGGAGCCGGCCCGGGAGCCGTCCGGCCGGGCTCGAGACCCGCACGTCGACCACGTCGGAGAACAGCCACGTCTGCGGGGTGACCAGCACGCTGTTGCGGTCCAGCCCCTCCGCGGCACTGCCGGTAAGGTTCAGCGCCACCCGTGCGACACCCTGCACGGATCTGACCGGTCGGTCCAGGCACTGGACCCCACGCACGCGAACTGTCGACTCTCCCGCCGGCTCGCCGAGCGCCAGCCGGTCGCCCACCGCGATCCGGCCGGCAGTCAGCGTGCCGGTGACCACGGTCCCGGCGCCGCGGACGTGGAAGCACCGGTCGACCCACAGCCGGACGTCGGCCCTCGCGTCCGGTTCCGGCAGCGACACGACCATGTCGGCCACGAGATCGCGCAGCTGCTGAAGTCCTTCGCCGGTCCGACCGCAGACGGTGACCGAAGGTGCGTCACGCAGCGAGGTGTGCTCGAGCTCCGCACTGGCTCGGGCGAGCGCGGGCCCGGGGTCGGCGAGGTCGCTCCGGGTGATCGCGAGCACACCGTTCGAGACGCCCAAGGCATCGATCGCGGCGAGGTGCTCGGCGGCCTGCGGCATCCACGGATCGTCGGCGGCGACCACGAAAAGCACGGCGGGCACCGGCCCGACCCCGCTGAGCATGGTGGCGATGAACCTCTCGTGGCCGGGGACGTCCACGAACGCCACGTCACCGACGCGGGGCATCGACGTCCAGCAGTAGCCGAGCTCGATGGACAGCCCCCGCCGGTGCTCCTCCTCGAGTCGGTCGGGGTCTGCCCCGGTCAGCGCTTGGACCAGGGTGGACTTGCCGTGGTCTACGTGACCGGCGGTGGCGACGACGTGCATCGTCAGTCTCGGCCAGGACCGGCGCCCGGCGCCTCAGCTGCGTTCTCGGTTGCCTGGGCCGACCGTCGTACGGCGTCCACCAGCGACTCGTCGTCGGCGGGGTCGACGGCGATCAGGTCCAGGAGCAGCCGGCCCGCCTCGACGTGCCCGAGGACCGGCGGCTCCCCGACGCGGAGGGGACTGGTGAGCACGGCCGGCAGCGACACCGCGGCGCTCGGCAGCACCACACCCGGGGCACCGCCACCACCAACGACCGCTGAGGACGCGACCGCCTCCGCCTCGACCACGCCGTTCAGCTGCGAGCACAGCCGCACTGCCCGGGTCATCAGGTCGTCCACGGAAAAGGAGAGGGCGGCCATCACCGGTGTCGGCGGGCCGGTCAGCGTCGCCTCCAACGCGGCCAGGGTCAGCTTGTCCACCCGCACGGCCCGTGCTAGCGGGTGTCGCCTCAGGGATTCCACCAGCGCGGCGTCACCGAGGATCAGGCCGCACTGCGGCCCGCCCAGCAGCTTGTCCCCCGACGCCGTCACCACCGTTGCGCCGGCCGCCAGGGATGCCGACGCACTCGGTTCCTCGGGCAGCCGCGGATGGGGTGCGAGCAGGCCCGAGCCGATGTCGGCGATGACCGGAACAGGCAACCTCGCTAGGTCGGAGACCCGGACGGCGGAGGTGAAACCGGATACCACGAAGTTTGAGGGGTGCACCTTCAGCACGAAGGCGGTGTCCGGGCCGATCACGTCGGCATAGTCGGCGAGCCGAACCCGGTTCGTGGTGCCCACCTCACGCAGCCTCGCACCCACGGACTCGACCAAGTCGGGGATCCGGAAGCCGTCGCCGATCTCCACCATCTCACCGCGCGCGACAACGATGTCGCGGCCGGTGGCGAGCGCGCACGCGACGAGAGCAAGCGCGGCGGCGCCGTTGTTCACCGCGTGCACGCCCCCGGCGGCGGGGACCGCGGCAGCCAGAGCCGCCATCGCCGACCTGCCCCGCAGGTCCCGACGCCCAGTGGCCAGGTCGAGCTCGATGTCCGTGGTGCCCGCTGCATCTACCACCGCGTCCGTTGCTGCCGCGGACAACGGGGCCCGACCGAGGTTGGTGTGTACGACCACGCCGGTGGCGTTGACGACCTTCCGCAAAGACGAGGCCGACCTGGGCAATGCGGCCAGGGCCACGGTCGCAACCTCGTCGGTAGCGATCTCGCCCGCGCGACACCGGTCGAGTGCTTCGGCCACAGCGAGCTTCACGATGGCGGGGCCGAGCCGCACCGAGGCACCCCGCAGCCGCGGGTCGGCAAGGACGTGGTCGGTGCGCGGCGTGGACCGGCGCGGGTCTTGCAAGACGCGTCCCTCCCGACGAGAAGTTGGCGGAGGCGGACGGGAATCGAACCCGCCTGACCGAGATGCTCGGTCACTACGGTTTTGAGGACCGCGCCCGCCACCAGGCGAGAAACGCCTCCGCGACCACCCTAAGCCTCGATCCGTAGAGCCTCTGACCTGCTGGTGTCGATTCTCGCAGCACCGGGACTGGGATCGTGATGGGCACGACGGTTTCTGCTGGTGTGCCCAGGACGGCAGTCCTGGGAGAACTTCCGGCACCTGGTGCCGGAAGTTCTCCTTAGACTCGATCCGTGGCGGACGCAGCGGGAACCGGGACAGTACCGTGACGAAGTGACCCCTCCCGTGCGCCTGACCCAGTTCGCCTCAGGTGGAGGATGCGCCTGCAAGGTGCCGCCCGGGGAGCTCGAACGCGTGCTGGCCGACCTGCCGGCGCGTCGCGAGGACGGGGACCTGATCGTCGGCCTCGACAACGGTGACGACGCGGCGGTGGTGCGCATCGACAGCGGCAGCGCCGTCGTGGCGACCGCGGACTTCTTTCCGCCGGTCGTCGACGACCCCTACGACTTCGGGCGGATCGCCGCGGCGAACGCACTCTCGGACGTGTACGCGATGGGAGGCACTCCGGTTGTTGCGGTGAACCTTCTCGCCTGGCCACGAGACCGGATCCCGTTCGACGTGGCCGCGCAGGTGCTGCGTGGGGGTGGCGACGTCTGCGCGAGCGCCGGCGCCCACCTGGCAGGTGGGCACAGCATCGACGACCCGGAGCCGAAGTACGGACTCGCGGTCACCGGGCTCGCTGACCCCGCCAGACTGCTGCGCAACGACGCGGGCGTCGCCGGAACACCGCTGACGCTGACCAAACCGCTCGGCCTCGGGGTGCTCAACAACCGGCACAAGTCGACCGGTGAGGTCTTTCCCGAGGCCATCGCAGTGATGACCACACTCAACCGGGACGCCTCCCGCGCCGCGCTCGAGGCGGGCCTGGGTTGCGCGACCGACGTCACCGGCTTCGGCCTGCTCGGCCACCTGTTGAAGCTGATCCGGGCCAGCGGCGTCTCGGCGGTGATCGACGCCGCCGCCGTACCGTACGTCGCGGAAGCCCGTCGCGCCCTCGCCGACGGGTTCGTGCCTGGCGGTAGCCGGAGGAACCTGGACTGGGTACGCCCACACGTGGACGCCGATGTATCCGACGACGAGCTGCTGCTGCTCGCCGACGCCCAGACTTCGGGTGGACTGCTCATCGCCGGCGAGGTTCCCGGGCACCCGGTCATCGGCGAGCTCGTCGCGGGAAGCACACCTGTCATCCGGGTGGGTTGACCCGGTGGGTTGACCCGGTGGGTTGACCCGGTGGGTTGACCCGGTGGGTTGACCCGGTGGGTTGACCCGGTCAGTTGCCCCGGTGGTCAGGCCGGAACGGTCGCGAGATGGACGCGCCGGCGGGGCCGCAGGTCGTCGGGACCGCCGTAGTCACCACCCGGCGTGATGATCGTGCCCGCCTCGCCGTTGATGATGTCCACCGCATCCTCGAGCCTGCCGATGGCAGCCATGTCACCGGTCACCTCGACGAATCGGCACACCGCATCCACCTTCGGACCCATCGAACCGCCCGGGAAGCTCTCGCGCTGCAACGCCCCAGGAGTGGCGCGCAGGATCGGCGCGGCGTCCGCGGTGCCGAAGTTGCGCTGCACGTGCGGAACGTCGGTCAGCACCAGCAGCGCGTCGGCGTCGAGCGCCTCCGCAAGGACCGACGTGGTCAGGTCTTTGTCCACCACGGCCTCGACTCCCTCGAGGCGGCCGTACTCGTTGCGGATCACCGGCACTCCCCCGCCACCGGCGCACACCACGACCGCGCCGCTGTTCAGCAGCAGCCGGATCAGCCGGGTCTCGACGACCCGCTGCGGGCGCGGTGAGCCGACCACCCGACGCCAGTAGGAGCCGTCCTGCTTGACGGTCCACCCGCGTTCCGACGCGAGCCGCCGTGCTTCTTCCTCGCCGTACACCTCGCCGACGAACTTGGTCGGGTCGCCGAAGGCGGGATCGTGCGCCTCCACCAGGGTCTGGTTGATGATCGAGGCCACCTGACGCCCCGGAAGCACGTTCTGCATCGCCTGGAGCAGCCAGTAGCCGATCATTCCCTGGGTCTGCGCACCCAGCACGTCGAAGGGGTACGGCGTGGTCAGGTTCGGGTCCGAAGCGCTCTGCAGCGCCAGCACACCGACCTGCGGCCCGTTCCCGTGGGTGAGCACCAGCTCGTGCTCCTCGGCGAGCGGCGCCAACGCGGCCACCGCACGCACGATGTTCGCCTCCTGCACCTCGGCGTCCGGCTTCTGTCCGCGCCTCAGCAGCGCGTTTCCGCCGAGGGCAACGACGAGTCTCACCTCATGCCCCCAACGTGGCGACGAGGACGGCCTTGATCGTGTGCATCCGGTTCTCGGCCTGGTCGAACACGATCGAGTGCGCCGACTCGAAGACCTCGTCGGTCACCTCCAACGACTCCATCCCGGTCCGCTGGTAGATGCTTTCGCCCACGGTGGTCAACCGGTCGTGGTACGCCGGCAGACAGTGCATGAACTTGACCTGCGGGTTGCCGACCCGCGCGATCATCTGCGCGTTGACCTGGTAGGGCCGCAACAGTTCGATCCGCTCGTCCCACGTCTCTTCGGGCTCGCCCATGGAGACCCACACGTCGGTATAGAGGAAGTCCACTGCTGCGACGCCTTCCTCGACGATCTCGGTGTGGGTGATCCGGGCGCCGGTGCCAGCCGCGATCTCGTTGGCCGCGTCGATGATGTCCTGCGTGTTCCACAGCTCCTTCGGAGCCACGATCCGCACATCCATGCCCATCATCGCGCCCGCGATCAGCAGCGAGTTGCCGACGTTGTTCCGGGCGTCGCCCAGGTAGGCGAAGGATATGTCCTCGTCGTGCTTGTTGCTGAACTCACGCATCGTGAGCATGTCGCACAGTGTCTGGGTGGGATGCCACTCGTTGGTCAGGCCGTTCCAGACCGGGACACCGGCGCACGACGCGAGGGTCTCCACGTTGGACTGCGTCGAGCCGCGGTACTGGATCCCGTCGTACATCCGGCCCAGCACCCGGGCGGTGTCCGCCATCGACTCCTTGTGACCGATCTGGGAGCCGGACGGGTCGAGATAGGTGGCCCGCGCCCCTTCGTCGAAGGCAGCCACCTCGAAGGCGCAACGGGTCCGGGTGGACGTCTTCTCGAAGATCAGGGCGATGTTCTTACCCGCCAGCCGGGGCTGCGCCGTGCCGGCATACTTCGCCGCCTTCAGGTCAGCGGCCAGGTCGACCAGGAACTTCCACTCCTTGGGGGTGAAGTCGAGCTCTTTGACGAAGCTGCGGTTGCGTAGGTTGAACGCCATCTGCTCAGATGCCTTCCCGTTCGATAGGACAAGTCATGCAGCGCGGTCCACCGCGGCCACGCCCAGCTCGCTGCCTTGGATGGTAATGACCTCGATCCCGTTCTTGCGCAGGTGGGTGTTGGTGGTGACGTTTCGCTCGTAGGCAACCACGACGCCGGGGCTAACCGCGAGCACGTTGCACCCGTCATCCCACTGCTCACGCTCCGCAGCGTGCACGTCCTGGGTGGGCGTGAGCACGTTGATCGAGTCCAGGCCCAGCGCACCGGCAATCGCGTGATGCATGTCCTCGGCTGGGTGACTGGTGATCCTCAGCTCCTTCTCGTTGTCACCGGGTTCGATGGTGTAAGACGGCAACATCCCGAGGCCGGCGTACTTGGTGAAGGTGTCCTCGTCGACCATCGTCATCACCGTGTCGAGGTGCATGAACGCCCGCTTCTGCGTCATCACCAGCGCCACGATCTTGCGGGCCGCACCCCCGGCGAACAGCTGCTGGGCGAGGCGTTCGACGCCTTGTGGCGTGGGGCGCTCACTCATCCCGACGAGTAGTGAGCCGCGCCCGATAACAAGGAGGTCACCACCCTCGGTGGTCGCCACCCCGTTAGCCGTGCCTGTGGACCAAATGCCGTGTCCGCCGCCGGCGAAGGACGGGTGCCAGCGGTAGATCGCCTCATAGTGGAGTCGATGACCGCGCCTGCAGAGGGGGATGCCGAGATCGCCGCACGCGGTGTCGGGGACGCTCCCGTGCTCACCCGCCGGCACAAGTCGGTGCTCTCGATCGTCGGGCGGCTCACCTTCGCCTTCATGATCTTCGCGATCGTGCCGTGGGCGCAGGTGCTCAACGGGCCGAGCGCGGACAGCTTCGGGTGGCAGCTGGACTGGTACTTCCCTGAGCTCGCTGCGCTGTTCATCGCGATGTCGATCGTGATCGGGCTGGTCGGCGGACTGGGCGAGAAGGGTCTGACAGACACCGTCGTGAGGGGAGCCGGTGACTTCATCGGCGTCGGTCTGATCATCGTGCTTGCGCGCGGAGTCACCGTGATCATGAACAACTCACAGATCACCGACACCGTGCTGCACTCGATGGAGGGCATGGTCGCGAACACGTCCTCCTGGGTGTTTGGGGTGGTGATGTTCCTGATCAACCTGCCGCTGGCGTTCCTGGTGCCCTCCACCTCAGGTCACGCCGCGCTGGCCATGCCGATTCTCGCTCCCCTCGGGGACTTCGCGGGCGTCTCGCGGTCGATGGTCATCACCGCGTTCCAGTCGGCATCGGGCATCGTCAACCTCGTCACGCCGACCTCTGCGGTCGTGATGGGCGGTCTGGCGCTGGCCAAGGTCCGCTACGACGAGTACCTACGCTTCATCGCTCCGCTGCTGCTCGTCCTCCTGGTCGTGTGCACTGGCTTCATAGCCATCGGGGCGGCCCTCTTCTAGGCTCGATCTCTTGGGCTCGATCTTTCATGACGAGTCCGAGCGGGCGGCGCGAGGGTGCACGAAAAGTAGTCCTGTGCGACAAGCTCGTTCCTGAGCGAGCGAAGTGTGCTCCTCGCACAGGACTACCTCCCGGCACTACCTCCCGGGATCGTCTCGCCTCGGATCCGTCGGTGACGAGGTCGACCCAGGGCCGTCGTTGGGCTCGGCAGCTGGATGCGTCGACGTCGCGTGGTGATCACCGGCCAGCGACACGAAAATTGGTAGCCCATAGCCGTTCGGGTTCCCAGAACCGTGCTGGCTGGTTGCTCCACCGGTTGAGGTCGCTCGGAAACTGCGCGCCGGGGTGAGGTCCGACCCGGAGGCCACCTGCCCGAACAGCTCGGGCTGCGGGCGGACCACCGCCAGATCAGCCAAGCAGTCACCACCCAACGCGACCGCCGGATCGAGCACCGGGCTTCCCCGGATCTGTCGCCCACCACTCACCGAATGTCGAGGCTAGGTTAGAACACATACCAGAGCACGACGCTGATCGCGAAGGCGGTGGTTCCCAGCGTGGTCTCCATGACGGTCCAGGTCTTCAGTGTGGTCTTCTCGTCCATCTCGAAGAATCGGCTCACCAGCCAGAACCCCGAGTCGTTGACGTGCGAGAGCACCGTGGCCCCTGCCGCGATCGCGATGACGAGGGCGACAAGGTCGACCTGGTTGAGGCCTGCGGTCGCTTCGACGGCGGGCGCGATCAGCCCGGCGGCCGTGGTGAGGGCGACCGTCGCCGACCCTTGCGCCACCCGTAGCCCGGTGGCGATGACGAAGGCGGCAACGATCAGCGGGAGCCCGAGTGCGTCCAGCGAGGCCGCCAAGGACTCACCAATTCCGCTGAGCTCGAGAACCCCGCCGAACATGCCGCCTGCGCCGGTGATCAGGATGATCGCGCAGATCGGGCCGAGGGCGTCGTTGAGGAGCTTCTCGACGTCTGCCATCGAGCGGCCACGCGTGCCGATGACGGCGATCGCGACCAGGACCGTGATCAACAGCGCAATGGGCGTCTGACCGATCAGCAACAGCGCCGAAGTCCAGCCCGCTTCGTCGACCACGCCGGCTGAGATGAGTGTGCTGACGACGGTGTTCGCCGTGATCAGCACCAACGGGAGCAGCAGCAGACCAACCACGAGGGCGAAGGAGGGTGCGTGCTGCTGACGTCTGGCCAGCTCGTCCTTGTCGTCGGTGCCACCGAGAATGTGGGGCACCTGGACGTAGATCCGCTGTCCGATCCGGCGCGCGAAGAGGTAGACGCCGACGTACCAGGAAAGCACCGCCACCGGGGTGCCGATCAGCAACGCGTAGCCCACGTCGGCGCCGAGGAACTGCGCTGCCGCGACCGGACCGGGGTGGGGCGGGACGATGGCGTGCATGGCCGCGAAAGCGCCTGCGGATGGCAACGCGTAGAGCAGCAGGGATCCGCCGAAGCGGGTCGCCACGCTGAGGATTATCGGCAGGAAGACGACGAGCCCGGCGTCGAAGAAGATCGGGAACCCGAACAGCAGCGACGCCACCCCCAGCGCGAACGGTGCTCGCTTCTCGCCGAACCGCGCGATCAGCGTGTCGGCCAGAATCTGAGCGCCGCCGGACACCTCCAGCAGCCGGCCCAGCATCACGCCGAAGCCGACCAGGAGGGCCACCTCGGCCAGGGTGCCCCCGAAACCGAACAGCAGGACGTCGGGGATGTCGGCCAGCGGAACACGCACGGCGAGCGCCGTGAGCACACTGATGAGCACCAGTGCGATGAAGGCGTGGAGCTTGACCTTGATGATCAAGAAGAGCAGCAGCGCGACGGCGCCGGCGGCGATCAGAAGCATGACCGATGTGCTGTACGCCGGGGTCAGGGGTTCCATGGAGGCCACTCTTCCCGAGCGCCGGGGTCGGACACAAGCGTCCGTCGGGTCGCCGTACTTCCCACCCGCCCCCGCCATTGCGCAGGCAAGCGCGGGCTGCAAACCTTGAGCCACGCTCGCGGGGCCGGGAATCCGACGTGCGGATCCTCGACGAGACGAGCCGGAATGAAGGTTGCGATGCCATGAAGGTCACCGGGATCCGGCTCAGGCGCCTGCGACTGGACCTCGACCCGCCGTTCTTCGCAGCCTGGGATCCCGTGCCGCGCCGACACTTCGACGCGACGCTTGTGTACGTCGAGACAGCCGAAGGCGTGGTCGGTGTCGGCTCGGGCGACACGATGGAGGGGTTCGAGGGCTACCAGGACCTGTTCATCGGGACCGACCCGCTCAACATCGTCGAGCAGGTCGGCCGGATCGAGTCGATCAACTTTCACGCTGGGCGGTTCTGGCCGCTCGAGGTCGCCTTCTGGGACATCATCGGCAAGGTCGCCGACCTCCCGGTGTCTCAGCTGTTCGGGGGTGCCCAGGACAAGCTCCCCGCGTACGCGTCGACCGGCGAGCTGCGCAGCGCGCAAGAGCGAGCCGACTCCGCCCTGGCCATCCGCGACGCGGGGTTCCGGGCGATGAAGATCCGCGTCGATCCCAGCGACGCTGCGGCGGGCATCGACTCGGTCAGGGCCACGCGTGAAGCGGTCGGCGACTCGCTCGAGATCATGGTGGACCTCAACCAGTCATGGCGGATGGCCGGGGACACCCGGGCCCCGAACGACTTCGTGGCGATTCGTCGCATCGTAAAAGAGCTAGGCGACCTCGACGTGTTCTGGGTCGAGGAACCGCTCCCGTACGCGGATCGGACCGGGTTGCGCCGGCTCCGAACCGAAACCGGCGTCCGGGTCGCGGGCGGGGAGATGATCTCGTCGAGCACCGAGGTCCTGGACTATCTCGAGGGCGACATCCTGGACGTCTACCAGATGGACGTCGTCCTTGCGGTGGGGATGCTGCGCGCGCGGACCTTCGCTGAGGTCGCCAGGCACAAGAACCGCAGCTTCACACCGCACTCGTGGACAAACGGCATCGGTGTGCTGGCCAACATCCACGTCAGCGCCGGAGTCGGCGGCGGGCCGTACTTCGAGTTTCCCTTCGATCCGCCCGGCTGGACCCCTCGGCGCCGCGACTTCATGCTGACCAGCCCGGTCACGGTTGACGACGAGGGTTTCGTGCACGTGCCCGACGCTCCCGGCATCGGCGTGCACCTGGACGAGGAGGCGTGTGGACGGTGGGCGATCTGAGAAGCGAGCCCGGACAGTCGCCTTCCTGGTCGGACAAGGCGCAGTCACTGACCCTGCCGAGCCAACTCTTCGTGGACGGCAGCTTCGTCGACGCCGCCGGCGGTGAGACCCTCGAGAAGTTCTCACCGATCGACGGCCGCTCGCTGGGAGAGGTCGCGTCGGGTCAGGCCGCGGACGTCGCGCGGGCGGTCCGTGCCGCGCAGTTGGCCTTCGACGACGGACGGTGGTCCGGTCTGGACCCGGCCGACCGCAAGGCACTGATGGTCAGGTTCGCCGAAGAGATCGAGAGGTCCTCGGAGCGACTTGCCCTTGCCGAGACACTCGACGTGGGCAAACCCATCGTGAACACGCTCGCCGTCGACGCTCCGGGGACCGCCGCCACGATCAGGTGGTACGCCGAGACGATCGACAAGACCTACGACGAGATTGCGCCCGCACCACAGGGACGGCTCGCGCTCGTCACGCGTGAACCACTCGGCGTCGTCGGCGCGGTCGTCCCGTGGAACTACCCCTCGATGATCCTGTCCTGGAAGGTGGGGCCGGCCTTGGCCGCCGGGAACACCGTCGTGGTCAAGCCCGCCGAGCAGTCACCGCACTCGGCGCTGGTCATTGCCGAGGCCGCCCAGGCAGCCGGGATTCCCGATGGTGTTCTCAACGTGGTCACCGGCTTCGGTGAGACCGCGGGCAAGGCGCTCGGTCTGCACGACGACGTCACCAAGATCGCCTTCACCGGCTCGGCGGAGGTCGGTCGGATGTTCCAGCGGTACGCCGCGGACTCGAACGGGAAGCAGGTCTCGATCGAAGCCGGCGGCAAGTCACCGCAGCTGGTCCTCGAGAGCGCCGAAGACCTGCAGCGGATCGCGGAGAGCGTCGCCTGGGGCGTCTTCTACAACGTGGGCCAGACCTGCAACGCCGGTTCCCGCCTGATCGTCCACGAGTCGCTGGTTGACGAGCTGGTGACCCGCATCGTCGAGTTCACCGAGAAGACATTCGTGCCAGGCGATCCGCTCGACGAGAACACCCAGTTCGGCGCCGTCGCTGATCACGCCCAGCTCGACAAGGTCTGCGGCTACATCGAGCAAGGCAGGCGCACAGCGCACCTGGTCACCGGTGGGAACCGGGTGCGCGAGGAGACCGGCGGGTTCTATCTCGAGCCGACGATCTTCGCGCATGTGCAGAACAGCGACGCCATCGCGCAGGACGAGATCTTCGGACCTGTGCTGACCGTCTCGTCGTTCGCGAGCGAGCAGGAAGGGGTCCGACTCGCCAACGACACCCGCTACGGCCTGGTGGCGTCGGTGTGGACCGCCGAGCTGAGCGCGGCTCATCGCGTCTCTGGCCAGCTGCATGCAGGGACCGTCTGGGTGAACACCTTCGACGAGTCCAGCATCATCACGCCCTTCGGCGGGTTCAAGGACACGGGCAGCGGTCGGGACAAGTCGCTGCATGCCCTCCACGCGTACTCCGCGCTGAAGACGACGTGGATCAACTGGGCACAGTCGTGAGCGCGGGCCGTCTGGTCAACGAACTGGGGTCGGTGACCCGGATCGGGCGGCTCCTCGAGGAGCAGGGCGCCCACCGGGTGCTGATCGTCACCGATCCCGGGCTCGCGAGCACGGGAATCGTGGACCAGGTCGCATCCTCGATCAGCGCACGCGGGTTGACGTTCACCCTGCACGCCGAGATCCCCGCGAACCCGTCCACGGCCTCCCTCGAGGTGGCAGCCGCCGCGGCGAGGGAGTGCGATGCCGACTACGTCGTCGGGCTGGGTGGCGGATCGGCGCTCGACGCCGCGAAGGCCGTCGCACTCGTCGCGCGCACCCCGCTCAGTGCCGCACAGCTCGCAGACGGCGCGAGCATCGTCGCGCCGCCCCTGCCTGTCGCCGCCATTCCGACGACGGCTGGAACCGGCGCCGAGACGAACGGGTTCGCGGTGATGGAGAGCGCCCACCATCGCAAGGTCTACATCGGCAGTGAGTCCACCGTTCCGTCACTGGTCATCCTCGATGCGCAGCTCACCCTCGGGCTTCCCGCCGGCATCACCGCGGCATCGGGCTTCGACGCGATCGTGCACGGGGTCGAGTCGCTGATCTCGCGCGGCGCCACCACGACGTCGCGTGCCTACGCCTGCGAGTCCCTGAGGCTGACCACCTCCGCACTGGCTACGGCAGTGGCCGACGGCAGCGACATGGAGGCGCGGCGCCAGATGATGACCGGCGCCCATCTCGCGGGGCTGGCACTCACCCTGAGTGGGCTCGGCCTGGTTCACGGGATTGCTCACTCGATCACCGCGACGACCGGGACTCCGCACGGCAGGGCGCTGGCCTGCATCGTCGGCCCTGCCCTGACGTTCGGTGCCGATGCCGCGCCGGCGCGCTATCGCGACCTCGCGGGATCCCTCGGGCTCGACGCGTCGAGAGACGACGCCGTCGATCAAGCGGTGCAACGGGTTGCCGACCTGGCTGTCCTGGTCGGACTACCTCCCGGACTGGACGCCGCGGGGGTCTCGGTGGACATGATCGATACTATCGTCCGCAAGACCCTCGAGGACCCCGTCACCAGGAACACGCCCCGTCGACCCAGCGACGAGGAGCTGAGCACCCTGCTGCACTCCATCGCGAGGCGAGGCTGACGCCGGCTACCGCGGTGCTACGGACGGTTTACCAGCGTCGTACCGCGTGCGAACTGTCCACCACGCTGACAAAGCCACGGCCAAGGCGCTCAGGGTGGCGACATCTCGGCGCGAACACCGAGCAGACGTATCTCCCGGCTGGGGTCGAAGCGGTTCACCAGGTCGAGCGCGGCCGCTTCGATGCGGTCCACGGACAACGTCGGCTCGGCGAGAGTCAGGCTTCGGGTGTGGGTGGAGAACGGTGCGAAACGAACCTTTACCGCCACCCTGACCGCGGGCCGGTTCTCCCGACCGATGTCGTCACTGACCAGGCGGGAGAGGCGGCGTACCTCCTCCTCGACCCGCGACCAGTCAGTCAGGTTCTGCTGGAACGTGCTCTCCCGGCTGTGCGAGCGAGCGACGTAGCCCGTGCCGACGACTGGCGAGGTGTCAACGCCACGCGCGAGGCGTCGGTACCACGGACCCATCGTGGGGCCGAGCTGGTCCGCGAGCCACTGGGCATCGGCCGTCGCAAGCTCACCAACTGTGCTGATCTCCAACCCTGCAAGGCGTTTCGCGGTCTTCCTGCCGATCCCCCACAGCGCATCGGTTGGCCGACCGCCCATCACGGCGTGCCAGTTCTCCTCGGTGAGCCGGAACACCCCCTGAGGCTTGCCGAAGTCGGTGGCGATCTTCGCGCGCAGCTTGTTGTCGCCGATGCCGACCGAGCAGTGCAGCCGCGTGGCGCCGAGCACCGCGGCCTGTGCCTGTCGTGCGCGACCCTCAGGATCGTCGGTCTCGATGCCCAGGAACGCCTCGTCCCAGCCCAGCACCTCGACGACTGCGTCGAGCGAGCGCAGTGTCTCCATCACGCGCACCGAAGCACCGTCGTAGGCCGGTGCGTCGACCGGCAGGAAGATCGCTTCCGGGCACTTGCGCAACGCGACCCGCAGGGGCATCCCGGACCCGACCCCGAACCTCCGCGCTTCATAGGACGCCGTGGAGACGACTCCTCGCTCGGTGGGATCGCCGCGACCGCCGATGACCACGCACCTTCCGCTGAGCTCCGGCCGGCGCAACACCTCCACGGCCGCGATGAACTGGTCGAGGTCCACGTGCAGCACCCACGAGGTCGCCATGGCTCAAGTGTGCCCCTGGACCGACACGTCGGGCGGGGTAACCTCACTGGTTTCGGGGCCACTAAACTGCCAGCATCATGAGCGCCCCCGTCATCGTCGTGGTCGGTGCCGGACCCGGCATCGGGGCCGCAGTTGCTCGCAGGTTCGGCACCCAGGGGTACGTCGTGCGCCTGATCGCCCGCTCCGCCGAGCGGCTGGAAGAGCTGGGCGGCGCCATCCAAGCCGAGGGAATCACGACCGGCTGGAGCGCCGTCGACATCACCGACGAGAACGCGCTCACCCAGACCGTCGCCCGGTTCGGTGAGCAGGCCGGCCACATCGACGTACTCCACTTCAACCCCAGCGCATTCCGGCACAAGGACCCGCTCGCGCTCACTCCCGACGACCTGCTGGACGACGTCAGGCTCGGTGTTGCGAGCCTGCTCACCGCGGTGCAGGCCGCTGTTCCCTTCATGTCGTCGGGCGCCCGGATCGTCGCCACCGGAAGCCAGGCGGCGGACCGGCCGTGGAACGAGGCCGCCTCGCTCGGCGTGCAGAAGGCGGCGCTGCGCAACCTGGTCAGGAGCATTGACACCACCCTCGCGCCCCACGGTGTCCGCGCGATGTCGCTGACCGTCAACGGCACCCTGGCACCGGACACCCCGTTCGCTCCCGAGCGAGTCGCAGACGCGATCTACCTGGCGGCGACCAACGCAGCAGACGGCTGGCGGGTCGAGGTCCCCTACGACGGGTGAGCGTTGGCTAGCGGGGACGACCACGCTTCGGGAGGCGTCCGGCCCGGGCACGTTTCGGGAGCTGGCTGGCCCGACCGTGCAGGACGGTCAGCAGCGAGACGAACGACGCCTCGGTCTTCGGCGTGCGAGCGAAGGTGGTCAACGACATCACCGGCTTCATCCGTTGCCGGGCGATCGCCTTGGCGTAGGTGAACTCCTTCAACCCGTCCGGCCCGTGGATCCGCCCGAAGCCGGAGTCGCCGACCCCGCCGAACGGCAGGGAGGGAATCGCGGCAAAGGAGATCACCGAGTTCACCGACGTCATCCCGGACCGGATCCTCCGCGCCAGCTCCTCCCCACGGGACTTGGAGAACACGGTGGAGCCCAGGCCGTACCGAGTCGCGTTGGCCAGCTCCACCGCCTCGTCCATGCTGGCCACCTTGTTCACCGTCACGGTCGGTCCGAAGGTCTCCTCGGTGATCGCCGTCGAGTCCGGCGGCACGTCGGTGAGCACGGTCGGCTGGATGAACCGGTCCCCCACGGAGTCCAGACCCCCCAGCACGGGCAGCCCACCCTTCGAGATGGCATCGTCGATGTGGCTCCGGACCACGTCGACCTGACTGGGCATCGTCATCGGTCCGATCTGGGCATCCGCGTCGGTGCCGGCGTGAACGTCGCGCGCCTTTCGGGTGAGCAGGCTCAGAAACTCGTCGTAGACCCGTTCGTGGACGTAGACCCGCTCCACCCCGGTGCACGTCTGGCCGGCGTTGGCGAAAGCGCCCCATGCCGCTGCGTCGGCGGCAGCCTCGATGTCGGCGTCGTCGTCGACCAGGAGCGGGTCCTTGCCTCCGGCCTCGATCACGACGGGGGTGAGGTTCTCCGAGCAGGCGGCCATCACCAGCTTGCCGGTCTCGGTCGAACCGGTGAAAGCCAGCTTGTCGATGGCAGACCGAGACAGCGCCGCGCCCGTCTCCCCCAGGCCGACGACGGTTTGCAGCAGGGCATGGTCAGGGACCACCTCGGCGAGGCTGTCGGCCAGCCACACTCCGACCCCGGGTGTGAGCTCGCTCGGCTTGAACACCACGGAGGTTCCCGCCGCAAGCGCGTAGCCGATCGAACCCATCGGGGTGAACACCGGATAGTTCCACGGACCGATCACGCCGACCACGCCCAGGGGGATGTACTCCACGGAGGCGGCCTGGTTCGCCATTAGCAGTCCCGATGGCACCTTGCGCCGACCGAGAACCTTCTCCGCGTGCGCGGTAGCCCACGCCAGGTGGTCTATGGCCAGGCCGATCTCCAGCTGGGCGTCACCGTAGGGCTTGCCTGTCTCCTGGTGTACGACGTCAGCCAGCTGTGCCATCCGCCGCGTCAGCACGCTCCTCCACTGGCCGAGGATCAGCCGCCGCTCAGCGAAGGTCAGTGCGGACCACCAGCCCGCTGCCTCGCGTGCTCGCGCCACCGCGTGGTCGACGTCGGTGGTGTCGGCGACGACGTGCGTGCCGACGACGTCGCCCGTGGCGGGGTTGATCGACTCCAGCTTGTCGCTCACTTGTTCACCTTCTCGCTCGGGTGGCGGCCACGGATCAGGTCGGCGGCCTTCTCGCCGACCATGACCGTGGGCGCGTTGGTGTTCCCTCGTGGTACGACGGGCATCACGGACGCGTCTGCGACACGCAAGCCGTCCACGCCCCGCACTCGCAGCTCGGGATCGACCACCGACCCTTCTCCATCCCCCATCGCGCAGGTGCCGACGGGATGGTAGAGGGTCTGGGTCGCCTGGCGCAGGTGCTCGACGAGGTCGCTCTCCGACGGCGCACGGCGATCGGGCATGAAGGGTCGATCGACGTACTTTCGCATCGGCCCGGTCTCGACCGTCTCGAGCAGGCGCTGACAGCCGGTCACCATCGCGTCGAGGTCGGCCGGGTCGTCGTAGTAGGCCGGATCGATGTCGGGGTGCCAGCGAGGGTCGACCGAGCGCAGCCGGAGCTGCCCACGACTGTGCACGGTGACCAGCGTCGGCGCGACAGTGACCTTGCGGGTGGTGGGCTCGTGCAGCCCGTTGTCCCAGAATCCGCTCGGTGCCATGTGCACCTGCAGGTCGGGGGCGCGAAGACCGTCACGGCTGTGGAAGAACGCCCCCGCCTCGCCGACGTTGGAGACC
>Ga0075530_1000459_pt1 | contig 19290 bp, 14 predicted proteins | sample NGEPerD_2_FD_75101 | JGI IMG/M metagenome (GOLD analysis project Ga0075530, IMG submission 75101) | Arctic peat soil microbial communities from the Barrow Environmental Observatory site, Barrow, Alaska, USA - NGEE PermafrostL1-D | ecosystem: Environmental > Terrestrial > Soil > Wetlands > Peat ... | reverse complement strand
GCAACGCCGGCACGATCGTCCGCCTCGCCCGCGCCCTCGCCCCCGGCCTCGACGCCAAGGCGATCGCCCACGAGATCCGCGAGCGGGTGATGGAGGAGCTCGACTACGAGTACGAGGCGCAGAGCCAGCGCTCATTCGCCCGGGCCTACCGCGACCACCCCTTCATCTACGTGCCGGAAGTGATCACCCGCCTCTCCCGTCGGCGCGTGCTGGTCACCGAGCTGGTCGAGGGGCTCGACTTCGAGCAGATCAAGAAGCTGCCGCACGAGGAGCGCAGCCGCTTCGGCGAGATCGTCTTCCGCGGCAGCTTCGGCTCGATCTACCACCTGCAGCACTTCAACGCCGACCCCCACCCGGGCAACTACATCCTGATGGAGGACGGCCGCGTCGCCTTCCTCGACTTCGGCATGACCAAGAAGCTCGACCGCGAGCAGATCCTGCTCGAGCAGCGCGCCTTCGACGCCGCCTCGCGCGACGACCCGGAAGCCTTCCGCGAGGCGCTGCACGACCTCGGCTTCATCAAGAACCCCTCGAAGCTCGACGCCGAGCGCCTGATGGACCACATGCGCGCGGTCGGCGGCTGGTTCGTGACGGAGGACCGCGAGCTCGAGATCACCCCGAAGCGGGTGATGAAGATCATCGAATCGACCAACGACCCGCGCTCGGAGTACTACGACCTGATGCGGCGCGAGTCGATCCCGGCCGACGAGCTGATGGGGCGGCGGATGGAAATCGGCGTCGTCGCCGTGCTGGGCCAGCTGCGCGCCAAGCGCAACTGGCACCGGATCGCGCGCGAGTGGATCTACGCAGATCCGCCTGCAACCGAGCTGGGCGAGCAGGAGTGGGAGTACTTCGAGGGAAGAGGGGTCAAGCGGGTGCCTGGTTTGGCCGAAATGCTCTGAACGAGGCGATCGAGCGAACGAGGGAAATGCTCTGAACGAGGCGATCGAGCGAACGAGGGAGAGGCAATGAAGAAGATCAAACGCGGGTGGGCGCTGACCAAGAAGAGCTGGGGGCTGCTGAACGGCCACCGCGAACTGCTCCGCTTCCCTCTCTACGGCGCCGTCGCCACGATCCCGCTGGCTTTCATCTTCCTCGGGCCGGGGCTCTACTTCCTCGACGAGGGCACGCTCGGGGGCGCGATTCCGCTGCTGGTGATCGGCGTCTACGTGCTCAGCGTGGTCGGCTTCTACTTCAGCGTCGGCCTGGCGGCCGCCGCCGACATGATCTTCCGCGGCGAGGAGGCGACCGTCGCCGACGGGCTTGCCGTGGCGCGCAGCCGTTTCGCCCAGATCTGCGGTTGGGCCGCGGTCTCGACCGCGATCAGCGTGCTGATGGGTGCGCTCGAAAACCAGGGCGGCATCGCCGGCACGATCGCGGCACGGGTGGTCGGCATGGCCTGGTCGCTGGTCACCTTCCTCGCCGTGCCCGTGATCGCAATCGAGGGCACCGGGCCGTTCGAGACGTTGAAGCGCTCGGCGGGCCTGTTCAAGTCGCGCTGGGGGGCGCAGATCACCGGCAACCTCGCGATCGGCGGCGCCGTCTTCCTCCTAGGCGTGCTACCGAGCGCGGCGCTGATCGCGATCGGCGTCCTGGTCTGGACCTCGGCCGGCTTCGCCGGCGCACTGCTGGTCATCCTCGGCACGATCGGCCTGGCGATCGCCCTGCTGATCAGCAAAGCGCTGAGCGGCATCTTCGGCGTCGCCCTCTACCGCTACACGCTCGAAGGCGAGGCGGTCGGCGGCTTCACCGCCGAGGAGCTGGAGTCGGCAGTGAAGGCCAAGGGCGGCCGCAACGCCCCGCCGACCGCGACGCCGGGCACCGTCTGACGCCAGTTCTCAGCAACGAGCGGCCAAATCCCCGCCCCAGGGGGGCGGATTCGGTTATGGGCCTGGGGAACACACAAGGCGCACCGGAGCCGACTGGGAGCCAGCACGCGGCGTAAGGGGCCGCGATGGCGATTAGGGCGCGAGCGTGGCGAACAGGCGGGGGTCGTTGGAGCAGATGCCGTTTACGCCGGCGGCTACGAGCTTCTGCATGCGGGGGAGGTCATCGACCGTCCAGGCGATCAGCTCCACGGCTGCGAGGTCGGTGATCTTGGCCAGCCGGCGGCTGACCAGCGGGTGGTAGACCCACATCGCCTCCACCCCCATCTTCGGCAGCTCGCGCGCGGCGAGGCCGGGCAGCCGTTGCCGCATCCAGGCCAGGGCGCCGAGCATCGGCGCCTTGGCCCAGCGCTTCGAGGCCCAGTCCTTGGTCACTTTGGGATAGGTCCAACCGCGCCGCAGTCCCGGCTCCAGCTCGCCGATCCGGGCCAGGGTCGAGAGCTCCATCGTCGAGATCATCGCCCGCCCGAGCAGCTCGCGCTCGCAGACCGCGGCGACGATCTCCTCCTCCCGCCCCGGCAGCTTGATGTCGAGATCGATCTCGACCTGGTCCAGCGGCGGCCGGGTGAAGGCATCAAGCCCCTCGGCGAGCGTCAGGGGCTCACGCCTCGCGGCGTCATGCCAGTCATGCGCGATGACGAGAGGCGACCGCTCCGCTAGGGGAATCCGCGGATGCCCGTCACGAGTCCAAAGCACGTCGAGCTCGACCACGTCGACGCCGGCTTCGACCGCGGCCTCAAAGCTGCCCAACGAATTCCCGGGATGGATCAAATCCGCCCCTTTGTGCCCCACCCGTTTCATACTTGCCCAATCCGACCGCAGCCGCCCGCGTCAAAAAAGCTGGTTCTCGCCGGCGAAGATCTCTGACACCGAGTCGTCGGTGAAGATGCGCCGGATCGAGTCGGCGAAGGTGCCGGCGGTTGAGAGCACCGCGATGTTGTCGGGGGCACCGGGGCGCAGCGGGATCGTGTCGGTAACGACGATCCGCTCGATCTTCGAGTTCTCGTAGGCGAGCCGCTCGAAGGCGGGGCCGGAGAAGACCCCATGCGTGGCGCAGGCGATCACCCGGGCGGCGCCCTCGTCGAGCACGGTCTGAGCAGCGGCGCAGAGCGTCCCCGCGGTGTCGATCATGTCGTCGACCAGGACGGCGGTCTTGCCCTTGACATCGCCGACCACGTAGCCGATCTCGGCCACCTGCTGGGCCGGGCGCTCCTTCTCCATCACCGCCCAGTGGGTGCCGATGCGGCGGGCGAAGTTGCGCGCGGTCTTGACCCGGCCGGCGTCGGGGGAGACGATCACCAGCTCCTCGCTCAGTTCCTGGTCGACGAACCAATGGGTCAGCATCGGCATCGCCGTCATGTGGTCGACCGGGACGTGGAAGAAACCCTGCACCTGGCCGGCGTGCAGGTCCATGGTGAGAACGCGGTCGGTGCCGACGGCCTCCAGGCACTTGGCCATGATGCGGGCGGAGATCGGCTCTCGCGGCGCCGACTTCTTGTCCTGGCGCGCGTAGCCGTACCAGGGCAGCACGGCGATGATGCGGTGGGCGGAGGCGCCCTGCGCCGCGTCGATCATCGTCAGCAGCTCGACTATGGCGTCGTTCGGCGTCATCTCGCTCTGCTCGTTGGCGCAGGTCGACTGGACGATGAAGACGTCGGCGCCACGGATCGACTCCTCGTAGCGGCAGTAGACCTCGCCGTTGGCGAAGGTCTTCAGCGTCACCTGGCCGAGGTCGAGGCCGAGCTTGCCGGCCACCTTTGTCGCCAGCTCCATCGAGCTGCGACCGCCGAAGACCATCATCCGCTTCGAGTAGTCGTGCGGGATGGCGGTCGGCGCCGCCTCGGGACTTTGCTCGATCGTGCTCACGAATCCTCCTCACGGTTCTGCGCGGACTTGCCCTCCGCGTAGCCCTCGATGTTGCGCTGGTCGTTCTCGCTTACCGCAAGCGCCCCCTCGGGGACGTCCTTCTTGATCACCGCTCCGGCGCCAGTGTAGGCGGCGTCCCCGACATGTACCGGGGCGACCAGCATCGTGTCAACGCCGATCCGCACGTCCTTGCCGATCGTCGTCCGGTGCTTGCGGAAACCGTCGTAGTTGGCGGTGATCGTGCCGGCGCCCAGATTGCTGCCCTCGCCGACCTCGGCATCGCCGACGTAGGCCAGGTGCGGGACCTTGGCGCCGGCGCCGATCCGCGAGTTCTTGATCTCGACGAAGGCGCCGGCCTTGGCGCCCGGCTCCAGGTGGGCGCCGGGACGCAGGTAGGCGAAGGGGCCGACGTTGCAGCCGTCGAGGACTTCGCACTCGACCAGATAGGAGTGCGGAACGTTGACGCCTTCGCCGAGGCGCGTGTCGATCAGCGTGCTGAGCGGGCCGACGACCGAGCTGGCGCCGACCGCGGTGGCGCCGCGCAGGCTGGTGGCGGGCTCGATCCGGGCGTCGGCGGCGATCTCCACCCCGGCGTCGACCCAGGTCGTGCCGGGATCGACGACGGTGACGCCGGCCAGCATGTGGCGCTCGAGGATGCGGCGGCGCGCCTCGGCTTCGACCGCGGCCAGATCGGCGCGATTGTTGACGCCCATCGTCACCGCGAGGTCGTCGGCGATGTGGCCGGCCACCGTGTGGCCGGCCTCGCGCAGGGCGGGGAAGACATCGGGCAGGTAGTACTCGCCCTGGGCGTTGTCGCCGGCGAGGCCGGCGAGGGCCGCAGCGAGCGGCACCGCGTCGAAGACGTAGGTGCCGGCGTTGATCTCGCCGATCGCCAGCTGCTCGGGATCGGCGTCGCCGGCCGCTTTCACCTCGACCACGCGCTCCACCCCGCCGTCGGGGGCGCGCACGACGCGGCCGTAGCTGCCGGGGTCGTCGAGCTCGATCGTCAGCACCGTCGCCGCGGCCTCGGAGGAGGCGTGGGCCTCGAGCAGGCCGGCGATCGTCTCGGCCGAGATCAGCGGGTGGTCGCCGGAGAGGACGAGGACGATCTCGGCGTCTTCGATCAGCGGCAGCGCGGCGCGGATCGCGCCGCCGGTGCCGTCGGGCCGCGGCTGCACGACGGTCTCGACTTCGTCCGGAAAGCCGGCGGAGATGTCACGGCCGAGCGAGACGATCGCGGCGACCCGGCCGGCGCCCGCCTCGCGCGCGGCGAGGATCGGCCAGGCGACCATCGCCCGCCCGCAGACGGGATGCAGCATCTTCGGCAATGACGAGCGCATACGGGTGCCCTCGCCCGCCGCCATGACGAGCACTAGGGGGGAGCTCACCGCTAGATCGTAATGCCGTGGTGGAGAGGATGTGGCATCCCTCCGCTTGCTGGGTTTTCGCCGTCAGCGCAGGGGAGGAGCCGGGGGGTCCCCTCTCCCCACAGCTCAGCTCAGGAGCGCGCGAGGTCTTTGCCGACCAGAGCGACCGAAGTCAGGGTCCAGCCGGCGAAGATCAGGTCTATTCCCACCAGGAGGCCGATTGCCCAGTCGGCGCTGCTGGGGAACTTGGCGAGGACGAGGATGCCGATCAGGAGGCCGGCGATGCCGCTGAGGCCGACCAGGCCGGCGCCCTGCTGGCCACGGCCGGCGAAGGCGACGCCGATCCGGGTTATGCCCATGAAGAGGAAGTAGATGCCGAGCACCAGGGTGAGGGTGAGCGTGCCGTTGTGCGGTTCGACGATCAGCCAGAGGCCGACGATCACCGTGAGGAAGGCCCAGAGCAGCCGCAGGATGACCGAGCCGATCGAGTGTGCGGCGAAGGCCCCGGCGACGAGGAAGGCCCCGGCGACGACCAGGATCCAGCCGATGAAGATCGCCGTCCCGACCGAGGCCACCGCGGGCACGACGATAGCCACGCAACCGATGAAGATCGCCAAGATGCCGACTGCCATCAACGCCTTCCAGCTACGCGCCAAACCCTCGCGCACCTCCGGGTCCATCTGCACTCCACCCATCTCCATGCAGACGACCCTAATTCCTCGCCCGGACGCGAATCGTTCTTGGTTGAAGGATTGTGCCGCTCAGGACCGGCACAATCCTTCAACCGCGGTGCGATGGCGCTAGGCTCGGAGCCACGATCCGGGGTGGTGTAATCGGCTAGCACATCTGGTTTTGGTCCAGAAAGAGGTGGGTTCAAATCCTCCCCCCGGAACTCGACAGCGAATCCCGCTTCCGGTGCGCCTTTTGTCCCCCACAGGCACATAAGGCGCACCGGAGCGGGATTCGCCCCCCGGGCGGGGAATTGGCCGCGACTTGCGGGCGGCGCTCGGGTTGCGGCTAGCCGACGAACTCGCGCTCGGGCGGAAGCCGGCCGCCCCGATCGGTGCCGGCGATCAGTTCGTCGGGGGACTTCTGCTCGGGGATGGCGCCGGACTTCATGCCGAAGTAGACCGCCTGGGGGTGGTGGGTGATTATCGCCACGGTCGACTGCTCGGGCGTGACGGCGTAGCCGTCCGAGAGGGTCATGCCGATCTGCTCGAGGCCGAGAAGGCGCCAGACCTTCTCGTGCTCGGACTGGTCCGGGCAGGCGGGGTAGCCCCAGGAGTAGCGGCGGCCCTGGTCGGGGTCGATGCCGAGCTCGCGGCGCGCCTGCGCGTGCAGCCACTCGGCCAGGCCCTCGGCCGACTGCACGCCGAGGCCATGGACGAAGAGCTGTTCGGCGAACTCGCCTTCGCTCTCCAGCCGCCCGATCAGCTCGGTCACCTCGGGCCCGACGGTGACGCCCTGCAGCGCGACCAGGTCGCGTTCGCCGCTCTCCAGCGGGCGGTAGAAGTCGGCGAGGCAGATCCGGCCGTGCTTGGGCTGGCGCGGGAAGACCAGCCGCTCCAGCTCGCGCTCGGGATCCGCCGGGTCGAAGACGATCAGCTCGTTGCCCTCCGCGTTGCAGGGGAAGTAGCCGAGCCGCGCCCGGGGCTGGAGGTAGTCCTGCTCGCGCCACATCCGCTCCAGCCGCGGCGCGAAGCCCTCCTCCTCGCCGTCGCCCTCGACCAGCTCGCGCCAGGCCTCGCCCTTGACGCCTTTGCCGCCCCAGTGCAGCTTGAAGAGCACGTGGCGGTCGAGGTAGGGGTAGACCTGGTCGAGGTCGATGTCCACCTCACGCACGCCCTGGAAGGGCGGCTCGGGGATCGGGGTGTCGGTGCTCGCGGCGGAGCGCACGCTTGCGTCGGTGGTCGGCGGCGCGTCGTCGACCACGACCGGCTTCTCGCGCAGCTGCTTCGCCTCACCGAGGATCCGCTCGACCAGCGACTCGCGCGCCGCCTCGTCGACCAGCGCGTCCATCGTGTCGAGCCCCTGGAATGCGTCCTTGCAGTAGAAGACGCCGGGCTCGTAGACGTCGTCGGAGTCCTTGCCGCCGGTGTAGAGCATGCGCCGGCCGAAGTCTCGGTTGATTGCGGCGCCGCCGATCAGCACCGGGAAGCCGAGCCCGCGCTGGTGCAGCTCCTGCACGCAGATCGGCATCTGCTTCGAGGTCGAGACGAGCAGGGCGGAGAGGCCGATCGCGTCGGCCTCGTTCTCGACCGCGGCCTCGATGATCGTCTCGACCGGGACCTGCTTGCCGAGGTCGACCACGGTGTAGCCGTTGTTGGTGAGGATCGTGTTGACCAGCGACTTGCCGATGTCGTGCACGTCGCCGAACACGGTCGCGATCACAACCTTGCCCTTGCTGTGCCCGTCGATCCGGTCGAGGTAGTTCTCCAGCCGCGCCACGGCGCGCTTCATCACTTCCGCCGACTGCAGGACGAAGGGCAGGATCAGTTCGCCGGTGCCGAACTTGTCGCCGACCTCCTTCATCGCCGGCAGCAGCACCTCGTTGAGCGTGGGGACAGCGCCGATCTTCTCGTTGCAGCGGTCGATCCACTCCTCCACCCCGTCCTTCTTGCGGCGCAGGATGTGCCAGTGCAGGGCCTCCTCGGGCTCCATCCCCTCGGTCGGGTCGCCGACCTCCTCGGCGGCCTCCTCGCCCTTGGACTCGAAGTGGGCGATGAAGCGCTCGAGCGCGTCCTCGCGGCGGTTGAAGACGAGGTCGTCGGTCAGCTCGCGCTCGGAGTCGGAGATCTCCGCGTAGGGCGTGATCTGGTTGGGGTTGACCATCGCCAGGTCGAGCCCGGCCTCGACGCAGTGGTGCAGGAAGACCGAGTTGAGCACCGCGCGAGCCGGCTGGCCGACGCCGAAGGAGACGTTGGAGACGCCGAGCGAGGTCTTCACACCCGGGATCTCGGCCTTGATCCGCCGGATCCCCTCGATCGTCTCCCCCGCGGAGGGCTTCCACTCGGCCTCGCCGGTGGTCAGGGTGAAGGTGAGCGCGTCGAAGATCAGCGCCTCGGGATCGAGGCCGTGCTCGGTGCAGGCCAGATCGCGGATCCGCTTGGCGATCTCGACCTTGCGCTCCGCCGTCTTCGCCATCCCGACCTCGTCGATCGTCAGCGCGATCAGCGCCGCGCCGTGCGCCACGGCCAGCGGCACGACGATGTCTGCCTTGTCGCGGCCCGCCTCGAGGTTGATCGAGTTGACGATCGCCCGCCCCGGGATCTTCTCCAGCGCCGCCTCGATCACCCCGGGCTCGGTCGAGTCGACCTGGATCGGCGCCGGCTGGGTCAGCGAGACCCGTTCGACCACGGCCGCCATCTGCTCGTCCTCGTCGTCTCGCTCGGTCAGCGCCACGCAGACGTCGAGCACATGGGCGCCGCCTTCGACCTGGTCTTCGGCGACCTGGACGAGGCCGTCGTAGTCGTCGGCGAGCAGCAGCTCCTTCGCCTTGCGCGAGCCCTGCGAGTTGACCCGCTCGCCGACCAGGGTCGGGGGCGGCTCCTGCACCAGCGCCGTCGCGGTCATCATCGAGGAGACCTGGATCGGGCCCGGCGCCGGCCGCTCGCCCGGCACGCGGCCGGCGACCCGCTCGCGGATTGCGGCGATGTGCTCCGGCGTCGTCCCGCAGCAGCCGCCGACGATCCCCACCCCGTAGCGCTCGACGAACTCGCCCAGGGTCGCCGCCAGCGGCTCGGGCTGTTCGGGGAAGATCGTCTCGCCGTCGGGGCCCTGCAGGGGCAGGCCGGCGTTGGGGATGCAGTGCACGGGCAGCGGGCTGTGCTCGCCCAGGTAACGGATCGCCTCGCGCATGTCCTCCGGCCCGGTCGAGCAGTTGAGCCCGATCACATCGATGTCGAGCGCCGCGAGCGTCGTCAGCACCGCCGCGATGTCGGTGCCGAGCAGCATCTTGCCGCCCTGCGGCAGCAGCGAGACGCTGGCCTGGATCGGCAGCGTGCGGCCAGCCTCGGCGAACGCCTCGCGGGCGCCGAAGATCGAGGCCTTGACCTCGAGGATGTCCTGCGCCGTCTCGACGATGATCAGGTCGGCGCCTCCCTCGAGCAGGCCGCGCGCCTGCTCGGCGAAGACCTCGACCAGCTTGCGGAAGGAGATGTCGCCCAGGGTCGGGTCGTCGGAGGAGGGCAGGAAGCCGGTCGGCCCGATCGAGCCGGCGACGAAGCGGTCCTCGCCCGCCGCCCTGCGGGCGATCTGCGCCGCCTTCAGGTTGACCTCGCGCGTGTGCTCGCCCAGCCCCCACTCCTCGAGCTTCAGCCGCGAGCCCTGGAAGGAGTCGGTCTCGACCACCTCGGCGCCGGCCTCCAGCATCGAGGCGTGGACGCCCTCGATCACGTCGGGGCGGTTGAGGACCAGCGCCTCGTGGCATTTGCCCTCGAGGCCGCCGTAGTCGGCCTGGGTCAGGTCGAACTGCTCCAGAGTCGCGCCCATGCCGCCGTCGAAGACGACGACGCGCTCCCTGGTCGCGGCTAGGTAATCGCGTTCGGCCATGGAAAGAGGCTACCGGGGGAGCGACCGCGCTTCCGCTGCGCCTTTTGCACCTAGGAGGGACATAAAGCGCACCGGGGGCGCGACCCGCGCTTCCGGTGCGCCTTTTGCACCTAGGAGGGACATAAAGCGCACCGGAAGGACGACTGGCGGGGATAGGCTGGGGCGCACCGTGATCGATTCCCACACGCACCTGTTCCTCTGCGAGCGACCAGAGGCCGAGCTCGTCGCCGACGCGCTCGCGGCCGGCGTGAGCCGCATGCTCAACGTCGGCCTCGGCGGTGCGCAGAACGACGCCGCGATCGCCGCCGCCGGGCGCCACGAGGCGGTTTTCGCCAGCGTCGGCTGCCACCCGACCGAGGCGGGCAGCTTCGACGACGCCCGTGCCGAGCAGATCGACCGGCTCGCCGCGCACGAGAAGGTGCGCGCGATCGGCGAGACCGGGATCGACTACTACCGCGACTTGGCGAGCCCGGCCGAGCAGCGGCGCGCCTTCGAGGCGCAGGTCGGGATCGCCCGCGAGCACGGCCTGCCGATCGTCATCCACGGCCGCGACAAGGACGGCGAGACGACCGCGATCGACGAGATCTTCGATCTGCTCGACGCCGAGGCCGGCGAGACGCCCGTCATCCTGCACTGCTTCTCCGCCCCCTGGCGCGCCGCCGACGCCGCCGAGCGTGGCTGGCACTGCTCCTTCGCCGGCCACACCACCTACCCGGGCTCCGCCGATCTGCGCGAAGCCGCCGCACAGCTTCCCGCCGAGCTGATCCTGGTCGAGACCGACGCTCCCTACCTGGCGCCCCAGACCATGCGCGGCAAGCCCAACGAGCCCGCCTACGTCGTCAACACCGCCCGTGTCGTCGCCGCGGCCCGCGGCGTCGCCTACGAGGAGCTGGAGGGAGTCGTCGAGGCGAACGCCCGCGCCCTCTTCGGCTGGTAGAGACGACTGGATCATGGTCAGGCTCGGGCAGAACTTCCTCACCGACACGAACCTGCTCGACGCGATCGTGCGCGACGCGGAGCTGGCGCCGGACGACGTCGTGCTCGAGGTCGGGGCGGGCGAAGGGCCGCTGACCGAGCGCCTCGCCGCGGTCGCCGCGCACGTCCACACGATCGAGATCGACCGCGGCCTGGAGCCGGCGCTGACGCCGGTCGCGGCGCTGCCCAACGTCGACCTGCACTGGGGCGACGCGCTCAGGCTCGACCTGGCGGCCTTCGAGCCGGCGCCGAGCGCGATCGTCTCCAACCTCCCCTACTCGATCGCCACGCCGTTGATCATCCGCACGATCGAAGAGCTGCCCTCGGTGCAGCGCTGGACGGTGATGGTGCAGCGCGAGATCGCCGACCGCCTCGGCGCCGCGCCGGGCGGCCGCGAGTACGGCGCGCCCAGCGTGCTCGTGCAGCTCGCCTGCGAGACGAAAATGCTGCGTACCGTCAATCCCTCCGTCTTCCGGCCACCGCCGCGGGTCGGCTCTGCGGTGATCGGCCTGAAGCGCGTCGGGCCTGGCGCCAATGCCGATACCCGCGACCTCGTCCGCGCCGCCTTCGCCCACCGCCGCAAGACGCTGGCCCGTTCGCTCGCACACGCCCGCCCCGGCACGCTGGGCAGGACGCGGGCGATACTCCCCGAGCTGGGGCTGCGCCAGGAGGCGCGCGCCGAGGCGGTCGCTCCGCTGGAGTTCGCCGAGCTCGCCCGCGGTATGCCGTGGAAGGCCGGCGGTGGCGACTGATCCTGGCCCGATACAGGTCGAGGCGCCCGCCAAGCTCAACCTCTGCCTCTTCCTCGGCCCGCGCCGGACCGACGGCCTGCACGCGCTCTGCTCGCTGTTCGAGCCGCTCGCCCTGGCCGACGCGCTCGAGGTCTCCGGGGCCGGCCGCGACGAAGTCGTCTGCCCGCGGGTCGAGGGCGAGAACCTCGCCACCCGGGCGCTGGCAGCGCTGCGCGAGAGCGGCTGGGACGGGCCGCCGCTGCGAGTCGAGATCGAGAAGCGGATCCCGGTTGCCGCCGGGCTCGGCGGCGGCAGCGCCGACGCCGCCGCGGTGCTGCGCCTGGCGCGGGACCCGGCGACGGGAGCCTCCGGCTGGAACCCGGACCTCGGTGAGATCGCCGCCGAGCTCGGCGCGGACGTCCCTTCCCAGCTGGTCCCCGCGTTCTCGCTGGTGCGGGCCGCGGGCGAGAGCGTCGAGCGGCTGCCCGAGCCCGCCCCGCACGCGGTGGTGCTGCTGCCGGGCGGCGGGGGGCTGAGCACGGCGGCCGTCTTCGCCGAGGCCGACCGGCTCGGGCTCGGCCGCGACTCGGAAGAGCTGGACTCGCTCGCCGCCCAGCTGCGCGAGGCGGCCGGCGCCGGCGCCTCGCCGCTCTCCTACGCCGAGCTGCTCGCCAACGACCTCGAGCCGGCGGCGCGCTCGCTGCGGCCGGAGATCGGCGCGGCGCTCGAAGCCCTGCGCGGCGCCGGCGCACCCTTGGTCCTGCTGACCGGCTCCGGGCCGACCGCTGCCGGACTTTTCCCCACCCTGGGGGGGGCAAAGTCGGCTGCGGCGCGAATCGACCGCGACGACGCGATCGTCTGCGAGGCGGGGCGGGCGCCGTGAAGCTGCAGCTGCCAGAGAACCGGCGGCGCAGGCGCCTGCTGATCCTCGCGATCGCCACCGCGATCGCCGCCGGCTACTACCTGATCAGCCGCGTCATCCCCCACGACGAACTGCAACGGCTGCTGGAGGAGGTCTCCAACGCGCTCGGCGCCTGGACCTACCTCCTGGTCGGCGTCTTCGCCTTCGCCGAGACCGGCGCCTTCGTCGGCCTCGTCGTCCCCGGCGAGACCGTGATGCTGCTCGGCGGCGCCGTCGCCGGCCAGGGCGCGATCAACATCTACCTGCTGATCGCGATCGCCTGGTTCGCGGCCTGGGCGGGCGACACGACCAGCTTCTTCCTCGGCCGCCGGCTCGGCCGCGAGTTCGTGATGCGCAACGGGCCCCGCTTCGGGATCGGCCACGAACGCTTCGAGAAGGTCGAGGACCACTTCTCCCGCCACGGCGGCAAGACGATCTTCGTCGGCCGTTTCATCAGCCTGGTGCGCGCCTTCGCGCCCTTCATCGCCGGCAGCTCGGGCATGCGCTACCGCGCCTTCGTCCCCTACAGCATCCTCGGCACCGGGCTCTGGGCCGGCGCCCACATCCTGATCGGCTACTTCTTCTCGCGCAGCATCGACACCGCCGCCAAGTACGCGGGCCGCGGCGCCTTCCTGCTCGCCACGCTGATTGTCGTCGTCGTCGGCTCGGTGATTCTGGCGCGCCGCTTCCGGGTCGAGGCGAACCGGCGCGCCGCCGTGCGCTGGATGGCGGAGCGGCGGGCGACCTCCTGGTTGGTGCGGCTGGCGCGCCGCTTCCAGCCGCAGCTGCGCTTTCTCTGGGACCGGGTGACGCCGGGCGGCACCTTCGGGCTCGAATTCACCTCGCTGATGGCGACCCTCGCGGTCGGGGCCTTCGTCCTCGTCGCCTACACGACGGTCGTCGGCGGCGATCCAGGCCCGACCCCGGGCGACGTCACCGCGATGGAGTTCGCCGAAGAGCTGCGCACCGCCTGGCTGGTCGACATCGCCAAGGTACTGACCGATCTCGGCTCCGGCGCCGTCTCCTGGCCGCTGGCGGCGATTGCCGCGGCGATCCTCGCCGCCCGCCGCCGCTGGGCCGAGTTCGGCGTCCTCGTCGCCGGCATGCTGGTCCTCGTCGCCGGCGTCCACGAGCTCAAGGAAGCCGTCGATCGTCCCCGCCCGGCCGGCGGCCTGACCGGCTACACCGGCTCCTCCTTCCCCAGCGGCCACGCCGCCTACTCGACCTTCTACGTCTGGCTCGCAGTAACGATCGTGATGCGGCTGCGAGTGGGGATGGCGCGCGGCGCGCTGGTGGTCGCGGCGGGGATCGCGATCACCGCCCTGGTCGGCCTCTCGCGCGTCTACCTCGGCGTCCACTACATGAGCGACGTCAACGCCGGCTGGGCATTGGGGGCCGCCGCCTTCTCCCTCTGCGCCGCGGTCGCCCTCGTCATCTCCACCCTAGGGTCCGTCCGAAGACCGCCGCGCGCACCTGGCGGCGGCGGACACGGCGCGGTGCGACAGAATGGGGTAGATGGCTGACCCCACAACCACGCACACCTGGATGACGTACGTGGCGCTGCGCATCTCTGCGTCCTCGGGTTTGCCTTTGCAACCAGCAAAGGCCGCACCCTGCGTCCTTGATCTGCTTGGCCACGCACGCCCCCAGTCGCACGTCGCCGCGGAGTCAGCCATCTAGTGCTGCCGCTGGCCCTACAGAAGATCGAAAATGAGTACATCCTCTTCGGAGCGGCCGGGCTGATCAGCCTGGTCGCCTTCGTCGCCCTGATCTTCGTCCCGGCGATCGGCTCCTACGGCCGCATCTGGGAGAAGGCCGCGGCCGGCTTCCTCTCGCTGATCGTCCTCGTCGCCCTGGTCCTCACCGGCGTCGTCGTCGGCCTGGCGATCGTCTACTACTACAACGACATTGCTGAACTCGTCGGCTGAGGCGCCCGGGCCACTCCCGGCGGCGTCTCGACATCGGATGCCGGCGCCAGTGTGCACCGTGCGTGCGTCCAGGTAGCGCTGCTACCTGGCCACCCACCCGGCACCCTCTGGTTTGGCCTCCGCCGCCGAGCCACTCGCCGGTATCGGCCCAGTCACCTCATCCGACCAAACGTCTTGGTTGATTGATAATTGACAAATGAGCACCACGTCTGACGACACTCAAACGCTTGACGCGCTCTCCGAGGCGGTGGAGTCCGGCGCCGGGCTGCCCGCGGTCGCGCGGGCGGCGGCGCGGGTGCTGGATGCCAGCGTCGCCCTGATCGAGCGCTCCGGCGCGGTGCTGGCGGTGGCCGGCGCCTCGCCCGACCAGGAGGAGAAGCTGCTGGCCGGCGGCGAGCGGGTGACGGCGGTCGAGCTGCGGGTGGCGGACAGCGCCGTCGGCGAGCTGCGCTACCGGGCCAAGGCCGCTCCCGACCCGGCGATCGCCCGCATGGTGACGACCCTGCTGGCGCTGGAGCTGGAGCGCTCCCGCGCTCCCGACTGGCAGAGTGAGGAGGTCGCCGGCGTCTTCGTCTCCGCGGTGCTGGCGCGCAAGGTGACCGATCGCGGCGACATCGTCGCCCGCGCCGCCGAGCTCGGCACCGACCTGGAGAAGGGCGCCGGGGCGATCGTCCTGCGCGCCGCCCCGCGCGCCGCGCAGACCGGCGAGTGGCGGGCGCGGGTGCTGACCCTGGCGATGCGGACGCTGCGCTCGCTCGCCCCCGGCGCACTGGCCACCGCCGAGGAGGGCGAGGTCGCGACAGAGATCGCCGTGATCGTCCCCGCCGCGGGCGACGAGCGTCTGCGGCGCGCCGCGGCGGGCCTCGCACGCGAGCTGGAGGACGCTCTCGCCGGCTTCCACCTGACGATCGGCGCCAGCCGCCGCGTCACCGACCCCGTCGACCTCTACCGGGCCGGCAACGAGGCGCGCCTGGCGGTCAATGTCGGCGAGGCGGAGGGCCGGCCCCTGCTCGCCTTCGAGGACACCGGCGCCTACCGCCTGCTGCTGCCGGCGATGAGCGACGACCCGGGCGAGCTGGAGCGCTTCTTCGCCGAGACGATCGCCCCACTCGCCGCCTACGACGACCAGTACGAGACCGAGCTGGTCACCACCGTCGAGGCCTACCTGGCAAACGACGGCAACGTCGCCGCCACCGCCAAACAGCTCTTCACCCATCGCCACACGATCCGCTACCGCCTCGAGCGCGTACGCGACCTCTGCGGCCACGACGTCTCCGCCACCGAGGGCCGCGAGAAGCTCGGCCTCGGCCTCAAGGCGATGCGAGTGCTGGGCATCGCCTCTTCCCGCGGCCCGGCCCAGGAACCGGGTGCCGGGGGCGGCAAGGTTCCGCGCAGCAGCGAGGATTGATGGCCTGTCCGGGTAGGGGTTCCACTTAACTTTTTGGGTGTGGTCGGGGTGGTCGTCCGTGAATCGCGGCGACCAAAAAGTACAAGACGTTCCACCCCTACCCGGACAGGCCATCAGCGGACCGCACTGCTGCGCTCAGGCGCCGATTCGCTCGCGTGCCTCGCGCTGGGAGGAGGGCTGTGGGTTGAGCCGCACAGGTGAAGCTAAAAGGGCCTGCACGCGCAGGTCGCTCCAGGTGAGGCCCTCGCGGACCAGGGCGGGCAGGCCGAGGGTCACGGCGGTGGCGATCTCGACCGCCTGCAGGATCACGCCGTAGGCAAGGGCGTCGGCGGCGGTTATCCCCCAGCCGGTGTGCAGGACGCTGATCACGGCAAGCTGGAAGACGCCGATGTTGGACGGCGTCGCCGGCACCACCGCGGTGACGTTGACGGCGAACAGCACCGCCGCGGCGGCGCCGATGCCGCCCGGCAGGCCCAGTGCCACCAGCAGCGCGGCGCAGGCAGCCAGCTGGATCGCCCAGGCGCCCAGCTGCGCCGCGCCGGCGACGACGCCGTAGCGCGGCCGGCGGAACACCGTCAGGCCGGCCCGCACCTGCAGCAGGGCGCTGTGCAGCGCCGATCCGATCCGCGCGAAGCGCTCGTTGCCGTTGCGGCGCATCAGCACCGGGGCAACCAGGACGACGACGAGCAGAGCGAGCGGCACGAGGCTGAAGACGAAGAGTTTCTCGGTGCTGGAGTGGAAGAGATCGGTGCTGGAGACGATGATCGCGCCGAGCAGAGTGAGGGCGACGATGTTGAGCAGGATCTGCGAGACGAGCGTCCCCAGCAGCACCGGGAAGGTCTCGCGCATCCGTCCGATCCGCCGCGCCAGGGTCATCGCCCGTGCCGGCTCGCCGAGCCGGGCCGGCAAGGTCGCCGACATCAGCACGCCGATCATCGTCGCCGAGGTCACATCGCGGCGCCGCAGCGACCGGTTGGGCAGCGCCGCACGCACTATCCCGTACCAGGACGCGGCGCGAAAGAAGAGGGAGACGGCCATCAGCGCGCAGGCGACCAGAACCCAGGTGAGGTCGGAGCGGACGATGCTCGAGATCACGTTGTCGACGCCGATCTTCTGCGCCGCCAGCGCGGTCAGGCCGATGCCGAGCACCCCGGCGACGACAAGGCCGGCCCGGCGCGCGACTCGGCGCCGCCCGCTGCCGCTCTGCGCGACCGGCGGATCGAGCGAGTCCAGGCGCCGCGGGGGGCTGGGCGGACCGCCGTCGGCCGGCCGCACGCCGACCCAGTGGGCGGCGCGCTCAGCGGCGCTCGCCGGCGCCGGCGCCTCGATCGCCCGCTCGTAGATCGCGGTGACGCGCTCGGCGACCTGCGGCCAGGCGTAGCGCCGGGCGCTACGGCGCGCCGCCGTGCCCATCGCCGCCAGGCGCTCGGGCTCGTGGTGGGCGCGCTGCAGCTCCTCGGCGAGGCGCTGCGGGTCGCCGGGTGGGACGAGCACGCCGTCGAGGCCGTCTGTGACGACGTCGCTGTAGCCGGCGATGGCGGAGGCGATCGCCGGCGTGCCGGCGGCGAAGGCCTCGGTCAGGACCATGCCGAAGCTCTCACCCGAGAGCGAGGGGGCGCAGAGCAGGTCGGCTTCGTGCAGCGCCGTCCAGAGGCTCTCGCCGGAGACGCGGCCGCGCACGTCGATCGAGCCCATCGCCTCGGGATCGGCGAGGTAGCGCAGCACGTCCTCGCGCTCCGCACCGATCACGGTGAGGCGGCTGGGCACGTGCTCGATCAGCGCTTCGAAGGCCGTGAGCAGGACCGGCAGGCCCTTGCGCTCCTCCGGGCGACCGACGAAAAGCACGCGAAGCTGGTCGCTGGGCGGCCTCGGGCCGGCCGGCGCGGCCTCGACGTCGACCCCGTTGGGCACCACCTCATAGCGTCCGCCGAACCAGCGCCGCCCGGTCCAGGCAGCCGCCTCGGAGACGGCGATCCGGGCCGAGAGCCGGTTGAGGACCCGGCGCCCGCCCAGCGCCGAGGCGACGTGGTTGGGGATCGCCTTGGTCGAGTAGGCGTGGAACGTGCCGACCACCGGCGTGCGCGAGCCCAGTGCCGCATTCCAGCCGACCAGCGGCACCAGCGGCTCGTGAACGTGGATCACGTCGTAGCCACCCCGGCGCAGCTCCCTGCGGACGCCGGCGACTCCACCGAGCGGGAAGGCGGAGAGGTTGGAGACGGCCCCGTTGGCGCCGACGCTGACGGTGCGGCCGAGCGGGATCAGGTAATCGGGCAGCTCGCGCCGTTCGGCGGGCGCGCGGTGCAGCGCCCGGCTGAGCCGGTCGGGGGGATCGTAGGGGGCGAGCACCCGCACGTGATGGCCGCGACCGAGAAACTCCTCGGCAAGCGCCTCGACGTGCCGGTTCACGCCGCCTTGATAGGTCCACGAATATGGCGAGACAAGGGCAATTCGCACGAAGCGGTAAGCCTAGAGGATCGACAAGAGGCAACTTGTCGCACGAGGGGGCGTGCGTGGCTAAGCCTCAATCCACCGATCTCGCCGGCCTCTCCGATCTCGGGGATTGAGGCTAATGCAGGGAGCGTGGCGTGCTTTGCACGCGAGCGACCGAGGACGCCGATGGGCGCCGCGCCACGCGCGTCCCCTCGGCCCAGGCGAAGCCGATGAAGGCCGCCAGGTAGACGGCGCCGATCTCCAGCAGGAGGGCGCCCGAGTCGTTGGCCAGAGTGCCGACGAGGGTCGCGGCGAGGGCGCCGAGCAGGCCGGCGCGCATCGCCGGGCGATCGCGCAGCCAGGCGGCGAGGCGGTCGCGGCGCAGCCAGGCGAGCGCCGCGGCGGCGATGACGACGGGAAGGCCGGCCAGCAGGATGGGGCGGCCGAAGCTCTCACCCGCCTCGCGCAGGCGCCGGCCGAAGACGGCGAGGACGTCGCCGCCGCTTTCGGCGTCGAGGACCGTGCTGGTGAGGTGGGCGTTGGCGCCGGTGAGCAGGTCGGCGGCGGCGAGGATCGCCAGCGCCGGCAGCGGTATCGCGAAGGCGAGCAGGGCGAGGCGGGGGCGGCCGGCGAGAAGGGCGGCGGCAACGGCGGCCCCGAGCGGCAACGCGATCGCCGCACCCACGTCGGCGCCGTAGCGGCCGTAGGCGAAGACGAAGGAGAAGACCGCGGCGACGACGAGGAAGGCGGCCGGGCCGCGGGCGGCCGGGCGCCGCTGTGGAGTTTGTCCGTCCCAGGACACGCGAAAACTCGACAGCGCCGCGCCGGTCCCGACCAGGATCACCACCACCAAGCAGGCCTCGAGCTCGTTGCCGATCCCGTAGAAGCGGTGGCCGGCGGCTACGCGGCGCTGGCCTTCGCCTGCGGCGCGACGGCGCTCGCCCACGCGGCCGACCTGATCGCCGGCTCGCCGCTGACCCAGCTCTCGCTGGCCGGCCCCAACCCGGCCGGCGGGCACCGCTACTACGGGGTCGGCAACGAGCTCGAGGCGGCGCTGGTGGCGATCGTCCTGGTCGGTACCGGCGCGGCGCTGTCGGGCTTTTGGTCGCCAGAGCGACATCAAAGTCGGCAGCGGCGCGCGCCGGCTGCGTTTCTCGTGGTAGCCGCGGTGTCCACGTTCGTCTTCGCCTACGGGCGCTACGGGGCAGACGTCGGCGCCGCGATCACGCTGCCGCTCGGCGCCGCGG
>Ga0075530_1000458_pt1 | contig 19290 bp, 18 predicted proteins | sample NGEPerD_2_FD_75101 | JGI IMG/M metagenome (GOLD analysis project Ga0075530, IMG submission 75101) | Arctic peat soil microbial communities from the Barrow Environmental Observatory site, Barrow, Alaska, USA - NGEE PermafrostL1-D | ecosystem: Environmental > Terrestrial > Soil > Wetlands > Peat ... | reverse complement strand
TTCCACTCCCCAAATCTCCATAAAGAGCAATTACCGTTCCTTTGTCAATTTTACCGGCTAAGTTTTCGCCCAATCTCCGGGTCTCCTCGAAATTTTTAGTAAAAAATTTATTATTTTTATTCATTATATTAATAAAAGTATTGCTGTATCTGCGAAGAATTGCAACCCTATTTAATAGTTAACATGAAGATAAAAAGTAACAAAACCATCCGCATGAACAACTTTTATATATCTCAATGAACAACCAACAGAATAACTTCCTCTATAAAGAGTGCCGCTTTTTACGGCTTTAACAGTAAAGGATGGACCTAAAATATCAATCCCATTATGAAAAGAGTAGATATTCCTAACCCACGTGTTTTTTGTTGCCCAAGTTGAACCATACCCTTGGGTCAACCGTATTGGTCCATCTAAGGGCCAACTCCAGGATCCTGAAGGATTAAAAGCATCTCCATCAGAGCTCCCACAAGACGAACCCGAACAATTCTCGCTGGCAATTGAACTGAGATAATTAAAAGGATTTTGGTTGGATCCATTTTGAGTTACTATAAAGTGTAGATGTGCTCCTCCTGAATTACATGATGGCGCTGAAATAACATTTGCTATCGCTTGCCCTTCCCCGACTGGCCCAGACTCAACTTCTTGACCAAGACCCGATACTATTCCCTGAATCGCTTCATACTCAGCACGAGCTTGAGCAAGAAGTCGTTGGTAATTAACCTCGCTTCCTTTTGTATCTTCCAGTAAGCGCTGTTTTCCTTGTTTTTCTCTATCCAATTGAATTGTATAATCTTCGAGCTGTTTTTTTAAAGATTCTACTTTTATCTTTTCATTTTCAAAAATGTCTTTTTGATTTGAATAATCTGTTTTTGCCTGCTGTGTATCATAAATAAGCTTCCTATCATGTGCTTGAGCAAGTTTTAGATAATTTAATCTGGTAAAAAAATTAGAAACATTATTTGAAGCAAGTAATATCTGAAAAGAAGGGGCAGTTCCAACTTCATAAGTAGTAACAATTCTCTTAAGAAGAACTTTTGATAGCTGATCTAAACCTTTTTCCAAGGTGTCTATTTTTTTATCTGCAGTGTCAATATCTACTGCAAGACTTAATAATTGTTCCCTTGTTGACTCTATTCTATATTCTGTTAATTTTATCTGATTATCCATTACGGAAATTTGTGAAGAAAGTGTTTTTGCCTGCCCTTGCAGATCAGAAACTTTCTTCTGTAAATCATCTATCTTGTTTTGAAGTTCTTCTATTTTTTGATCATCTACTGGAGTAGGGCTAGGAGTGAGTGTTAAATCAGAATCCTGAGCAAGAATATTTTTATACGATAAGAGAAGTAAAATTATTGCCAGTAATATTGAGAATATTTTCTTTCTTAAAATCATAATTCATATTATTTTAGATATCTTAAAACTGCCATAAAGCTTGAAAAAGCACCAAGAATTACTGCTATTAAAACCTCAATTCCAAGAAGTATTACAAAAAACAAATATGGAATTGGAAAAATAGGAATTCCCTTTAAGAAAGATGAAAGAAAAGGTGTTGAATAAAGAAGAACTGCTGATGAGAATAGCCAACCAATAAAAGCTCCCGCCACACCATAAAAAACACCTTCATAAATAAATGGCCATCTAATATGCCAGCTAGTTGCTCCTATTAATTTCATAATTTCTATATCTTCTTTTCTTTGCGAAATTTTTATTCCAATTATCGTAACCATAATAAATACTGAAACAAGTGACAAAACAACAACTAGAACTATTCCTATCGTACGAAGCGCACTAGTCCATGAAGTAAGAGTTGCTACAACATCTTTTTGAAAAATAACTTCAGAAACAAGTGGAGAAGATTTCAAAGATTCTGATATTGAAGTTAGATCTTCAATTTTTTCTGCTGATATCTCAAGTGATGATGGTAATATGTCTGCAGTAACTAAATCTAAAAGCAAGGGATCATTTTTGTTTTGTTCCTTATAAATACTTAAGGCTTCATCTTTAGAAACAAATTTTACAGATGCAACTTTACTGCTTGCCTCAAGACCTGCCTTAAGTGAATCAATGTCAGCTTGCTTTGCTTCATTTTTGAAAAAAGCTGTTACCTGAGGTTTTGATTCAAAAAAATTAACAATCTTTGAAGAACCTAACAGGAGAAATGTGAAAAAAGAAATTGTTAAAAAAGTTAAAGTCATAATCATTATCGCGGCAAATGCCTGATAAGGTGATCTTCTGATGTTTTTCCAAGAATTTTTTACATGTCTCATTTTTTTTCCTCCTTTTTATCCTCTGATTTGTCTTCTTTATCTTTATCTACTGGTTTTTCTTCTTCTTTTTTATCCTTTTTTTGCTCCTCTTTATCTATGTCTTTACCTCCGTTTTTCTTTTGCTCTGACTTTGGAGACTTGCTATCCTTAGTTATTCTTCCTTTTTCAAGCTCAATTACTCTTTTTGATAAATTCTTAACTATGTCAAGGTTATGAGTCGCCATAACAACAGTTGTTCCTTTTTCATTTATATCAGATAAAAGCTTTATTATTTCCCAAGAAGTAGCCATGTCTAGATTTCCTGTTGCTTCATCTGCAAGTATTATGTCAGGTGATAAAACCAAGGCTCTTGCGATAGCTGCTCTCTGCAGCTCTCCTCCTGATAATTGAATAGGGAATTTTTCTTTATGCTCTAAAAGTCCAACTTGTGCTAAAACATCTTCTGCTTTTTGAGAAGCTTCCTCAATCTTTATTCCTACAACTTCTAAAGGAAGCATTATGTTTTCAAAAACTGTTCTATCCATTAAGAGCTTTAAATCCTGAAAAACAACCCCTATTTTTTTTCTTAGATGAGGAATTTGTGATTTTGGTAGCTTTACTACGTCCCAATCTTCAATAACAATTGTCCCCTCAGTTGGTAAAGTATCTCTTATTAAAAGTCTAAATATAGTTGTTTTACCTGAACCGCTAGGACCAACTAAAAATAAAAATTCACCTTTATCAACATCTATTGTTATATCAGAAAGTCCAAAAACTCCTGTTCCGAATTTTTTTGAGACATTATCCAGTTTTATCATTTTAGGAAGATGTTATTCTATTACTTCAATTTTACCTACATCCATTAACCAGCCTGCGTATTGGGCTTTTTGAGTAGATCCCCAAACCTTAAGTTTTCTATTAAGGTACTTTGAAAGATCAACTATTGATGAAGTTAAATAAACGTTTTGACTTATTCCGCCTGGTCTTTCCAAATGAAAAGCCCCTTCTCCTTCTATTCCACCCTCTTTTAAAACTCCTTCTGCTATGTCTTTAAATGTTTTTGTATCATCTGATCCTTCTGTTGTTCCCTTAGAAACGGTTGATGCAGTAATTGAATTTTTCATACTATTTACGGTTGAGCTGCTTCTAGTTAAAAAATATCCAGATGTAACACCTAAAACTGCTGCAATAATTAAAAAGAGAATTAGTTTTCCACTAAAAAAAGAGCTGTTTGTGGGATTAAAGCTATGGACTAAATTTTTATCTTTTTCTTTTTCAGGTTCCATAGGTATAAAGTATCAGTATTTAGTTAACCACATCTCAGAGGATTTAGCAAGACTAAAGCTTTCTTAATTCTTCATCAATAAAACCATCTATCTCTCCATCTAAAACTGCGTCTGTATTACCTGTCTCATACTCTGTTCTTAAGTCTTTTACCATTCGGTAAGGATGTAAAACGTATGATCTTATCTGATTTCCCCAGCCAGGCGTTTTATATCCACCTTTAAACTCTTCTTCTTGTTTTCTTCTTTCTTCTTCTTGTTTTATCCAAAGCTTTGCTTTAAGAATTTTAAGAGCGTACTCTCTATTTTTCCCTTGATAGCGCTCAGACGATGCTGTAACTACAATTCCTGTTGGTTTATGCTTAAGTCTTACCGCGGTTGAAACTTTATTTACATTCTGTCCTCCATGGCCACCTGCTCTAAAAAAGTCCCATTCTAAATCATCGTCTTTTATCTCAATTTTTGCATCTTCTCCAATGTCTGGAAGAACTTCTACTAAAGAAAATGATGTCTGCCTTAAGTTATCAGCATTAAAAGGAGATTGTCTTACTAATCTATGCACCCCTGCTTCGTGTTTTAAAAACCCATAAGCATATTTTCCAGAAACAGAGATAACAACACTTTTTAAGCCTGCTTCTTCTCCCGGAGTTTCTTCAAGTACTTCGTGCTCCCATTCTTTTCTTTCAAAAAAACGTGTATACATTCTAAAAAGCATTTGCGTCCAATCCATTGCTTCAACACCGCCTTGACCTGAATGAAGAGACAAAATTACACCTCCTGCATCATAAGGACCTGAGAGATAAAGCAAAATCTCCATTTCTTCAAGAAGCTTTTCTGCTTCTTTTTCTTTTCCTTGACTTATAAGTTTCTCTAATTCTTCTACGTCTAAAAGTTCTTTTTGAAGATCTGATAATTCTTTCATCTTAGCAGCTGCTTTCTGATGATCCTGCCAAAAAGAAGGACTTGTTGCTTCTGCTTCAAGTACTCTTATTTCTTGTCTTTTCTTATCTATATCTAATTTTTTAACAAGTTTTTCAACTCTTTTTTTTAACTCATCCATTATCTACTTAAAAGGGCAATAAACATTAAAATAACTGAGGTTGTCATTGTTATAAAAGTTGTAATAAGTAAACTCCTTGACAGTTTACCGCTTTTATACTCTCCCATTATTTTGTTATTTCCTGAAATTTTAATTATTACAAAAATTAAAGGCACTGCTGCGATTCCATTAAATACAGCTGTAAATACTAATGCCTTTATAGGATCAATGCCAATAAAGTTAATAAAAAGCCCAATTAAGGTAGCTGCAATTATAACACCATAAAACCCATATGCTTTTTTTATTTTAAAATGCAATCCTGTATTCCAATTTAAAGCCTCTGATAATGCATATGAAGCAGATCCTGCTAAAATAGGAACTGCTAAAAGCCCTATTCCCACAACTCCTGCTGCAAAAATTGATTTAGCAATTAATCCTGAATTAGGAAAAGTAGAAACCAATGGCTCAAGTGCCTTTGCTGCATCTGCTGCTGTTTCAATATTAGTTACCCCATTTCCGTTTAAGACTGATGCCGTAGTAACAATTATAAAAAAGGCTATTATTTCTGAAAAAAACATTCCCAAAAGAGTGTCTATCCTAATATTTTTAATAAATCTTCTACTAATCCTAGGAGCATGCGATAAAGACTGAGAAAGACGTTTTCCTTTAATTTCCTCTTCTACTTCTTCTGATGCTTGCCAAAAAAACATGTAAGGAGAAATTGTTGTTCCTAAAACTCCAGTTAAGATAAAGAAAAAAGAAAAAGTAAATTCAATATGAGGTACAACAACTGCTTTTAAAACCATCGGCCAATTTTGCCCAGCAATAATTGCAGTAATTGGATAAGCAAATAAAGCAAGAGAAAGCCATTTTAATATCTTTGCATAAGCTGCATAAGAGGTAAAGATTTCAAAAGAAAGCATAACTATTGTAAATCCTATTGCCCAATAAAAAAAAGGCAGAGGAATTACTAGCTGCATTGATTCAGCCATTGCCCCAATGTCTGCTCCAATATTTATTGTGTTTGCAACAACAACTAATAACACAACTGCGTAAAGCATTTTTTTGTTGTAATTATCCCTTACAACAGCTGCAATTCCTTTCCCCGTTACTGCTCCTACTCTTGCACAAGCTTCCTGAACAGCAGTCATCAAAGGATACATAAAAATGACTGTCCAAAGCTGTCCGTAGCCAAATTGAGCACCTGTCTGAGAATATGTAGCTATTCCTGATGGATCATCATCTGCAGCACCAGTAATAAGGCCGGGGCCAAGAATTTTTAAAAATCTGCTAAAAGCATGTTTTTTATATTTTTTTAAAAATCTCATAACTGATCACAAATATTATTACACATACTTTTTGCTTGATTACTTGGATACTTTTCTAACTCTTTTAAATCATTTATTACTTTTTGAACCTGGGGAGAAGAAGATGCAATCTCAATAACATCTATACTTGCTGCTTCCTCTTTTATTAAGTTTACCTTTTCCTGAACTGCTTTTTTAATATCAGGAGGATTTTCAGAAGTGCTTACTCCTTCTACCTGTTTAATAGAAGGTGTTGAAGATAAAGATTTGTTGGAAAAATCATTTTCTGCAAAAACATAAAACTTAAAGAATAAAACTAAAGCAATTAATATTGTCAATATAAATACAGTTATTATAATTTTTTTTATATCCCACTCTTTATCTATTTTTGCTTCTTTCACTAAAATAATTCTATGCAATTATAGCTAGTTTTGCAAACCTACTATTTTAAGATATTAAATAAAATCGCACTTTTTTCTTTTGCATCTATCCTTTATACTTAATATGTGACTTTATTCAATTCAATTATTCTGTCAATTGTTGAAGGAATAACAGAGTTCTTACCTATCTCTTCAACAGGACATTTAATTCTTACTTCAAATATTTTAAGAATTGCTCAAACAGATCATGTTAAAGATTTTGAAATAATAATTCAACTTGGTGCAATTTTTGCAGTTGTTTTCCTTTACTCAAAAAAACTTTTAACAAGTACTGATACTTGGAAAAGAATAATTATTGCTTTTTTACCAACCGCAATTATCGGATTTGTTTTATATAAGTATATAAAACTCTTTTTACTTGGAAATACCACTGTTACTCTTTTGGCACTTTTTTTTGGAGGAATTGCTTTAATCATTCTTGAACTTTTATATAAAGAAAAAGAGCACCACATAGATAAAATTGAAGACATGAGTTATAAGAATGCATTTTTAATTGGAGTTTTTCAATCTCTTGCCGTTATTCCGGGAGTTTCAAGGTCTGCAGCAACAATTGTAGGAGGATTATTTCTGGGAACAAAAAGAAAGACTGCGGTTGAATTTTCTTTTCTATTAGCAGTTCCAACTATGTTTGCAGCAAGTGCTTTGGACATTTTAAAAAGCAATTTTTTATCTTACACTTACAATGAATATCTTTTTCTTTTGGTTGGTTTTATTGGATCATTTATTGTTGCAATTTTAGCAATTAAATTCTTTTTAGATTTTATAAAAAACCATACTTTTATTCCCTTTGGAATTTACAGGATTATAGTTTCAATTCTCTTCTTCCTTTTAATAATTAAGTAATTGATGTAGAATGATAATATGAATTTAAAAAATTTACAGGAAAAAGTAAAGATTTTAGGTGATAAAACAAAAGTTGAATATAATGTTGAATCTCCAAGAGAAAGAGAGATTCTTGCAAAAACCGTAAAACTAAACGAAGAAGTAGGAGAGCTTTGTAATGACATTTTAGGAATTTTAAAACTACAGAGAAAATCAAAACTTGAGAAATTTGACAGGAGAAATGTTTATCAAGAATTTGCCGATGTTATCATCACAACTATTCAGCTTGCTCAAGCAGCTGGTGTTGATATTGAAAGAGCAATTTCTGATAAGATGAAAACAATTGAAGAGAGGCTTAAGAAAGAAAATAAAAAACATATCCACGTTTAAAAAATCTATAGAGTTATTCTAATTAAAATAAATTATTGAGGAAAGTAAAATTCACTAATTTGGCCAATGGCATTTCTTATACTTTTTCCCACTACCACACCAACACTGATCATTTCTACCTAACTTTTTCTTTTTAGAATTTGATGAATCAACTTGCGTGCTTGAAGAAATACTGGAAGTTGAAACTGTTGCTGTGTCAGAACCTGCTGCTTGAGTCACTACATGTTGGTGTTGAGGTTTTACCTCAGGTGGTTGTTGCACCTGAACTCTATAGATTCTATGCGCTACCTCATCATTAATTCCTGCAAGTAATTGCTCAAACATTTTAAAAGCTTCATTTTTATACTCAACTAACGGATCTTTTTGCCCATATCCTCTTAAACCAATTCCCTGTCTTAAGTTTTCAACTGCATCTAGGTGATCCATCCAAAGATTATCAATAACTGAAAGCATCACAAATTTCTCCACTTCATGCATTAAGGTTTCTCCCATTTGTTCTTCACGTTTTTTATATACATCTTCTGCTATTTTTATTAATAATTCTGATTTTTCCTGAACTAGATGAAGCTGTTCAAGCTGAGTCTCAATTTGTTTTAAAGAATTTTCATCAAAAGGAACTATTGTTGCAAATTTTTCAGCAATTTGTGTATTTACTGATTTTTCAGAATCAATACTTGCCTCACTTATTTCAACTGCACTCACTATTGCAGAGGAAATAATTTCCTTAATATCATCTCTTAAACCTTTTTCATCTGCTCCTTCTAAAACTTTTCTTCTTCTTTGATAAACTATTTCTCTTTGTTTATTTAAAACATCATCATACTCAACTAAATGTTTTCTTATATCAAAGTTGTGCCCTTCAACTTTTGACTGCGCTTGTTCAATTGCACGAGATACTAAGGGATTTTGTAAAGGAACATCTTCTGGCATCTTAAATTTAGTCATAATATTTGAAATAGCATCTCCGCCAAAAAGACGCATTATTTCATCATCAAGACCTACAAAAAATTGAGATACTCCAGGATCACCTTGTCTTCCAGATCTCCCTCTTAACTGATTATCAATTCTTCTTGATTCATGCCTTTCAGTTCCAATTACCATAAGACCACCTGAATCAAGTACTTCTTTATGTTTTTTCTCCCATACTTCCCATTCTTTAGTTCCTTTCTTATCACGTCCGTCTTCAAACTTAGGAGTATCTCCTCCTAAGATAATGTCAACTCCTCTTCCTGCCATATTAGTTGCAACAGTAATTGCTCCCTTTTCTCCAGCTTTGGCAATAATTTCTGCTTCTCTTTCATGATTTTTTGCATTTAAAACCTCATGCTTTACTCCTCTTCTTTTTAATGCCTGAGAAATAAATTCGTTTTTTTCAATAGAGGTTGTTCCGATTAAAACAGGTTGTCCTCTTTTATATGCATCCTCTATTAAATCTGCTACTGCTGATATTTTTGCTCTTGAAGTTTTATATATTACATCTGCTCTATCTTTTCTTATTAAATCCCTGTGAGTTGGTATTACTATTACTTCTAAGTTATAAATTTTATTTAGTTCTTCTGCTTCTGTAACCGCAGTTCCTGTCATTCCAGACAATTTTTCATACATCCTAAAGTAATTTTGGAGAGAAACAGTAGCCAGAGTTTTAGATTCTCTTTGAATAGTTACTCCTTCTTTTGCCTCAATTGCCTGGTGGAGACCTTCAGATAGTCTTCTTCCAACCATAAGTCTTCCCGTAAATTCATCTACTAAGATTACTTCGTTATCTTTTACAATATAATCTTTTTCTTTACGAAATAAGGTTCTTGCTTTTAAAGCAGCTTCTAAATGATAGACAGTATCAAAATCTTTTTCATAAATATCAGAAATGCCAAACATTTTTTCAATCTTACTTATTCCGTGATCCGTTAAATGAGCTGTTCTTAGTTTTTCATCAATTTTATAATCTATTTCTGAATTTAATTTATCCACAATTTTTGCATAATCATAATACTTTTGAGCAGGAGCTTCATCTGGCGCAGAAATTATATGCGGTGTTCTTGCTTCATCAATTAATACAGAATCTACTTCATCAACTACTGCAAAGCAATAGCCTCTTTGAACAATCTGCTTAAGATCATTTGCCATGTTATCACGAAGATAGTCAAAACCAAATTCAGAGTTAATTCCATAAACAACATCTGTCTCATATGCTTCTTTTCTAGTAATTGGTCTTAAATGTAAAAGCTTAAGATCGCTTGCTTCTTTATTAGTAAATTCAGGATCATAAATAAAAGATTCTTCGCTAATAATTGAAGCTACTTTAAGTCCTAAGAAATCAAAAACTGGACCCATCCATCCACAATCTCGACGCGCAAGATAATCATTTACTGTAACTAAATGAGCACTTTTCCCAGTTAATGCATGTAAGTACAGTGCGGGAACTGCTGAAAGGGTTTTTCCTTCTCCTGTTTTTTGCTCAGCAACTTTACCTCTAGCAAGAGTAATTCCTGCCATTAGCTGAACATCATAATGTCTTTGTCCAATTGTTCTTTTTGCTGCCTCACGAACTAAAGCAAATGCTTCTGGCAAAATAAGCTCTAATGGCTCATTGTCTGCAAGTCTTTTTCTAAACTCTTCAGTTTTTTTTGGGAAAGCAGTGTCTTTTATCTTCTTTACTTCTTCCTCCAAAGAGTTTATTTCATCAACAAGAGGTTTTAAATTTTTTACCTCTCTTTCGTTAGAATCAAAAAATTTTGTTAGCGCTTTAAGCATAATATTTATCTCTTAACCTTAGTCATTCTATTTTAACACAAATTATGAGGCTGGGTTTGACACTTTTTAATATTTACAGCTAAACTATATTCGTGGATTATTTTAGAAATAATCATAACAGCTTTTTTATTGAGATAATTATTGTAATTTTAATTTTGGCAGAGAAAAAATTTCAGGAGCTTATGTTTTTATATCTTTCTTTATTCAAGATAAATCAAAACAAATTCTTCCAATAAGTTTTAATCCAAAACCTAATACTTATATAAATTACGTTTTTTATTTTAAAGAGCTAGTAAGAGATCTAAAATTAAAAATTAAAGAACCAGTTTTTTCAAAAATAGAAAGAAAAGGATTTACCGTTGTTAAAATAAACCAAATAGTAGAATAATAAACTTCTTCATAAAAAAAGCCCCGCTTCTTTTATATGTTAAGCGGGGCTTATACCAATTGATCAATTGGTAATCTCCAAATTTATTACCAATCTTATTTCTTCTTCTTCTTTTTTTTTGGCATGGAGATAATCACCTCCTTTTAGCTCGCTTCCGTCTAAATAAACTGAAGCCTACAGTGATAATCTCATATTGAGATATTTTCACAAGTTTGTCAATACTTTTACTCTGCTTCAAAAAGGCTCATTTAGATTGAATTAACGACAATAATCAGTAAGAATAGCAATTTAAGGGAGTTAAAAAAACAGTTGTTAGCAAGAAAATGATAATTGATTATTTTTTAGAAGAAATTTTATCTTTTCCTATCCATTTTCTTAGAACTTCTGGAACAATTATTGATCCGTCTTTTGTCTGATAATTTTCCAGAATTGCAATAATTGGTCTTGTTGAAAACGCTGTACCATTTAAAATATTTACAAATTCTATATTTTGTCCATCACGGTATCTAACACCTAATCTTCTTGCTTGAAAATCAGTTGTAGTTGAAGTTGAAGTTAATTCTCTGTATTTATTTTGAGTTGGAATCCAAGCTTCAAGATCATATTTTCTTGCAGCTGGAAAGCCTAAATCACCTGTACACATTTTTACAACTTGATAAGGAATATCAAGCTCTTTTAAGAGCTTTTCTTCAAGTGAAAGAAAATAATCATGCTCTTTATCATCTTCTCCTTTTTTTACAAAAGAAACCATCTCAACTTTATCAAATTGATGTGCTCTTAAAATTCCTTTTGTATCTTTCCCGTAAGAACCTGCTTCTCTTCTAAAACAAGTTGAGAAACCAACGTATCTTTTAGGTAAATCTTTTGCATCCAGTATCTCATCTGAATGCATTGCAACTATTGACTGTTCAGAAGTTCCAACTAAGACAAGTCCATCTTTATCTAAAATATACATATCTTCATCTCCTTCATTTTCCATATATCCAAGTTCCTTCATAATCTCTGTTTTTATCAAAACTGGAGGTAGAAGCGGAATAAACCCTTCTTTTATTAAAGTCTCAAAGGCAAACTGTTTCAAAGCAAACTCTAATAAAACTGCCTCGTTTTTAAGAAAATAAAAACGTGTTCCAGATATTTTTGAAGCTCTTTCTACATCAATAATATCTAATGCTTCTCCTAGTTCTAAATGATCTTTTGGGGTAAAATCAAATTCCTTAGGTTTTCCTACTTTTCTTATAACTTCATTCTCTGTATCGTTTTTGCCTTTTTTAACATCTTTTTTGGCAGGATTAGGAATCTGAAGAAGAAAAGTATTTAATTCTTTTGATAAATCCCCTAGCTCTTTTTCAAGACTTTCAAGTTTTTCTTTTATTTTTTTACCTTTTTTTCTATCTCTTTCTTTTGCTATCTTATTTCTTTCAGATCTTAATTCTTGTACTTTTACATCCAATGTTTTTTTCTTTAGATCAACTTTAAGAAGTTTATTAATATCAATTTCTACGCCTTTGTTTTTTGCGCTTTCTTCAATTAGTTTTGAGTTTTCCCGAATATATTTAATGTCAAGCATTTATAATTTCCTTTTTTATAATTTCCTTTATTTTTTGGATTGCTTTATATCTGTGATTATACACTCGAAGTTCATCATTGGTCAATTCATTTTCATGGTAGTATTTTTTAATATTTGGAAGATAAAAAAAAGAACGATAAGGAAATCCTTCTATTCTTTTTGTATACTCATTTTTTACAATTATTCCTTCAATTTTATCCTCAGTGCTAAAAACCTTCCCATCAGGCAAAGCAAGTGTAATAACAACTCTAAAAACCGCTCTACGGTTATTCTCGGACAAATTCTCTGCTATTTTTTTAAGTTTTTCAATTATGGCATCTTCATTCTTTGCCCAATATTTACTATCAACTCCAGGCTTTCCTCCTAAAGCATCTATTTCTATTCCTCCGTCATCTGCGATTGTCGGTAAACTAGTAAGCTTTGCAAAATATAACGCTTTTTTCTCTGAATTTTCTTTATATGTTTTTCCATCCTCTTTAACATCTTGAATTAAATTAAGATCCTTTAATGACAATATCTCTATCTCTAAATCCTTAAGAAAAAAATTTAAATCCTTAAGTTTTCCCTTGTTTCCAGTGGCAATTAAAATTTTCTTCATAGAGAAAGCATATCATAGACTATTGCATTATTAATTTTTTGTGCAATAATACACGTATGCAAGAAAGGCTTAGGTTCCAAAGAAGAGCTGATAAAGCTTCTATTAGGCAGGCTCTTGAATTAAAAAAACTTGCTAGCGAAACAGGTTTAAAACTAGACGCAGCTATTGATCACTGTTTTAGTTGCGTAGAACAAGGAAATGTTTTTAAAGAATCTTTAGAAAAAGCAAATAATCGTGAATTTAGCATTTACCTAGATTAAACTATCTAACCTCTCTAAATCTATTAATAATAAATTTCCTATCAAGCGATAATATTAACCACCCTGCTTTTGGGCCATGATTTTTATTAAGAAGGCTAATGTAAATTGCTGAAAATGCTTCTTTTGAAGAAATATCTAGCTCTTTAGCCCATTCGTAAAGCTTTTCTTGAAATTCCTCTGCATCCCAATTTTTATCAATCCCTATTGCAAGCTTATTAAGAAATTCTTTTTGCTCTTTACTTAAGTTTTTTGCATCTTCTGGAAGTTTTTTGCAAACCGTAAACTTCATAGATTCTGGTGCGTATTTATTTAACCAAGTTTTTGCATACTTTGCCCACTGAGTAAGTCCTTCTTTTTTAATCTCTTCTTCCATATTAGGCATTTGCACCCATTGAGTAAGAGTTGCAAATCTTATCTTAGGAGGAATCCTTATATCACCTATTTGAGACATTTCAAAAACTCTTGCTAAGTCGTCATTACTTTTATCAAAATATGCATCTGCTGCTTTTTGATATTCGTCAAATAAAACAGGTATTGTATCTTTTTCTGATGGGTCAAAATTTACTTGCTGATTAATTTTAATTTTTACCATTAAAAATCTTGCAAGCTCTGGAGGGAGAATTTCCAAAACATCTTTAGCGCTTGCACCAACTCCTTTCGATGAAGACATTTTTTTACCACCTATTAAAAGCCATTCATACGCTATCGGATAGGGAACTGGATAGTTTATTACTCTTTTACAAATAAGTTTCGCAAGATCATGCGATCCACCCGCAGACATATGATCTTTACCTGCTCCTTCAACTGTAATTCCAACTGCTTTCCATTTTGCAGGCCATTCAACTTTCCAAGGCAGTTTTCCTACCATTTCTTTATCTGTACTAAAAGGAGATGCTTTCCCTTTTTTTCCACAACCCCTAGTCCACTTAACTTTATTAATTTCACACTCATAAGTTACTTCTTTCCCATCCCAATCAGTTACTGAAACTGTAGAAACTTTTTCGCAAGATGGACAATACAATTGAAAGGGATACCAATTGTCTAGAATTTCTTTTTTATACATCTCTTCATAAATTTTTCTTACTTCTTTTGCATTATCTAAAATTTCTTTTATAACAGGATTCATTTTCCCACTTGTGTATAGATCTTTTGTCCAGAGAATTTTTGGATTACAACCCATTTTGTTAAAAACATCTTGAAATTCTAAAGCAAAATATTCTGCATAATTTTTAAGACCTTTAACAGGGGCTGGAATTTTAAATAACGGCATACCTAGGTATTTTTCGTACTTTTCTCTAGAAAGATATGAAGGGATATCATCCATTGGATCATGATCTTCAAAAATATAAGTAAACTCAACCTTTACTCCTTTTTCTTTCAAAGCTTTATACACCAAGTCATGAATGATTACGCCGCGCAAAGCGCCAACATGAATTCTTCCAGATGGTGTTTTCATGTCATCAACCCAATATGGTTTATATTTTCCTGATTTTATAATTTCTTCTGCAACTTTATCTGCCCAAAACATAAGTGTATTATACAGATTTTGAAGCAAAAATAGTAGTCTTAGAGGACTTCCAGTTCTTTTCCTGCTTTTTCAAAAGCTTTTATTCCAATTGTTAGATCTGCTTTTGTATGAGCTGCTGAAGGCATTACTCTAATTCTTGCTGTTCCCATTGGAACCATTGGAAATTTAATCGGAGTTGCAAAAACTCCGTTCTCAAAAAGTTTTGCACTAAAATCTTTAGCTAAATTTTCATCTCCCAAAATTACAGGTGTAATTGGCGATTCACTCTTACCAGTATTAAATCCTAGCTTTACAAAATTTTTCTTTAAATAATCCGCATTTTCCCAAAGCTTTTTAACTAATTCATCAGATTCTTCTAAGATATTAACTGTTTCAATTAACGCTGCTGTATCAGGAATTGAAAGTCCATTTGAAAAAAGAAATTGTCTTGCTTTTTGCCTATAAAAATCAATTAACGCTTTTTTTCCTGTAATAAATCCTCCTACAACTCCAAACGCTTTTGAAAGAGTTCCTACTTCAATATCAATTTCTCCGCAAACTTTAAAATGATCAGCTACTCCTCTTCCATAATCTCCTAAAACTCCTTCTCCATGAGCATCGTCAACCATTGTTAATGCTCCGTATCTCTTGGCAAGTTTGATAATTTCAGGAAGCGGAGCAAGGTCACCGTCCATAGAAAATACTCCATCTGTAACAATTAAGATTAGAGGATGCTCACCATTAGATTTTGAGGTTTTTGCAATCTTTGATGCTTCAATTAATCTTTGCTCAAGTTCTTTCATGTCTTTATGTTTATAAATAAGTTTTGTTTTTACTTGAGAAAGCCTTATAGCATCAATTATTGATGCATGATTTAATTCATCTGAAATAACAATATCTTCTTTGTCAATAATAGTCTGAATTGCTGCCATGTTTGCCATAAAACCACCTTGAAGAACAAGCGCAGCTTCAGCATGTTTAAACTTTGCAAGTTTTTCTTCAAGCTCTATGTGAAGGGAATTTGTTCCAGAAAGTGTTCTCACAGAGGCTGTTCCTACTCCCATTTTTTCTATTGCTTCCTTAGCTGCTTTTTTTACTCTCTCATGAGAAGCGAGTCCTAAATAATTATTTGAGCAAAAATTGAGCATCTTTTTCCCATTAATAGTTAAGTATGCACCCTGTCCTGATTCAACAGTTTTTATATTATTAAAAAGACCTTTATTCTTTAATTCCTCTACTTTTTCTTCAAAAAATTTATGTGTTGCCATATTTATGAAACTTCAAGAAGCACTTTTCCACATTCTCCTGACTTCATTACTTTCATTGCTTTTTCAAATTCAGACAATTTAAATCTATGTGTTATTATTTTTCTAAGATCTACTTTTCCTGAAGTCAAAAGTGCAGTTGTATCCTTCCAAGTATCCCAAATCATTCTTCCAAAAACTGATTCTATTGAAAGCTCTTTGTTTATTAAATATTTTCCCCAATCAATAGAAATATCCTCTTTAGGTATTCCAAAAGCAATTATCTTACCAGCAATTCTTACTGAATCTAAAGCAATTTGTATTCCAAGCTTATTTCCACTCATTTCTAAAACTGCATCAAAAGTTCCGTATTCTTTTTCATCAATTTTCTCAACTACTCTATCGAAACCAATTTTTTTTGCAAGATTTCTTCTATATTCTCCTCTGTTAACTCCTACTACCTCTTTTGCCCCATAAGCTTTTGCAGCCATTCCTGCGCAAAGCCCTGTTGGACCAAGACCCATAACTAAAATCTTTTTCCCTTTTACTTGAGCTTTCGTAACTACATTTACGGCGTTTCCTAATGGCTCTTGAACACTCATTGCTTCCTTAGAAATTCTAGGATCGTTTTTCCAGGTTGTTCTTAAAGGAATTGTTGCATATTCTGCAAAGCCACCATTTCTACCAATACCAAACAATTTCATATTTTCACAAATATGATAATTTTTTATCTCGCACTGATAACAATTTAAGCAAAATATATGTGTTTCAGAAGATACTAAATCTCCTACTTTAATATCTGTCTTCTTTTTTGAATTTATTTTAATAACTTCTCCAACCATTTCATGACCAATTATTTGAGGTGGTTTTATGTGTGCAGCTGCCCATGGAATCCAATCATAAATTCCAATATCAGTACCACATATGGAGGCATAAATTACCTTTACTAAAACTTCTTCTTCTTTAAGAATAGGATGAGGAACTCTTTTAATAGAAACTCCTGATTCAGGTTTTTCTTTTAATACGGCGAGCATTAGTTTGTCTAACATAATGAAGGACAATTTTTATTCTACACTTTTTATTTAACAGAGACAATGGAGTATTGTATCTTTCCTGCTGGAGCTTCAACCTCAACAGCTTCTCCTACTTTTTTACCTAAAAGTGCTTTTCCAAGAGGGGACTCATGGGAAATTTTTTTCTCAGTTGGATCTGCCTCCCATTCTCCTACAACCATAAAGCCCTCTTTTTTACCTTTTACATTTAAAATAACTTTTGAACCAAGTTTTACAATATGATTTGCATTTTTAGCATGCTCATCAATCATTACGACTCTTTTTAAAAGCTCTTCTAGCTCATCTACTCTTCCGTCAATAAATGAAAGTTCTTCTCTTGCAGCAACATATTCTGCATTTTCTGACAAGTCCCCCATGCTTCTTGCTTGAGAAACTCTTTCTAAAACTCCTAGTCTCTTAACTTTACTTAATTCTTCATGTTCTTTTCTTAATTCTTCGAGACCATCTTTTGTTAAATATATTTTTTTTGTATCTTTAGTATCCATAGCTGTTTATTTAAAATAAAAACCCTCATAGGCTTGAGGAGGATTATTTTTTAATTATCAATTTCAAGGGGAATCATATAAGAATTTCAAGCCTTTGTCAATAACCTCTAGTAACAAACTATATCAATTTATTTACATAAATCTTGAGGCTAATTTATATGCTTTTTCCTTTACATCCTCTGTGACTAATATTTCTACAACTCCCTTGTCAGGCTGTCCATAATAAATATAAAAATTAAGTGGCGCACAAAGAATCAAAGGCAATACTGCTAAGTCATCTTCTCCTTTTATTAAAATTAATGTTTTCTTTTTATTCTCAAAAGTATTTACTAATATTCTAAACAAATCCGAAGATATAGAGCCTGCTGGATTAATAACTTTTATCACATCTTTGTTTTTAATAAAACCTAATTCCTCAATATTTTTAAAAAGTTTTTTTCTTTTTACTAAAAAATCAAAAATAGCAATCTGAGGTTTTACTTTTTCTTCATTCGCCCTACTAGTAATAATATCTCCAACTACTGCAAAACCGAATTTATTATTAAAAGTAAATTTATTTTTATAGAGTTTTCCAAAAGGTTTTTCTAAGCTTTTTCTTAGATAAAAAGGGAGTATGAGTTTTTTTCTTAACCACTTATTATTTACATAAAGTTTTCCCTCTCTATTTATCTTACCCTCTCTTATTTTCTTAGAAGAAATGATTGCTTTATCCTCCCCTAAAATTGTTGATCCTAAAACTATTTTCATTTTTTTTAAATTATTTTTTTGCCTTTTTAAATTTATAATCTCTGCTGTAGTAATGTCTTGTTTTGAAACAAGAATAGCATCAATATTTTTATCTTCTAATGTTGGGCCAAATATATCGTTAATTGCAATAATTTCCGCATTTTTAATAAACTTTTTTTTCTTTAAAAAAGATATGACAGATTTTTTTCTTATTTCAAAATTTTCAATTACGCCTTTTTTATTTTTAAAAACATAAGCATTACTTGTTATTCCAATAAGAACATTTTCAGAAACAATAAATGCTTTCTTTAAAAAAGCTTCATGTCCTTTATGAAAATGGTCAAAAGTACCACCTAATACAATTTTTTTATATTTTCTATTCATGTCTTCTATTCTTTCTCTTAAATTCTTTTAAAATTTTTCCTCTGTAATCTTCCGCATGAAAGGCAAGGAAATCTTTAGAAACAACTTCAATTGTTATATTTTTTTTCATAAATAAATATTGAAGTTTTCTTACAAATGGTTCAAACATTTTTAAAGTATTTATTTGCCATAAAACTATTTTGTCATTAGGAATTTCTAAATTTTTCTTTGAAAAAAGTGCATTAGGTAAAAATTTATTAACCCAACTATTTTTGTTTAAAAACTTTGTATAGGTTTTATTTCTTTCAAATAGAGGAAGCATTTGAACTACTTCATGTGCAGAATATATATCTCTCCTTTTTTTCTCAAGAGAAAGTTTATTTTCTCCAATAAGCATATTTAAACAAATCTTATCTTTTACGAATGTCTCGTTTCTTTTTCTATAAACCCCTAGAATCTTAAGCAAGATAACAGAAATAAACCTAGTAATCCATACTGTATTTTTTGCTGAAATTATAAAAAAATCAATATCTTCTTCCTTCTTAGAGTTTAGAAGAGATAAAGATCCAGTAATGCCAATAAGATAAACTGAAGGAATTTTTGAAATTAGTCTGGCAATTTTTATTCCTTTTTCTATTTTTTTTATACTTTCTTTTGTTCTTATTTCTCTCTCTTTTAAATTTTTTTTCTTTCCTTTTAAAAAATAAAAACCATTTTTATATAAAATTTTTTCTTCAATTAAAGATGTTTTAAAAAAAATTTTATTTATTCTTTTATCAGAAATTAAATACGTCCATATCT
>Ga0075530_1000457_pt1 | contig 19330 bp, 12 predicted proteins | sample NGEPerD_2_FD_75101 | JGI IMG/M metagenome (GOLD analysis project Ga0075530, IMG submission 75101) | Arctic peat soil microbial communities from the Barrow Environmental Observatory site, Barrow, Alaska, USA - NGEE PermafrostL1-D | ecosystem: Environmental > Terrestrial > Soil > Wetlands > Peat ... | reverse complement strand
GGTGCGGTCACACGGTGCGGTCACACGGTGCGGCGCAACAGCGGGATCCGTTTGAGGACAAAGCTCATGGCGAACGCGCCGAGCACCGTGAGAGTGCAGAGCGCGAACAGCTGCGGCATGGTTTTGGCCCCGTCCGGCCAGCTGTGACCGGGGATACGGGTCAGGATCATCAGCAACCCGAGGTGGGTGGCATACACGCCGAGCGTGAGGTCTCCGGCTTGCCGTGCCCACCGGGCGGCCCGCGGCTGCGCCCAGCGGGAGGCGGGGTGCGCGATGGATTGCGCGAGCACGAAGACCGCCACTGCCGCCAGACCCAGGGACCATCCCTGGTAGCTGACGGGGTTCACGAGGTTCAGGTTGTCGGCCGTCTCCTGACCGAACACGAACGGGCCGGTGAGCTGCCACGTGGGCTCCAGGCACAGGGCAGTGGTGAGGACGGCGAGGGCCGTGACCTTGGCCCGTCCACGGACGATGACGCCACGCAGCGCATAACCGAGAATGAAGAACCCGACGTATGGGACGAACTGGGTGAACAGCGTGGGATCGCCTGCCGGGCTGTTGCCGTCCTCGAGCCGGCCGATCAGCCGCAGCGTGCTCAGGTTGACCGCGGCCGCCGCCGCCAGGAGCGCCCCGATGATGCCGAGCGTTCGTGGTGAGGTGCTGGCGACCAGTGGCCACAGCAGCGGGGTGATGACGTACAGCCCGAGGATGAGCCAGAAGAAGTACCCCCCGGTGTAGGACTCGCCCCGCAGGAAGCTGCCGATGATGGTGAGCGGGTTCGGCCGGGCCGTCAGGAGCGTCGCGAGGACCGTGATGTAGAAGACGTGCCAGAACACCAGCGGGATGCCGATCCGGGACAGCCGTCGTCGATAGAAGACGGTGGCTGAGAGGTCCGCCGGAGGTTTCAGCAGCAGCGCCCCGCTGACCATGACAAACGTCGGAACGGCCCATTTCGTGCTGATGGTGGCCAGCGAGGCGACCCACCACGCGGCGGTATTTCGCAGGTCGTCATTGATGTAGGTCAACCCGGCCGAGTGGACCAGGACGACGCCGACGATGGCGAAGACCCGCAGGTAGCTCGTGAAGGCCAGCTGCGCTGCTACGGACCCGCCCGGAGCTGCCACGGACTCGCCCGGAGCTGCGGCTGTGCTGGTGGGTGGTTCCGTCGTGCCGTCGGCCAGGGTGGGCGATGTCGACGGCTCAGGGGTGGCTTGAAGCATGGAAGAACTCCGAAGTGGGCAGCGGGGTGACCCCATCAGGATAGAGCCCGGCTCCGGGGCGCCCGGCCTCGGAGCAACGCATGGGATACTGGTCGCCACCAGATCACTCAGCTCGAGGCCTGCTTGCGTCACCGCTCGCACCTGAACCAGGAGATAACCACTTGACTGCTCTTGACCCGAGCGCCCTCCCGATCGACCTCCACGACCCGCTGGCGGCAAGCCCTCCCACGCCATCGCGTGGACGTCTCGTGATGCTGGTCGACAACACGATCGACGGTGACTCCAGGGTGCAGAAGAGCGCGATGTCAGCGGCCGCGGCGGGATGGGAGACCACGCTGATCGGGCGCTCCCCGAACGGCACCCTCCACTCATACCCGTTGGGCGGGGCGACGGTCCTGCGGGTGCCGGTTCCCTACACGTTGCACGCACGACGTCGGCGTGCTCCCGGACCGGGTCTGCGCTGGCCGCTGGCCTACCGGGACCTGGACACCGCCGCCTGGCGGACCGCTCAGCTCAACGCACTGCGCAACGACGTCTGGGTTGACCGCGCGCACTACGCCCTCAGGCCGGATGCCTCGTCGCCCAGCCCGGCGGCCCTGACCGCACTGACGGCCTTGCGCGCCCGGCTGTTCGTCGGTCTGCGCTGGCACCGGCTGAGGCAGCACGAGATGCGCCGTGCGATCCGCTTCTACTCCAGGCCCGACAACAGGGCGGTGGCCCGGCTCAAGGCACGCTTCTGGGGCGCCGTCGCGGGCGAGCGTTCGTGGCGACACCTCGAGCCGTTGCTTCGGGACTACGAGCTCACCTTCGGGCCGCACATCGACCAGCTGAAACCCGACATCATCCACTCCCACGACTTCAGGATGGTCGGCCTCGCCGTACGGTCTGCGGCCCGGCTCAAGGCCCGTGGCCACGACACCAAGGTGATCCACGACGTCCATGAGTTCCTGCCCGGTGTGCGTGCCCAGTCGACCAAGTGGAAGATTGCCAACGAGGCGCACGAGCGCGAGTACATCCGCCGCGCCGACGTCGTCCTCACCGTCTCCGACCGGCTCGCGGAGATGCTCGTCGAGCGCCACCACCTCCCGGAGAAGCCCACGGTGGTGCTGAACGCACCGGCCAGGGAACGCCTCCTGGCCGTACCCGACTCGGGCCTGCTGGCCGACCCCGACTCGGGCCTGCTGCCCGACCTGAGAGCGGACTGCGGTCTGCCTCCTGGGACTCCGCTGCTTGTCTATGGTGGCGCGGCCGCGGCGCAGCGAGGACTGCTGACGGCGGTCCAGGCCCTTCCCCTCCTCCCTGAGGCACACCTCGCTCTGGTGGTGGCGCAAAACGCCTTCATCTCCGAGCTCAAGGCGCTGGCAGAAGAGCTCGGGGTCATCGACCGTGTGCACGTGCTGCCCTACGTCCCGCAGGACCTGGTCTCCACCTACTACGCCAGCGCCGACGTGGGCCTGATTCCGATCCTGCACTACCCGAACCACGAGATCGCCCTGATCACCAAGTACTTCGAGTACACCCACGCCGGGTTGCCGATCGTCACCAGCGACGTCGAGACGATGGCCGCCACCACGCGCGAGATAGGCAACGGTGAGGTGTTCACCGCCGGCGATGCAGGCGACCTCGCCCGGGGGGTGGCCAGTGTGCTGGCGGACCCGGACAAGTACCGCGCGGCCTACACCGAAGAGCTGTTGGACCGCTGGTCCTGGGAGTCCCAGTCCAAGACTCTCGCCGCCGCATGGGAACGGGTTGCAGCCACTTCGGCGCCACGAGCGCCGCAGTCTTGAGTCCCTTTGACGGGCCGTCCTGGGCCGCGGTCGAGCTTGCCTCCCGCGGGGGTCTGAACACGCCCCCGCAGTCCCTGCTTGACTCCTGGCAGGCCACGGTGGACGACGGGTCCACCGCGGCAGGTGCCCTGTCCTTCGCGTGGCGCGTGGCAGACACGCTGCGCCGAAAGGGACATGCCCCCACGGCGCTGCAGCTCACCGAGCGGGCCACCGCACGTGAGGTTCGGGGGCCGGAGCGTCTACTCCTCGCCGGTATTGCGGCCGCCTGCGAGATGGACATCGCCGCACCGACCGATCAGCTCTCGTCCGAGCGCCTGGTCGAGATCGTCCATGGCCTGATCGCGGCCGCTGACGCTGAGCTGACCGGCGAGGGCAGCGAGCAGCGCGTCGCCGACCTGACCGGGCTGGCGCTCGAGGTGATGTTCCATCGCTCCCGTCACACGGATGTCGAGCTCTCCCCGCTGGCCGACCCGCACCACGCCCTTCTCGAGGCCTGGCACGCGAGCGCGGTCCGGCAGCGCCTTGACGCCGCTCCGGTTCCGAGGGACCGGATGCCGGTCGCTCCCGGGCGCTCGGTCCTCACGGTGACATGGGACGGCTCGTCGTTCCTTCCCCGTCTCGCGCAGGACATCTCATCTGCCGGCGCCACCGTCACCCCCCTTGTTCTCAAGCCCACCTCGTGGCCGCGCGTGGGACCGGTGCGCAACCTTGTGCGGATCCGGCTGGCGCAGGCAGTGGGCAGGACGGCGTCGGGCAAGCCGCCCGCGTCCGTCATGGCCGCCGTGGCCGCCGCCGACACGGTCGTCGTCGACTGGTGCAACCACGTGGCCGTATGGCTGCCGGCCATCCTGCGCGACGATCAGCGGCTCGTCATCCGGCTGCACAGCATCGAAGCGCTGTCCGCAGACCCCCAGCTGGTGCCATGGCACCGGGTCGACCAGCTCATCGTGGTCTCGGAGCCGCTTCGCCGCATCGTCGCCGCGGTCGTGCCACAGACCGCGCTGGTTCCGGTGGCTGTGGTGCCGCCGATGGCCGTGACACTCGGCTCGTTCGACCAGCCAAAGTCTCCCGAAGCCTGGCGGACCCTGGGGCTGGTCGGCTGGGGACGCACTGTCAAGGATGCTCAGTTCGCACTCGACGTGCTCGACTCGCTCCGGGCAAAGGACCCGTCCTGGCGTCTCCTCCTCGTCGGCGCGGACCCGACAGCGACGCCGACGCCATATGCCACCGCCTACTCCGCGGAGCTGCTCAGCCGGGTCGAGCTGCTCGAGTCCGACAAGGCCGTCCAGCGACTGGGACAGGTCGACGACATCGCCGTGGCGCTGACCAGGATCGGCTTCATCCTCAGCACGTCCACCCGCGAGTCGTTCCATGCCGCGCTGGTTGAGGGGGCGGCGAGCGGCGCCGTTCCGGTCGTCAGGAACTGGCCGCTGCTGATGGGCTACGGGGGCGCCGGCGCGGTGCTCAACCCGGACTGGGTCATCGGCTCGGTCGAGGAGGCGCGTGACCGCATCCTGGCTCACGCCGACTCCGCGACGGCCGCCGAGGCCGGGCGTGCCGCGCGCGACTATGTGGGGTCGCAGTTTGGTCCCGACCGGGTCGGTCCCGCAACGGCCCAGGCCGTGCTCGGCGAGGGCTGGATCGCCCGGACCTCCGCCAGGACGTCAGGTGTGAGCCTGGTCGAACGGGATCGCGTGGCCGCGCGTCGCACGGCCGGCAAGGGCAAGCGAGCGCTGATGGTCGCCAGTCACCCGCGACGGCTGGCGGGAGTCCTGAGCCGCACCTCGCGCTCGGCTGCCAAGGGAACGGTCCACCGGCTCGGGACCCAGAGCGTGCTGGAGAACCCGGTCGGAGCGCTGGTGTGGCGCTACACGGTCCGGGCCCCGGGCATACCGGCGGCGGACCGGATCAACGTCGCGCGCAACCTCGCCGACAGTCTGGCCGGCCGCGGCAGAGGCGCCGACGCCGCCCGTCTGCTCGAGGCTGCGTCACGTCGCCTCAACACCTCGGACCGGGCGCGCCTGCGAACCGAGGCGGCACTGATCCTCTTGCAGCATGACCTGGACACGCCTGACGGGTTGAGCTCGTCCGTCGAAGCCAGCCTTGCCGCCGCCGACATCGCGTGGAAGTCCAAGCAGGTCGTTCCCACCGCAACGCATCTGGCCGATGCCTTCGCGGTCGCCTTCCACCGGGCCCTGCACTTCGATCGGGCCACGTCACCACTGGCCACCGACCCCGAGGGTTACCTCGCGCCCTTCCGCTCCTCGTCGGCCTTCACCCATGCGACCCGCTCCGACCATCGCTCGACGGAGGCCAGTGCGGAGAAGGCAAAGCGGCTGCTCGTCGCCTCCTACATGAACTTCAACTTCGCGACCCCGATCATTGCCCGCTGCCAGGGACTCCCAGACGTCGAGGTTCGGCGGATGGACGTTCGACGAATCACCCCCGGTCAGCTGCCGGAGTCGGTCCGGCAGGTGACGCGTGGCCGGTTGCTGGCTCCTCATGAGATGGCCGCGATGCCCCACGCGCAGCGGATACAACGCGACCTGGCCTGGGCGGATGTCGCGTTCGTGGACTGGAGCCAGCGGGCCGCCGTGCTCATCACGGCACTTGACCCCGGCAGCACCAGGGTCATCGTGCGGCTGCACAGCTACGAGGCGTTCACCTGCTTCCCGCACCTGGTGGACTGGTCCCGCGTCGACGACGTGGTCTTCGTGGGCCGCCACCTCCAGCGATTCGTCTCGCGCATCGTCACCGACCTCCCGGCCCGCCAGCACGTCCTGCCTGTCCTGATGGACCTTCGCCGTATGCAGCGGGACAAGCCCCCCGAGGCCCGCAAGACCCTCGCCCTGCTTGGCTGGGCCGCGCCTGCCAAGGACGCAGTCTGGGCCATCGACGTGCTGGCCGAGCTCCGCCGCCAAGACCCCGACTACCGGCTTCTGCTCGTCGGGGCGGGTCCTGGCGAAACGGCACCCAAGGCGGTGACCGACTACTGCGCCAAGGTCCAGGAGCGGGCCGCGCGCGCCGACGTTGCCGGCGCGGTCGAGTTCGTGGCCCATACGGACGACGTGCCGGGTCTGCTCGAGCAGGTGGGCACGATACTGTCCTCCAGCGTGCGGGAGTCGTTCCACGCAGCCGTCGCCGAGGGCGCAGCCAGCGGCGCGGTCCCGGTGGTGCGTGACTGGCCGTTCTTCGCCCCCTACGGGGGCGCTGCCGCTGTCTACCCTGAGGAATGGATCGTGAAGTTGCCAGTTGACGCCGCGCAGAGAGTGCTGCTCACCACACAGGACGAGGCCACCTGGAGGGTCGAGGGAAAGCGGGCGCAGGAGCATTCCCTCTCGACCTATGACCAGGCAGTGACCGGCCCGCGATACGACGAGCTCCTGGGCGTTGACAGGCGCGACAGCATATGAGCGCCAACGGCAAGAAGCCACACCTCATCTATCTGGCCCTCGGGTTTCCTCCTGCCGCGAAGAGCTGCGCCTACCGGATGAAGGAAGTCGCGAACCTCGCCGTCGAACGCGGGTGGCGGGTGACCGTGGTGAACCTGGACGAGGAGGCGTGGCTGCGTGAGTTCGGCCTGGATCGCTCGCTCGCCGCGCAGGTGCACCCGTCGATCAGGCAGGTCCTCCTCCCGCTGCACCGGCCGGACTTCGACCCGGACCTGCAGCACTACTCGTGGTTCCGGGCCCGGCACACCGCGCGGTGGCTGAAGCTCCGTCGGCGCTTCGAGCAGCTGAGGTTCCCCGAGCCCGTATGGGGGGTCTACCGCGCCGCGCTGGAACGAGCGGTGGAAGCGGTGCACCTCGAGGACCCCGCGGATCTGCTCATGGTGTCGCCGGCCCCCTACGTCACGATGGCCGCCGCGTTGCGCCTCCATGAACGCCATTCGGTGCCGTATGTCGTCGACTTCCGTGATGGCTGGGCCGTTGACGTGATCGACGGTGGCGAGGCCTTCCCGAAAGAGAGCGCACGCGGTCGCTGGGACGAGCGGGTCCTGCTCGACGCCAGCCAGTGCTGGTTCGTCAACGAGCCGATCAAGGAGTTCTACGCGCAGCGCTACCCCCAGGTCGCTGACCGGTTCCGCGTCGTGCGCAACGGGTGGGACCTGGACTCGGCGCCGGCGATCAGCGAGTCGAGTCCGCACCCCGAAAGGGGGCTGAAGGTCACCTTCCTGGGCAACCTCAAGCTCCCGTACCCGCAGTTCCTCGAGCTGATCGACGCCTGGAAGTATGCGCGGGCAGCCGAACCCGCGCTGCATGGGGCCACGCTGGACTTCTACGGCTACATCGGCTCCGGCTATGCCAGCGGCGCCAACGCCTACGCCAGGACCATCGGGCAGCACGCTGCGCAGGGCGTGCGCTACCACGGTCCGGTGCCCCGCTCCGAGGTCGCCAGGGTCTACGGCGAGTCGGACGCGCTGCTGCTGGCCCTTCCCGGTGGCCGCTACATGACCTCGGGCAAGGTCTACGAGTACATGGCGACGGGCCTTCCGATCATCTCCGCGCACGACTTCGAGCACGGTGCCGCCGACATCCTGGAGGGCTACCCGTTGTGGGCGCGCCCCCTGAGTCTCGGCGTCGATGACATGCAGCAGGCTTTTGTGGACGCTGCGTTGATGACCCGCTCCGCGACCCCGGAGCAGCGGCTGGCCGGCCGCGCCCACGCCGAGCAGTTCGAGCGCCGGCTGCAGCTGGAGACCCCCATCAGCAAGCTCGAAGACCTGATCGACCGAGGAGCCACAGGATGACGCAGGTGCTGTTGGTCAGTGCGATGGCACCGGCCAGGCCGGTGCTCGAGGCGGCGCTTCCTACGTTCGCCGCCGCGGGAGTGGACGTGTGCGCCTGCGTGAACAAGCCCGCCTACCGCTCGCCATACGCAGGGCTGCCGACCAAGGAGCTTCACGTCTTGTCGCCGAAGCCTTGGAGCGTTCGTCCCCAGCCACGATGGTCTCCGATCAGGATCGCAACATCGCTGGAATGGCGTGTTCAGCGGCTGCGTCGCCGCCAGGCGGGTCCGGCGGTCAAGCCGTGGCTCCTTGCCAGCCGTGACCCTTGGTTCCGGCAGGCCGTGGCCGAGAGCCAGGTCATCGTGGCGATGGACCGGCTCTCGGTCTACACGGTGTGGAGGGCGAACCGCCTCAAGGGCGAACACCGGGTGTTCTATGGGCTTCCGGCGACGTTGCGCTACCTGCAGCTGGAGCCGCAGGAGACCAACCGGTCCTGACGTGGTCAGGTTGCCCAGGCGACGTCGAGGGCCCAGCCACGTCAGGCGTTCCGCATCCCCTGTACGGCGACGTCCGGGACCGCTCCGGTGCCGCCGACCACCTCGAGCCCGAGGATGCTGTAGCTCTTCTGCAACCAGGCCACGACGCTCGCCGGCGGTGCGGTGGGAGGCACCAGCAGGACGATCTGACCCATCGAGCCGGCCCCGAGCGCGTCCACCAGGTTGGCGTCTCGCCCACCGGTCACGGTCACCTTCGTCGCGGGGACCAGGCCGCTGAAGGCGTTGGCGACGGCCACGGACGTTTCCCAACGGTTGGCCCCGGCCGCACGGGAGCAGGTTGGCAGCGCTGTCCTGACGGCCTCGGAGATGACCCCCGCTCCTCCGATGCACGTCGTGGCGGTGACGCCCAGTGTCTGCAGCGCCGTTGAGGTCGCGGCCGGGACCGAATCCCGTTGCACCAGAACGATAGGACGCCGCAGAGCGGATGCCGGTCCGGATACTGAGAGCGCGTCTGCCAGGGATGCCGAGTCGCCGGACGCCACGATGGCGGCCTTGCTCGGAGCGCCGACCCGTATCGCGACGGCGGCCGCGGTCGCGTACCTGTCGGTGCCTGAAACGCGCTCCACCGCGATGCCGAGGGTGCCCAGGTCCGTCGCGACCGACTGCGGGACTGCGCCGGTGCCTCCGACGATGATGGCGTGGTCGGCCGAACGGCGTTTCAGCTCGGCACGGGTCGCCGGCGGCATCGTCTGGCCAACGAGCAGAACCGGCGCCCCGAGGGAATGGGCAAGCGGCCCAGCCACCAAGCCGTCCACGAGGTTCGCGTCCTGACCGCTGACGATCACCACGGTGCGACCGGTGGGGGAGGCCCGTCGGGCGACCTCGACCGCTGTGCTCCAGCGGTCCGCGCCGGCCACCCGGATGGCCGGCCTCCTCACCCAGCTCGAGGGCAGGCCGAGACGCGTCCTCAAGAGCTCACCCTTGAGGGTGACCGTGGCGCCAGTAGCCGACGTTGCGACCGCCGACTTCATGCCTCCGCCGGTTGTGCGCTGGCTCAGGTCGATCGAAGCAACATTGGTCAACCCGAAGGCAGCCGCCATCGCCGACTGCGACACCGCTCGTGTCCACTCCGCATAGGTCGGGTTGTTCAGCGGGTCAAGGCTCCAAGGGTCCGGCACCGATCGCAGGTAGGGGACCGCGGTGACCCAGACGTCCTCGCTGTTCTGGGTGCGGCCGCCCGAGGACGAGAAGTAGTACGTGGTCGCCAATTTCCCTTGGTACTCAACGACTTTGCCCTGATCCGACCCCACCGAGGTGCGGTTGACGGCTGCCTGCCACAACTTCCCATAGTTGGTGGCTCCGACTGTCTCGTTCTCCTTGGACCAGCCGGTGAAGTGCTGGCTCTTCACCGAGTCATACACGTTGCAGTTGCAGTCGGACTTCAGTGATCCCATGTTCGCCAAGCCGTATCCGCGGGCGATGATCGCCTGCGCGTCAAGCGCAGCCGGAGCCCACGACGAGGGCATTTCGCCTATGCCGTAGAGGTATTCGCCATGCAACCGGAGGACGTTGACGGCGTTGACCTGCCCGGTGAGGACACCCATCTCAAGCCTGCCGTGCCGATAGACCCCACCGGAGCCGGTAACGGTGGTCAGCGCTGCCGGCCCCGTGGGGTTGTAGAAACGGGTGCCGTCCCATTCGACGTACACGGTTGTGCCGGCCAGGACGGCGGTGCCATAGCTCGCCCGGACCTGGGTGCCCACCACGGCGAAGCTGACCTGTTTTCCGGCGGGTACCAGTCGCGCGTCGTTGGCACCCGTGTGGAGCCGCATCTGGCCACCCGTGGTGTTGGCCGTCAGCGTCACAGCGCGGTGCACCTGGACCCGGATGTTCATGTTGTCGGCGAGCGCCCCAACGGTCGTGCCGGTGTAGTAGTGCGACAAGATCTGGGCTGCATTGCGACCTTCATTGGCCTGCCCCCTGGCGCCGTACTGCGAGAGCCCAACGCCGTGTCCCCACCCGGATCCGCTGACCACGAACGAGGCCGGTATGGGGGCCGCCTCGGCCGCCGCGGTGGGTGCAGAGGGCAGGGTCACCGCCACCAGGAGTGCAAGGACTGCCGAGAGGGTCTTGACCCGTCGGGCGGCCACCGGTGATCGACGCACGCTCATGAGTACGAGGCTAGGTGGATGGACCGCAACGTCGCGGTGGTCACCGCGCCAGGGCCGCCGAGCACCTGCACCTTACCGGCGGATTTGGCCGCCAGCTGGGTCCATGCCGAGGCGGGGACCGATGTCGGGCGCACGAGCAGCGTCAGTCGACCCATGGCACCTCCGGCGAGCGCGTCGACGAGATTGGCGTCCATTCCGGAGGCTACCGCCATCGTCTCGGTCCCGACCAGGGGCGCGAACACGCGAGTGATCTCGGCCGCGGTGCCGAACCGGTCGTCGCCGGCGACCCGGGACATGGAGGCGAGGTTCAGCGCTAGTCGGGCGCGCTCGCTGATGACACCCGGGCCCCCCACCACCGTGGCGGCCGTGATCCCAAGCTGCTGCAGGGCCGAGGTAGTCGATGGAGGCACGGAATCCTTTGATACCAACAGGATCGGACGGTTCAGCCGGGCCGCCGGGCCGGAGGCTGCGACGGCGTCTACGAGAGAGAGGCCGCTGGCGACGATGACCGCATTGGTGGGCGCCTTCATTTCGAGGGCAACGTCGGCCGCCGTGCCATACCGGTCGGTGCCGGAGCGCCGGTTCACCGTGGTCACGCCGAGGGACCGCAGCTGCGTCTCGACGGCTGGGGTGACGGCACCCGTCCCGCCAACGATCCACGCCGTGGTCGCTGCCCGCCGCTTGATCTCGTCAGCGACCACGGTCGGCAGGCTGGTGGGGTGCGCCAACAGCACCGGTGCCTGCTTGGCGAACGCCAGTGGCCCGGCGACGAGCCCGTCGACGAGGTTCTGCTGGGCACCGGACACGATCACGACGGAGGAACCCGACGGGAATGCCGTGCGGCCCTCGACGACGCTGGTCTCGTAACGGTCGCTGCCGGCAATTCGACTGGTGCTGCAGGCGCCTGCCGGGCTGCCGACCCGGGGGAGCACCTCGATGTCGCGAGAAAGAGCCCGGTTGATGGCCGTGTACTTCACGACGTACAACCCCGGTGGGGCCCACGCACCGGTGGAGGTCTTCAGGTTCCACGTGGCGGAGATGCGGTTCGTGCTGCCGGTGAAGGTCCTGATCGGCGTTGCGCCGCACATGGACTGCACCGTCACACCCCACAACACCGCGGCGGACAGGTTGGCCGAGAGCAGGGTGGAACCCGCCGCATATATAGGAGTGGGCGGTGTCGACACCGGGGAGGCCATGGTCAGCGGGTACTGGGGTGCGAGCGCGCTCGCTTTGGTCCTGATCGATGCCAGCTGCGCTTTGAGGTAGCGTCCCGGGCAGGCTGTCAGGCCCACCTCACCGTGCGGCGTTATCCGGTTGACGGTCACCACTGTTCCTGCGGCGTAACGCGACGAGGCACCACCCGCGGAGGTAAGGGTTGTCGTGCTGGACGGGTTGACGCCCTGCGGCCCCAGCTTCCAGGCCGCCACCCGCGCGATCGAGTTCACCACCGCGGCCGGTGGGGAGGCGATGTCGTAGTTGCCAAGCGCGGACACAGCCATCGTGTTCGTGTTGAAGCCCTCGGTGTGTGCCCCCACCACCAGCTCGTTGATGCTGCCTCTGCGGCCCTCGAAGATGGTGCCTGCCCGGTCGACCAGGAAGTTGTATCCGATGTCCGACCAGCCGTTGCCCTTGACGTGGTAGGCGTAGATCGCCCGGATCTGGGCGGCGGCGGCGGCCGTCCCGCTGTAGCTGTTGGTCGTCGCCGTGTGGTGGACGAACATCACCTTGAGCGTCTTGCTCCTGCTGGTGGGCTTGGCGATTGACTCGTCCGCGCCCCACTGGGCACGGGTGATCATCGCCGGGGCGGAGGTGGCGGCGAAGGCGCTGGCCGTTGGAGTTGCCGCATCCAGCGCCGCGTCCCCGGGCGAGGTCCCCGGGTCGATCAGTGACACCTGCAACCCCGCCGGTGCTATCCCGTCGGCGGTGTCGACCCGAACCTGCACGCCGTCCGCAACACCGGTGAGAAGCGGGCTGGTGCCCGCGCGATGTCGGGACGCCTGCCCCTCTACCGTGTTGGCGTCCGGGCCGCCATCGTTGGCCTCCAGTACGTACCACTCACTCCAGGTGCCCCCCTCGCGCACCCGCGCCAGTACCTCGACGTCGGCAGCCTTGATGCCGTCGGCGTCCCACGTCACGCCGACGAGACTGAAGTCGTTGGTGTCCCTTGCCGCAGTCAGCACGACCGGTCCGGCCGCTGCGGCGGCCGCGGCGCGAACTGTCCGGTCCGCAGCGCCCAGGGCTTCCGGGCTCATCGCGGCCAGGCGCTGGGGGGCCGTCTTTGCGGTGGCTGCTGGCGCACCCTTCTGCAGCTGCGCGAGGGCGCTCTGGTCGACGCCCACGGGCTTCAGCACCTCGACCTTGGCGGAGACCGGGGTCGGCGCCAAGGTCGGCAACGTCACGGTTGGCGCCATCAGGAACGCCGAGGCGAGACCGAGGGTCAGTGTGCTGGTGATCAGTCGGCGCATGACTTGGTTCTCCAGTTGCAGGCAAGTGAACAACTTGTCCCAGTGATCTCACGAGCGGACGATCACACTGGTCACACTGGTCACGTTACCAACGACCACCAGGGAACCGATAAGGATGGGCAAATCGAGACCAAAAAATACCTAAAGATGGATTTGACAGGTGGGATAACGGTGGATCTTCAGTGTTGGTCGGACTGAGTGGTTCAAGTACTCGAGCAGCGCCGGTGGCTGGCATCTCTTTGGTGGCACCAGGTTTGGCGCTCCGATGTGGGCCGGCCAGTCGGTCGTGGCCGGGGGCACGGTGGGCAGCCCGTTTGGGGAGCCGGTCGTCGCCACCGTGACCAGCCCGGTCGCCGGAACCGTGTCGTTCGTGCCACTCACCTCACCGCGCGCGCCGGCCGGCACCGCGGCGCTTCCGCAGGGCCTCCGCATCACGGGCCCGGGCGTGCCGCTGACGCTGGCGTTCACGGTGCAGCGATCTCTGCTCCCGGTGGGCGCGCTGCCCTCCGAGGTGCGGGTCCTCCACGACGGCACCGTCGTGCCCGCCTGCAGCACCGGCGCTGCGCCGTGCCGGGCCAGCAGCTCCCAGGCCGCCGACGGGTTGCATTACACGATCACCGGGGCGAGCTCGGGTGACTGGACCTTCGCCGTCGACCGGGTTGTGCGGCTGGCCGGCGCCGACAGGGTGTGCACCGCCATCGCGGTCTCCCGGGCCGCCTTCGACGCCGGTGCAGCGCCGGCGGCCATGCTTTCCCGCGCCGACCAGTACGCCGATGCCCTCGCCGGGACGCCGCTGCCAAGAAGGGACCCTTGCTGCTCACCGGCTCTTCCGCTTTGGCCTCGGCCGACGCGGTCGAGCTGACCCGTGCGGTCGCCCCCGGTGGGACCGTCTACCTGCTCGGCGGGCCCGGCGCGCTCAGCCCTTCGGTCGCCGACCAGGTCACGGCGCTCGGCTTCGCCTTTGTACGCCTCGCCGGCGCCGATCAGTTCGCCACCGCCACCGCCATCGCCATCGCCACGGCGCTCGACCCGACCGGGCCGATCCTGCTGACCACCGGACTGTCCTTTCCCGACGCGCTCGCGGCTGGCGCCGCGGCCGCGCATACGGGGGCAGCGGTCCTGCTGACCGCCGGTGGCGCGCGGGCCCCGGCCACCCAGGCGTTCCTGGCCGCGCACCCGAAAGCGACGCTGTACGCCGTGGGCGGGCCAGCCGCACACGCCTACCCCCAGGCCATCGCTTTGGTCGGCAGCGACAGGTACGCCACGGCCGTCCTTGTCGCGCGACGTTTCTTCCCGGGCGTTCGCGCTGCGGGGCTGGCCAGCGGCGTGAACTTCCCGGACGCGCTGTCGGCCGGACCGGTCCTGGGTTCAAGCGGCGTGCCGTTGCTGCTGACGGGGACCACGACCCTGGCGTCGGTCACCGGCGGCTACCTCACGACGGCGAAACCGTTGACAGTGCACATGTTTGGGGGAACGGCGGCACTTAGCGCCGGTGTGACGACTGCGGTGTGGAGCGCGCTCGGCTGATCTCGCTCTGATGTGGGTCACACCTCGGGCAAGCGTTCTTCATGTGTGGGGCATGCCGTCTTTGGCTCTCACCAGCGCGATCCCCGGCCCCCGCGCGTCGCAGCGGTGCGAGTGCGGATCGGGCGATACGTTTCAGAGATCCATTCTCAGAACTCAGGGGCGGGACAGATGCTGACAGCTCGATCGTGGCGACTTGTGGGTGCAGTTCTGCTGCTCGTCGGCGGCAACGTGACGGCGAGTGTCGGGGGAGCGTCAAGCGGGTCGGCGGCCGATACCTTCGTGGCATCGACAACGGCGTGGCCGCCAGCGGTGACCCGCATCCAGGGCGCCGACCGCTACGGCACGTCAGTTGCCTTGTCCCAAGCTAGTTTCCAGCCCGGTGTGCCGGTCGCATACGTGGCGACCGGCGCCAACTACCCCGACGCGCTCAGCGGGGCGGCCGCGGCTGCACACGACCAAGGGCCGCTTCTGCTGGTGCGCCCGACATCCCTTCCGCCAGGTCTTGCGGAGGAGCTGACCCGCTTGGCGCCGGGACGGATCGTCGTCCAGGGCGGCCCGGGCGCGGTCAGCGACGCCGTCCTGACCGAGCTGACGGCCTACACCTCGGGCGCTGTGACCCGCAACGAGGGAGTCAACCGTTACGCCACCGCATTGGCGACATCGCGCAATACCTTCAGTGCCGGCGTCCCCGCGCTCTATGTGGCCACCGGCACCTCCTTCTCGGACGCGCTCAGCGCCAGCGCTGCCGCCGGAAAGGACCAGGGCGCAGTGCTTCTCGTGCCCAAGGGCGCGATCGTCCCCTCCGATGTGATCGCGGAGATCAAGCGTTTGGCCCCGGCCCGCATCGAGATTCTTGGTGGCCCGGGCGTGGTCTCCCCGCAGATGGAGCGCACGCTCAAGACCCTCGCCGCAACCGTTGAACGGATCGGCGGTATCGACCGCTACGCGACCGCGGCGGTCGCCAGCAAGCTGCGCTTCACCACCGCGACCTCAGCGGTCATCGCGACGGGAGCGACCTTCCCGGACGGCCTCTCGGGAGGGCCCGTCGCTGCGGCCCTGGGCGCCCCGCTGTTGTTGGTCCCCGGGACCTGCGTGCCGGCATACGTGCTGGACCAGCTGCACCAGCTCGGCGTCACCAGCGTGACCTTGCTGGGTGGAGCGGCAGTCCTGTCCTCCAACGTCGCGGGGTTGGGTGCGTGCCCGCTGCCGTCGTGGTTGACCAAGACCAACGGCTGGCGCGCCGACTACGGTTCGCTTCCTGTTCGGGAGGACCCCTGGATCAGCGGCAACATCGCCGCGCACGTCTTCTACATGCAGCGCACCGGCCAGTACGGCCACACTGAGGACTCAGCCAACGCGTGGTTCACAGCAAACGGAGCCCTTGGTGGTGGCGGCGCCGACCTCATGATGGGCGGAACCTCTCCTGAAATCTGGATGACGGCACCGTTTCACACGGTGAGTCTGCTCAGGCCGACGGCGAACACAGCTGGCTACTACGGCAACAGCTCCTACTCCGGTGAGGGAACCGACGCGAACCCATACGACTCTGTTGACCCGGCGACGGTGACGTGGCCGAAGATGTGGCCATCCAGTCGCCGGCCGCTCACCTTCACCCGCTTCGGCAGCGAGTGGCCGGACCCGACATCAGGATGCCCGGCGACCTTCCACACCGACACCATGTTCCCGTCAGCTGGGCTGCCCCTGATCGCCTCGTTCGGGCCGGACACGGCGATCACCACGGCGACGTCCAGGCTGACGCGCGGCGGGGTCGCTCTTGAAACCTGCGTCGTGACCGAGGTCAGCTACAAGAATGCCGACTCCTACCTTCAGCAGCTTGGGCGCATGATTCTTGTCTACGACCATCACGTCATCACGATCCCGCGGTATCCGCTCACGTCCGGTTCCTATCAGCTGACCGTGACCACCAACGCCGGGGTCGCCACCACGACGTTCTCCGTGCCCTGACCCCAACCACATCCCTGGTCGGCGACGGCGCGAGGCGGTCGTCGATCAACGACCGGATCAAAGTCCGATAGTTTGGGCTCACCATGATCCGACCTCCCAGCCTTCTCCGCCACGTCCAGCTGACCTGCCACCAAGGGCCGACGACCGCATGAGCGTTCCCAACGGCGGACCCACTCCCGGCGATATTCAGTGGCCCTCGGTGAGCGTGATCATCCCGGTGCTCAACGAGGAACGCCATCTCGAGCAGGCCGTTCACATAGTCTTGGACCAGGACTATCCCGGCGAGCTCGAGGTCGTCCTCGCGCTCGGGCCGTCGAAGGACCGCACGGATGCGGTCGCCCAGAGCCTGACCGCCGCGGACCCGCGAGTGCGGACCGTGCCCAGCCCGACCGGCAAGACACCCAACGCGCTGAACGCGGCGATCGGCGCGGCCCGCAACGAGATCGTCGCGCGAGTCGACGGCCACGCGGAGATACCGGCTGACTACCTTCGGGTTGCGATCGCCGAGCTGGTGCGGGCCGACGCGGACAACGTCGGCGGGGTCATGGACGCACGGGGGGTCACGCCGTTCGAGCGTGCGGTGGCTGCCGCGATGCGCAGCAAGCTGGGCGTCGGCAACGCCCGGTTCCATGTCGGTGGCGAGCCGGGGGAGGCCGAGACGGTCTATCTCGGCGTGTTCCGGCGCAGCGCGTTGCAGCGGGTCGGCGGCTACGACGAGCACTTCGCGCGCGCGCAGGACTGGGAGCTGAACCACCGGATCCGCACGACGGGGGGCCGGGTGTGGTTCGTGCCCGAGCTCAAGGTGACCTACCGACCGCGCAGCACGGTGCGCGCGCTCGCCCGTCAGTACTTCCTCTATGGCCGCTGGCGTCGCGTCGTGGCCAAGCACCACGAGGGCACCATCAGCGCGCGCTACCTCGCGCCGCCGACCATGGTGGTGGGGACGTCCCTGGCGATCATTCTAGGGTTCTTCTTCTGGCCTGCGTGGGTAGTGCCGGCCGGTTACGTCGTCGCGATCACCATCGGCGGGATCGCGATCAGCGCGGGTGAGCCGATCCGGACGCGCTTGGTGACACCGGCGGTTCTCGGCGTCATGCACTGGTGCTGGGGGATCGGTTTCATCACCAGCCCGCGCGCTCTGGCCCGATAAGTTCCGAAGCCCCTTCAGCCCGTTCCCGAGCCCGATCGATGCCGTGAAGTCGCAAAGAACGCTCTCCGCTGACCCCTGGCTACAGGACACTTTGGACGACACTCTGTGCGACCTCACGGGTCGATGCCGCGCTGGCCGCAGCCGATCCGGTTTCATCGGCAGCACCCCGGCGCTCTATCGTGGTTCTGCGCCCTCCGGCGCCAGCCCGTGACGGGTCCCGCCGCGCCTCGCGCGCGCGAACAGCAAAGGTGACGATGGGCATACGGATTCAGGACAGCGCGGACGTCTCCCCGGAGGCCATCATCGGTGACGGCTCATCGGTGTGGCACCTCGCGCAGGTGCGAGAGGGCGCGGTGCTCGGGAAGAACTGCATCATAGGCCGCGGCGCCTATGTGGGGACCGGCGTGCTGATGGGCGACAACTGCAAGCTGCAGAACTACGCGCTGGTCTACGAGCCGGCGGTGCTCGAGGACGGCGTATTCGTCGGCCCGGCAGCGGTCTTCACCAACGACCACTTTCCCCGCTCGATCGACCCGGACGGCACGCTCAAACGGGGCGACGACTGGGAGGCGGTCGGCGTCACGGTGCGCATGGGCGCGTCGATCGGTGCTCGTGCCGTATGCGTTGCTCCGGTCACGATCGGACGGTGGGCACTGGTTGCCGCAGGGTCCGTGGTGACCAAGGATGTCGCCGACTTCGCCCTCGTCGCGGGCGTTCCCGCGCGGCGGATACGCTGGGTCGGGCGCGCTGGAGTCCCCCTGGAACCGGCGGGCGAGGGCACCTTCAGGTGCCCCCAGACCGGCGAAATGTATGTCGAAGCCAATGAACGCCTGATGGAGGCACCACAGTCATGAACGAATTCATCTCTCCGGCCAAGCCGCTCATCGGTGCCGAGGAACGTGAGGCTGTCGACCGCGTGCTGCGCAGCGGCATGATCGCCCAAGGCCCCGAGGTTGCGGCCTTCGAGAAGGAGTTCTCCGAGCACTTCCACATCGGCCGCGCCTGCGTCGCCGTCAACTCCGGCACCTCGGGCCTGCACCTGGGGCTGCTCTCCAGCGGTGTCAAGGCCGGTGACGAGGTCATCGTCCCCTCCTTCACCTTCGCCGCCACGGCCAACTCCGTGGCCTTGACCGGCGCCATCCCCGTCTTCGCCGACATCGACGCCGACAGCTTCTGCCTCAGCACCGCCGCGGTCGAGGCCGCCATCACCGACAAGACGGTCGGCATCATGCCGGTGCACCTCTACGGCCACCCGGCCGACATGACCGGTCTCCAGGCGGTTGCCGACAAGCACGGCCTGAAGATCTTCGAGGACGCAGCCCAGGCGCACGGCGCCTCGCTGAACGGCATACCGGTGGGCGCATTCGGCACGTTCGGGATGTTCTCGCTCTACCCGACCAAGAACATGACCTCCGGCGAGGGCGGCATGGTGTCCGTGGCCGACGACGAGGTCGAGCGGCTGGTGCGGCTCTATCGCAATCAGGGCATGATGCGCCAGTACGAGAACGAGGTCGTCGGCTTCAACTGCCGGATGACCGACATCCACGCCGCGATCGGCCGGGTCCAGCTGACCAAGGTCGACGCCTGGACCAAGACGCGTCAAGAGAACGCCGCGTTCCTGTCGGCCAACATCGAGGGCGTCACCACGCCTCCGGTCGCCGCGGGTGCCGTTCACGTCTACCACCAATACACAGTCCGGGTCCCGCAGGATCGAGACGGTATGGCGGCTGCGCTGAAGGCCGAGCACAACGTCGGTTCGGGCATGTTCTACCCGATCCCCAACCACCGTCTGGCCCCGTTCCAGGTCGACGTCGACCTG
>Ga0075530_1000456_pt1 | contig 19347 bp, 19 predicted proteins | sample NGEPerD_2_FD_75101 | JGI IMG/M metagenome (GOLD analysis project Ga0075530, IMG submission 75101) | Arctic peat soil microbial communities from the Barrow Environmental Observatory site, Barrow, Alaska, USA - NGEE PermafrostL1-D | ecosystem: Environmental > Terrestrial > Soil > Wetlands > Peat ... | reverse complement strand
GGCCTGTGGCGGGTTGGCGCGGGGTAAGGAAAATGAATGGCTTTATCAAAACCAAGGGGAGCGCCGTGAGCGCCCGGCTATCCGAACTGCCCTTGCTTTGCTTCGTCGACCGCGAGTCCTGGCGGGCGTGGCTCGAGGCCAACCACGCCGCTTCCCAGGGCATCTGGCTGGCGGTGGGCAAGAAGGGGAATCCCATCACCAGCCTGACCTACGAGGCCTCCGTGGAGGAGGCGCTTGGCTTCGGCTGGATCGACAGTACCGTACGGCGGCTGGACGAGCATCGCTTCCAGCAGCTGTACACCCCGCGCCGCCCCGGCGGCAACTGGGCGCCGTCAAACAAAGCCCGGGTAGAGCGGCTGACGGCGGAGAGGCGGATGAGGCCCGCCGGCCTGGCCGCGGTCGAGGCGGCGAAGGCGGATGGCTCCTGGATGCTGCTGGACGACGTGGAGAACCTGGTCGTGCCCGATGATCTTGCGGCGGCTCTCGCCGCGGACACTACGGCCGCCGGCTACTTCGCGAATCTCCCGGAGGGGCAGAAAAAGCAGATCCTCTATTGGATCGTGAGCGCCAAGAGGGCGGAGACCCGTTCCCGGCGCATAGCCCAGACGGTGGAGGCCGCCCGCGAGGGGCGTTTGCCCGGTTAGCCTAAGGTCTCCGGCCCCGGCGCCCCGCCCTGCTCGCCTTTAGGGCTCAGCACTCCGGCGCCGACCGCCGGTCCGGACGCCACTATGTCGCCCTCCCTCGGAGCGGCCTCAGTAGACGTCCTCGCCCCGCTGCACGTCGCCAAACCAGCGTTCGAAGCGTTCGTTGTAGAAGCCTTTGAGGATCACTTCGCCCATTCCCCAACGCTCAACGGTACGGGCATGCTCCGGGCACCCGTTCACGCAGTGGTAGCAGCGGATGCAGTCCTCGCCGGCGACCGGGTATGGGTCGAGGCGGATGTTCTCCATGGGGCAGGCATGCTCGCACCAGGCGCACGCGGAGCAGCGGGAAGGGTCGACGGTGGGGGCGGGAAAGAGACGGCGGAGGCCGGCGTCATCGGTGGATGCACCGATCAGGTCGTAGAGTCCTCGTCCGGGCGCCGTGAGCTCTCGCCAAACGGCGGGTAGCGGGGCGGCGCTCCTTCCCAGGAGCCAGTCGCCCAGGGTCCTCCCGAAGGCGTGGGCACGGGCCAGGTCCTCACGGTCGGGCCGCCCCCGGAAGCGGCCGTTGAGGCTCGGCGCCGGGTGGGCGATCTCCCCGCGGGCCTTGAACCCCCCTAGCACTCTCGCCCCTCTTTCCCGCAAAGGCGCGGCCAGATCGGGCAGGGTGCGGCCGGGAGCGCCGCCGGTGGTGGCGAAGACGAAAGCAAAATGCTCGGGGAGGAGCGGTAGGCCGCCCAGGTAGGCCAGGATGGGCGTGCCCGGCCGACTGGCGTGCGCCGGAGCTCCCACGCCGAAGAGGTCGCAGTCCAGGGCGTCCTCCGGGACCGCCCGGTGCAGGGGGATCAGCTGCGGCCGGTAGCCGCCAGCGTCGAGCCCCTCGGCGATAGCCTCGGCCACCTTCACCGTGTTGCCGGTCTGCGAGTAGTAGACAAGGTTGGCTTTCATCACGCCTCCTACCGGCGGCGGCGGTTATCGCCGCGTGGTGCTGCCTCGAGTTCACCTTATGCCGCTTTGAGGCGGCTGTAAATGGCAGGATGAAGGGTGAGCGGCCTCTCCATCCAGGAGGGGTCACCCCCGCGCATTCTGGTGGTCAGGTCGAGGATCTGCCGCCTCGCGACGGGCGTTTGGGGCTGCGGTGGGAGAGCAGGTGCTTCAGCCGTAGCCGCTCCTCCCGCTCGCGCTCCTCCAGGGCTGCTCTGATCCCGGCCGTGCGCCGCGCCAGTTGCGGGGATACGCGGAGGCACAGGGTGTTCACCTGCCGCGTGGTGCGCGCGAGCGCCAGGCCCAGCCGGCGGATCATCATCTCCCGGGGGGCGGCGTCCAGCAGCAGATCGATCAGCACCTCGAAGTTCTCGGCGGCCATGGCGGTGGGCAGGCCGGCTTGGGCGGGAATGCCGCGGGCGGCGGGCTCTCTCACCGCCGGGTCCCGGTTCACGATCTCGGCCACGGGCACGCCCCAGACCGAGCCCCCCCGCAGCTCGAGTTCCAGGTAGCGGGTGGGCCAGGACAGCGTGCGCAGCTCCGCGGCGCCGTTGGCCCCCAGAGGCCTTTCAAGTCGACGACGGATCCGCTCACGACTCCTTTGTCCCCCGGCGGGGGTCCTCGTCTTAGAGGCGCTTCGCGAAAGCCTATCGGGCCCAGGGCCCCGCTGGATGGGCCAACATCTCCCGCGGCCGTGCCTCTGCGCTCGCAGGTGCTGAATGTGCAGGCGCTTCTCGCGCTCTCGGTCAGGATCTCCTCGTTCGTCAGTCAGGTGGTCGCCCTTCGGGTCGCCCTCGGCCGGGCGTAGGTGAAGGTGAGGTCCTCGAGCACCTCGATCATCACCCGCTCGCCTTGGTCAAAGGCGAAGGCGTCGCCCGCCCCCAGATCCAGGCCGGCCTCGTCCAGGTCGATCTCGGCGGGGTCGTAGTCGGGGGGCAGCGGGGTGAGCCGCACCTGGCCGGAGATGATGTATCCCAGTTCGTGCCGGGCCATGGGCACGGGCAGCACCTCGGTCCCCGCCCGCGCTTCGGCCAGAACCAGCTCCCAGCCCGCGTCCGAGGCCAGCAGCACCGTCTCGCGCATCGCTCCTTTCAGGCGTCCGCGTGCTCCCGGCCGCTCCTCTGATCGCACTGCTTTCATCGCTCAGAACACCCTTCCCCTCGGTTTCGCTCTCGCCCTAGTCCGGCCAGTTCCAACCCTCGTATTGCACCTAGCCCCAGCACGAGCTGACGGTGCCCCGCCGCCTCCTCGAAGGCCTGGTGCAAGGTCGCCTCGTTTATGGGTGCCTCCGTATGCTTCAGGCGGGAGAGATCGGGCAGGCCCGCCGCCGCCCGGGCCGAGCGCCGAACTTCTTGGGCAGCCCGCAGGTAGCTCTTCGCCGAGGTGCGTGTGAAGACCAGCACCGCCGGGATGTGGTGCTTCTTCTACCCGGCAGGCGCGTGAGGGGAACGGGCGCCGGGGCGGCGACTCGGGGCGATGAGTCTCTGAGTCCCGATCCCAATCTTTGGCTGAACTTTGAGTTTGCTTAAGGTTGGCCTCCGGCAATTGAGATGGGTGGGCAGGCGACGGAACCTCCGGCTCACCGAGAACCGAGTGGGGAGGGAATCATGCACGGCAGAGTCATGACGGTCACCGTCCAGGGGATCAGCGACCAGAAGTTCGACGAGGCGGTGGCCAACTACCGCGAAATCGTGCCACCCAAGGCCAAGCTGCTCGAGGGCTTCGAGAAGGCCATCCTTCGGGTGGACCGGGAGAATGACCAGGTGCTCTCGCTCACTCTGTGGCGGGATAAGGACTGCTGCGACGCCGGCATCGAGCAGTCTGGCAGGCTGGCCCAGGAGGTCATGCAGAAGACCGGCATCCAGGGGGACGTGAGCATGAACGACTACGAGGTGCCGGTGTTTTCGGAGTAGGGATCCGTTGAAGCCTACCTCGCTCGGTAGGATGGGGGCCCCGATAGGCGCTGACCGTTCCGGGCTGAGGCTCTCGCCGTCGTCCGATTCGGCCAGTCTGCTCGTCGTCCATTTACTCCTGCGGGCCTTTGATCGGAGCGCTTGACCCCAGGGTTCTCGTCAGTAGGGAGTCTTCTCGCGCGCCCGTGGCCAAATCGCGGGCGGCCCAGAGGTAGAGCGCCACGGCCACAGGCAAACGGCGATCCCGGCAACGCCACGAAGGACTGAACCGATTTCAGCCGGGGGTTTGGCTGCCGGAAGCCCCCGGCCGGGCATAGGTTGAAGGTGAGGTCTTCGAGCACCTCGATCATCACCCGCTCGCCCCGAGCCCAGGAAAAGGCGTCGCCTTCCCCCAGCACCATGCCCGCGCTGTCCAGGTCGATCTCCGCCGGGTCGTAGTCCTGGGGGAGTGGAGTGAGGCGCACCCGCCCCGCGATGATGAACCCCAGTTCGCTGTGTCGCAGGGGAACGGGCAGGACTTCGGTGCCCGTGCTCACCCGGGGCGAGCACCAGTTCCCAGCCCGCCTCGGCCACCAACACGGTTTCGTCCATGGATCCGGCGGGCCGGTAGCGCGCCTGGGGACGCTCTGCTGCTCTCATCACGCGCATGTTAGGGCCACCACCCTTCCTTCGCTTACCGCCGCTACCGGAAGCTGTGCCCAAATCGGGGCGGGTTCGCGCATCTTTGGCCCCTACTCGCCGGTCATTGAAGCCACATGCCCACCAGGCCGATGTCCCTGTGCCACCTCGCTATGATGGCTCGGGCAGAACTGTGAAGCCCTCCTGGCGGAAGTGGCGGTCGTTGGAGATGACCACGTCCACTTTCATCTCCTCGATGATGACGAAGCTCAGACAGTCGGTCAGGGAGTAGGTCTTATCCGGCCGCTCGACGAAGCGCTGCCAGGCACGAGCGAGCTGACGGTCGTCGGGGTGAACGAGAAGGACGTGGGGATTCGTCCGGATCCGCTCCCCGATCCGGGCGGCGAGTTGATGACCCTTTCGGGAGACGATGAGGGCGATGAGCTCAGCAAAGACGAAGCTGGTCGTAAGCAGAGCGTCCGAGTGGCGGGAGATCGCCTCCGCCGTCCTCTCATGCGTCGCTGAGCGGGCGTCAGCGAGGGCGAACCAAGCTTCGGTTTCGACGAAGGCAGGGGTCACTCGTCGTCCTGCGCGGGATTCCTATTTAGCCCGAGGGCTTCGTCCGCCAGGAGTACGTCGACGTTCTCCGGGGTGACGCCCCCGTCCTCGAACAGCCCCGCCAGGTCCATGATGTCGTAGTTGCTCGTCGCCTCGGCCCCCATGCGTTCGTCGATCAGGGCGCGCAGGTAGGACGACAGGCTGATCCCCCGCTCGGCCGCCTGCCGTTTGGCGAACTGGTACTGCCCCTCGTGCAGAGAGATCTGAGTGCGTGTCATGCGTGCCATCTTGCCCGTCGCTCCTCGAGTCAGCCGTAGGTCTTTGGCCGGATATTGGCAGAGGACGCTGATATAGGAGAGCTATGTCTTACATCTTACATCAATTACGCGAGCGCAATCGCGACGAGTCCGCTAACCGACCCAGCGCCCCCGGTAGGCCATACGCTCCTCCGCTGCCGACCAGGCGGTGAGATAGGTCTGGGTGAACAGAGCGAAGATCCACTCGACCACCTGCTGCTTCAGGGTCTTCCGCGGTGGCGGACAGGTGTTCCTCGAGGAAGGCTCGGGCCGCCCGATCGCCGATGACGTGTACGGCGGCAAGCTCTTCGACCGTCCAGCCGAACTGCCGCTGCAGCTCTTGTGCGAACTCCTTGTCGGCTTCTCCAGCTTCCATTCCGGCCAGTCCTCTTCGCCGTCGATGCGACCGCTGCTTATCAGCTGATCGACCTCGCGCCAGTGCCGCTGCAGCCCCTCCACCTGTGTTTTCATGCCGCTACCTCCTTCTAGGTGCTTGTCATCGTACCACACCAGTAGCTAGTCAGAAACGTTAGACAACAGACTCACTGAGAGCAAGTTATCGGTTGACATAAAACCAGTTACTAATGCAGGCCAGTTGCGAAACCAGTCGTAAATTGAACCGGGCTTTCCCCGAAGCAGCGGCTCATCTGGGGCGGCGCCCCACGCGCTCTCGGGCAAATGGAGAAGCGCGCGCTGCTCGCCCATCTTTGGCTCTTCCTTGGCCGAGCTTTGAAGTCGTTCTTCGGGATGAAGCCGAGGCGCGCCGGCATCGGCCGCCGGCCGAGCAAAGCGGAAGGGGAGGCAACCGTGTACGCCCGCATGCTGACCGTAATCGTGGAGGGGATCACCGAGGAGAAGTTCGACCAGGCCATCGCCAACTACCGGGAGATCGTACCGCCCGGCGTCCGGCAACTGGAGGGGTTCGAGAAGGCCGCGATGCTGGTGGACCGCGAGGGCGAGCGGGTGCTGTCGCTCACCTTCTGGCGGGACAAGGACTGCTGCGACGCCGGCGTCGAGCAGGCAGGGCGTCTGGCGCAAGAGGTTATGCAGAAGAGCGGCGTTCGCGGCGAAGTGAAGATGGACGCTTTCGACGTGCCGGTGTTTGCGGAGTAAGCAGCCCCAGACCTGATCTCGGGAGCCCGGTTGCGAGTCCATGCCGGGTCCGGCGAGACGGCCTGACGAACCCCCCGGCCCAGCCGATGGAGAGGGCGCGACCGTGCGCCCTCTCCGCTTCATTTCTCTCAATGCGAGGAGCCTAGATAGACCGCCGTTTCCGTGGGCCCGCCGGGCCGACTCGAGGTTGCGCCGCAGCGCTCGGATGCTCGTTCTAGAACCCCTCCATGAGTCACTTTTTCTGCAGACGCGGAATTGCGTCGCAACATGATGGTTCGGTGCCCGTGCTGGCAGCGCACGTTTCTTGCTCTCTACTATTGACTGGCAATTAATTGGTCAATAGGGTGGGAAATCCGGGCGAGCTGCGTTGAAGTGCAACGAAGCGGAGTACGGCACCTCCCTCAAGAAGGAGCTGGTTTGCCTACGGGCTCGAATCGGGCCAGTTCGACGTCTAAGACCGGATGGCCCGGCCTATCGAAACGGGCAGCCGAACGTGGCCGAGCTCGATCCGGAACCGGCCCACCCGAGCTTACGACACGGCCGAGAGGAGTGAGGGGCAGAGTGCTGCAATCGGGACACACGTATACCGCCAACGAGATGAACGAGTTCATTGGAGGGAAGCACCAGGGTGGCATTCGCTACTCAGGCGACTTCCCGGACCTGCAGAGGATGGGAGTTGTTATCGGGGGCGGCGCCGAGGCCATCTACGCCGACCGGGTCGGAGAGCACGCGGTCTTCTACTACGGCGAAGGTCAGGAGGGGGACCAGAAGCTCTCCTCCGGCAACCGTGCGCTTGTGTGGGCCCACTTTCACTCGATCCCGGTGCACGTATTCCTCAATCAGGGCAAGAACCGCTACGAGTACATCGGCGCGCATCAGGTGGAAGCGGTCCGGGCAACCGTGGCGGAAGACCGCAGCGGGCGCGACAGAGGTGCCTTCCTCTTCCGTCTGGTCCCGGACAATCGAGAAGCGTAGGGGGCACTGGTCGGCACTCCCGATGGCACAGTTACCGCCGTGACTTACAGACCAGCCGATTCCCCGGCAGGCTCACCGACCTTCTGTACGGAATCTGTCCAGAAGGCGCTGGTCGACTGGTACCAGAGGCAAGGCCGCTCCTTTCCCTGGCGACTGACCAACGACGCCTACCACGTGCTTGTTGCCGTCTTCATGTTGCAGCGGACCGGAGTATCCCAGGTGATGAACGTGTACGAGCGGTTCGTCGAGCGGTATCCCAATCTGGAAGCGATTGCAGAGGCGAACGAACAAGAGCTTGCGGAGGTCCTGCGCCCCCTTGGCCGAGTTGACCGCCTGCCGGTGCTAAGGGCTTTGGTCGACACGCTGCTCGAAGAGTACGGTGGGCACATTCCCGAGGACCTCGAGTCGCTGGATGCCCTGCCTGGGATCGGCCAGTACTCGTCTAGGGCGGTCATGTGCTTGGCCTTTGGTCGGCCGTGCATCATGCTGGATCCGAATTCCTACCGAGTGCTTTCCCGGGCCTGCGGCTTCGCGACCGACAAGACGCGCCCGCACACGGACAAGGAACTTATACGAGCGCTGGACGCCCTGGTGCAGGCGCACCACCCCCAGGCCTTCAACCTGGCGTTGCTCGATGTGGGTTCGAAGATCTGCCGGAAGCAGAAGCCGCGCCACGAGGAGTGCCCTTTGCAGGACGTGTGTCTCTACGTAAGACGGGAGGGTTGACGGATGGCGGCTCCCTTTCTGGGCAGGATCCTCGGCCTGAGGGGCTCGCTCCCTAACATTGCCGATAAGAGCAGCACGGCCAGTTGCCGAATTGCCCAAGACATCATGGATCAGCTCGAGTTATCCGAAGAATCTACGCTCGCAGGACAGCAACTTGGCAGGGCCCTGGAGCATGAAGTTGCCGTATTTCTCGAGGAGAACTTGCCCTTGGCCGATTCCCGCAGGCATTGGAATGTCAAGCGGGGACGACCCGTTAGCGAATTTGTCCAATATGCGCACCTTGGTCGATTGGCCCAGTTGGTGGCTGAAGATGAGAGCGGTACTCTCGAGGTGGAGACCGGTGGTGATTACTTGGTTCGCCCGGACGTAACCGTCGGGCTCAAGTTGGAAGGCGGAGAGTTCCTTCACGCCGCGGTATCCTGCAAATGGACGATCCGCTCGGATCGTGTCCAGAACATACGGCACGAGGGCGTGATTCTGACGCGCCACCGGAGGGGTCGACAGCCGCACATTGTGACCGTCACTGCCGAACCCCTCCCCACCCGGCTTGCCGCAATCGCCAAAGGGACCGGCGAGGTCGACGGCGTCTACCACGTCGCCTTTGACGAGCTGAGAGCGGCCGTTGACTGTGAGGAGGATGCGGAACAGCGTCGGGTGCTGGAGATGCTGATCGATCAGGAGAGGCTCATGCGATTTAGCGAACTGATCGGGACGCTTCTTCTGTAGAGGCGCTCGCGTTCTGTCCGGGATCTTCGTTATCATGTCCCGAATGGCGCGTCCCACCCTGATAGATCTCTTTGCCGGAGCCGGCGGCATGGCTCTTGGCTTTGAGTCGGCCGGTTTTGAATCAGTATGGGCGGTGGAGATCGACGAGGACGCTGCGGCGACCTACCGCAAGTACTTCGGCCACAAGGTTTTCACCGGCCCGATCGAACTTGTGGAGCAGGTTCCGGTCGAAGCCGACGTGATCGTCGGCGGACCCCCTTGCCAAGGCTTTTCGCCGCTGGGGAAGATGTCGCCACGGGAGGCGCACGCAGAGATGAATCAGCTCTGGCGGCAGTACCTCCGCGTCGTGGAGATGGTTCAGCCTCAAGTGTTCGTGGTGGAAAATGTGCCTGAGTTCATCAAGTCCGCCGAGGGCCACCGGATGATGGAGCTCGCTCGGGAGTGGGGATACGAGGTAGGAGCGCAGGTACTGAATGCCTACCACTTCGGCGTGCCCCAGAAGCGGCGGCGTGGCATCATCATCGCATCTCGAGTTGGACCGCCCTCGTTCCCCAAGGACCGTGGCGTGAGGCAAACGGTACGCGACTGGATTGGCGATCTGCCTCTCGAGCCCACGGATATCGGCTGGCATCTGTCGAGGAACCCGCAACCCATTTCGGTCGAGCGGTACAAGCAGGTCCCTCCCGGCGGCAACCGTTTTGACCTCATGCGCAGTAGGCCCGACATTACACCGAAGTGCTGGCTCAACAAACCGACTGGGTCGACGGACGTATTCGGACGGCTAGAGTGGGACGAGGCGGCACTGACAATTCGGACGGAGTTCTTCAAGCCGGAGAAGGGCCGCTACTTACACCCGGAAGCACACCGCCCCATCACCCACCTGGAGGCTATGTTGCTTCAGACGTTCCCGGCGGATTATCCCTGGCAGGGGTCGAAGATCTCGGTGGCGAGGCAGATCGGCAACGCCGTCCCTCCGCTCTTGGCGGAGGCGATTGGGCGCGAGGTAATGGCCCTGCTAGGGGCGGCCGAGAAGGCGGCGTAGGGAAAGCGGTTCTGTCTCGGCGGAAACTCCGATTCCGCGAATACATAACTCGGTGCGACCATTGCCCGCAAAGCTGTCGCTTCGAGTGATGCATTCCCACCACGCCCACAAAGGGGATAGGCAAGCAAAGGGGAGACAGGGTGGCAGTACTTTCCAAGGAAGGCGCGAACGCGATCTATCAGGTCGCACAGAGGTGGGTTGATGAGGCGCTTCGGTCGGACGGCTCCCTCTTCACGCCCGGTCGTCCTGTCTGGACAGAAGAGAACATCGGGGACCTGTATCAGCGTTTCGTCTCCAAGCCCGATACCTCAGCCGATTCCTTCAGTCAAAAACTGAAACGCCAGCTGGGGGACGCTTCGGACGCGGTTATCCAACTCGCCGCCGAGGTTCTCTATGTGCACTTGCTGATCATCGACGAGGACCAGATGGGGGGCAAGGCGAAAAGGGCGGTCGTCCAAGAAGTACTAACTCAGATGGACTCCCCCGCCGAACTCGGCGAAGACCTTTCGGCTACCCTAGACACGGGGATCTCCGGCGGTGGCATATATATGCTCACCGGACGCCCATTTCACATGCGCTTTCTCATCGAGATGGCGCGTTCCTGGAATGGGCTAGACGACGAGGAGCAGCGCAGGCTACTGGAGGATGCGTGGCGGTTCAGGAGCTTTGTAATGACCCTGGACCCCCATCGCGGACAAATGCAGCGCAATGCACTGTTGCACCTCGTCTTTCCGACTCACTTCGAACAAACCCTCACTGACAACCAGAAACAGGAGATCGCGGAGAGGTTTCAGGGACTCGTGTCCGATACGGCCGCCGATCTGGACAGACGGCTCTTCCAGATCCGGGAGACGCTTAGTTTGGAGCACGGAGAGTTTGACTTCTATGAGACCGATGCGGTAGCCGCACTCTGGCGATCTCGCCTTGGTGCGCCCTTCGACCGGATCTTCGACAATTTCGACCAGGCGGACGACGCTCTTCAATTCTTCGGCCATGCCCTTCAGAGGCTCGGCGTGACCGGGCCCGACGACGATCGATTCTCCATACTCGTGCGTAGCTCCCTACAGGGTATCCACCTAAGTTTCGGAAATTGGCTGGTCGCTGGTGCTTATGCCACCCCAGAGGAAGGACGGCTTGGCCTTTCTCTTCTCGACGAACTGGGGCAGGAGCTTGGTGGGGAGAAATCTGGCGAGTTCGCCCAGAGACCCGACGAGCCTCCTGTCTCCTATTACCGGCTTCCCTTCAAACACCTTTCCAGGGAAGACCCGGCCTTCCTCGAAGCTTACGAAAGATCCATGGAGCGCATCGGGCAGCGATTCAGTCACTGGAAGCGGACGCCGTATCGGGGGACGCACCAGTATGAGTTGGGGGAAGCCCTTTTCGACGAGTCGAAGCGCCGGGAGTTGCTGACTGGAGGATTGAAGCCCTCACGAGACCCCTGGGACGACTTCGTAAAGTGGCTCCAGAGGCTCACGGAAACGGTCAACCTGGACGAGGAGGAGCGCAACTACAAGCTGGAGATCGCGTCCAAGCTCGCACGTGCTCGCGAGGCCACCGAGGCGGATGAAGAGCAGTGGGTGACCCTGCTGAAGCGTGCTTTTGGCGCGCCCAATAACATCACCACTTTTTATGAGCACGGACAACTCGTCGATTGGTGTACCGAAAACAGGCAGCAGGCGCGCGAAGCCCTGCTCGCGCTGTGGGATGCGGACGAACCTGTCCCCGCTGGAATACGGGGTTTTGTGACCCGCGTTCCCGAGAGCCTCTCCCGGGCGCGGCGTACGCCTACGCCGGCCTTTCTACTCATGGCTGTCGACCCTCAGAAGTACCCACCGTACCGGGTGGAGCCCTACAAGAAGGGTTACCGGCTGGCGGCTTATGGCGTGCGCGACCCCGAGTTTGACGCCGCTGCGGAGTACGAACACGCGCTCTCTTTTCTGGACGACCTGCTGGCGGAAGCGTCGGCGCGCGGGCTGGACTTCCGCGACCGGCTAGACGCTCAGGGAGCACTGTGGGCGCTCACCAAGATGGACCCTCCCGCAGAGTGGCCGAAAGAGGAGCAGGAGGCTTTTCTTCGGTACCGTGACGGAGAGGGAGCGGTGGTCCAAAGCGGGAGCGTGTACGAGTTCGTAGACGACGAAGGCTTTCGTTTCCCCGCCTGGTTGTTGACGGACTACCTGCTCTCTCTGGCCACGAAGCCGTTTGTCATTCTGTCCGGCATATCCGGAACTGGTAAGACGAAGATGGCGCAGCTGGTCGCTCGGTTCCTCACGCCCGATGAGACCCGGGTCGTCGAGGTGCAGGGCCCCCCCGCCGACGAATCTGACAGCTTTCTCCACAAGATAGGTCTGTCGACAACCAGACATGCAGTAATAACCGTACCGATGCGCAAGCTCGAGCTCTTTCGGCTTCCACCGTCCGGAGAATCGGAGCCTTTGGTTGTGGAGTTGGGCGCGGACTATTTCGAAGGCCGGCTTGGAAATATCCGCTTGTCCGATCCTCGCTCCGTCACCGTGCAGATCGGCTACTCTCGTAGTCTGGCCCGAGTCCTAGAGAAGAAGGAGGGAGACTACTTGCGCGTCGTCCCTCTATCTGATCGAGACGGGAAGCAGGCTATTCGACTTGAACTGATCCCCGGCCAGTATGAGGAGCAACGCGTCGAGAGCCGGAGCATGGCCTTCATCTCGGTCCGCGCGGACTGGACCGACAACCGTGGAATGCTCGGCTATTACAACCCGCTCACCGAGCAGTACGTACCCACGGAGCTCCTGAAGCTCCTCCTCCGCGCCAAAACCAACCCGGAGCAGCCTCATCTCGCAATCTTGGACGAGATGAACTTGGCTAAGGTGGAGTACTACTTCTCCGACTTCCTCTCGGCCATGGAAAGCGTCACGGAGATGGTGTTGCACGACGCTGGGGCGGACGTCAGCATCGAGATGGACGGGGCTTCTGTTCCTGTGCCCGAGCGTCTCACGATTCCCAGCAACGTGTTCTTCACGGGGACGGTCAACGTCGACGAGACAACCTTCTCTTTCAGCCCTAAGGTTCTGGACCGCGCAAACGTGATCGAGTTCAACGAGGTGAACCTAGCCCGGTACGGGGTGGACGGAACTTCGGCTCTCGACGGCTTGGTATTCAGGAAGGGAGTCGAGCCGAAGGAGCTTTTGAAGTATGAGTCCGCCTCGCGGTCCGATTGGCAACAACTCGACGAAGAGTTCCGGCAGCACTTGGTGGAGCTTCACGCGATTCTCGAGGAGCACCACCTGCACTTCGGCTACCGGGTGGCGAATGAGATCGCCCGCTACATGGGGCTTGCGCGGGAGAATCTGACCGAGGGGCAGCTGGACGCGGCGTTCGATCTACAGGTGCTCCAGAAGATCCTCCCCAAGCTGGCGGGGAACCGCGCGCGACTCGAGCCGGTGTTGTGGGAGCTCCTGGGCTACCTGCATTGGGGCGAGCCGCACACGCTTGATCGATCGCAAGAAGTACTGGACGAGTTGGCTGCCGGCGAGGCGGCGTACCCCCGATCGGCCCGCAAGGTGCGGCGGATGCTGGAGACGGTTCGGCGGGTCGGCTTCGTAAGCTTCGTGGAGTAGTCGGTCCTGGCAGCTGAGACCTCAGATGACGCGGCGGTCCGGATCTGGCGAGGGGACGCCGAGCTCTCGCCCGCGGAGGATGGGCGCTTCGGGCTGGACTGCTGGCAGGACTATCTCGTGGAGGTGCCGGGAAGCCTCTGTCTGCCGGGTTCACTCCAGCCACGGAAGCAGCCGTCGGAAACCCCTGAGCGCCGGCGGTACCTGATCAACTTCGGAGACTACGTGGGGCAGGCGCGGCTCGGGGACGCCGAAGTCCTGGTCCTGTCCGCCAAACTGGACCCTGACGGGTTCGACCGACTGCTCCAGGAAGTCACCTCCCGCATAGCGGACCTCCCTTTCGACTATCAGACGCCCACTTTCGTGCCGTTTGACCGCACCTCGATTGAAGAGCGCGATTTCGCCTACCACGCCCTGCTCTACCTTCGTTGGGCGATGTGGACGGAGTCTCCCGGGCTGCGAGAGCACTGGGAGCAGATCGCGAACGACCCTCAGCGTGTGCTCATACAAGAGGAGCGTGAAGCGGCCGTCCATGAGGTTAGGACCGTGACGCCGCGGATGATCGAGGGCCTCGCGGCCGAGGGGTACCGCTGGGGTCGAGCAGATACTCTGGCCGGCACTCGTGACACTGCTCTAACTTCTCTGACCCAGGCTAGGCTGGGACGTGCGCTCTTCCCGCTCTCGGCCCGCGAGCAAGTGGCCCGCACCTCACTCGATACGCCGGAGAATCGCTTTCTGCGCTACTTCATCGAACTCGCAACTGAGCTTATTCGGTCTGCGCTGGACTTGCTCGAGCGGACTGACGCGGCTGCGAAACCCCCCGACGCAGGCGTTCTCCGAACCGGACAGCTGCTTCTGAGTGAGTTGCAGGCGATGGGGGCTGCGGGTTTCTTGGCGGACGTGGGGCGAATGCAGGTCTTCCCATCTCACTCGCAGGTGCTTCAGAAGCGAAGCGGATATCGGGAGATCCTGCGCCATTACCTCGCTCTGGTGCTGGCATCGCGCTACCCCATCGCGGCACGCGACCTCACCCTCCTGATCGAGGCCAAGAGTGCCAGTCTGCTCTACGAGTACTGGACGTTCTTTCGGGTCGCTGACCTGCTGACCGACCGCCTGGGCCCGCCGTCAGAAGCCGTGAGGATCAACGTGGGAGAGAGTTCAGTCGCCCTACGAGAGGGCATTCGGCTGAAGTTCGAGAGTGACGTCGAGCTTTCGTACAATCCGACCTTTGCGGGGAACCTGGGGGGGTCGTACTCCGTGAGGCTGCGACCGGATATAGGTCTGCGGGTAGGCGAGCAGCTGCACCTATTCGACGCGAAGTTCCGTGTCGAGCGTCCTCCGGCGCCAAGCGATGACGCAGTCTTGGAGGATCCGGGCGAAGTCCTCGACCGTACAGGGACTCTGCCGGAAGGCTGGGCTAAGCAGGCCGACCTGCACAAGATGCACACTTACAAGGACGCCATCGGACACTGGCCGGATGAGAGGCGCGGGGGACGGCCGCAGGTCGAGACAGTATGGGTGCTTTATCCCGGGAGTGAGTTCGTCTTCTACGACGAGGCGCGGGGACGGTTGGCGTTGGAGGATGTGGAAGATGGGTTGGCGCGGTTGTTCGGGGTCGGGGCTCTACCGCTCGTCCCCGGGCTTCCAACTGATCAGTTAGGACTCGTTCTTCAGCAGCTTCTCCCTTAATCCGCGCTACGTTGGTCGTTCGCTGGGTAGGCTATTTGCCTAAGCGACAAGGTGGAGATGACGATGAAGTATGACCGAATAAAGGTCGATTCCGACAAAATGGCGGGTGTTCCGATCATCCGCGATCTTCGGATACCGGTCGCTACCGCAGTCGATATGGTGGGCGACGGGATGAGTCCGACCGAGATTCTCGCGGCCTATCCGGACCTTGAAGCCGAGGACATTGAGCAAGCGCTGCACTTCGCTGCCGAGGCTGTTCGCGAGCGAGAGCTTCCCATCCGCGTCGTTTCTTAGGCCGCGGAAGCGCTCAGCAACGTGCGCTTTCTCATCGACAACGCACTTTCACGAAAGCTGCCGCATGCCCTTCGTGAGGAGGGCCACGATGCACGTGCGGGACTGCGGTCTGCAGGCTGCGACCGACGACAAGGTCTTAGCACAGGCCGAGGCAGAAGAACGCGTCCTAGTCACCGCCGGCACCGATTTTGCAGCTCTTCTGGCGCGAGCGGGCACCGACCGTCCCTCGGTCATCATCTTTCGGCGCGGGTCGGAACGCCGGCCCGAGAGGCAGGCCCAACTTCTCTTGGTGAATCTGCCCCTTGTGGAAGAAGACCTCGCGGCGGGGAGCTTGGTCGTCCTCGAGGAAGCACGAATTCCAATCAGAAGTCTGCCGATTCCTGGGAGCTCCGATTAATGCGCATCCTCACCCAAGACACCTTCCTCGCCGCCCCCATCGCCAACGTGGAGGTGCTCAAGCACCAGGTGCCGGTCGACCGGCCATTGCCACGACAGGCGGAACCGTCCGCCCTGAAGGTATGTGGGCAGGCTGCCGCTCGGGGCTTTAGACCGACTATCACGAGGATGAGGAAGGAGAGACGGCAATGAACCCGTCTCCAGTCGTCGCCGGGCGCAAGGATGGCCCTACCCGAGACATCGTCGTTTTGAGGAAACGCTCCGGGTCGCCGCCGCCGCCTGTTCGCCGAACGCGGCTACCTCTGCCACCGCAAGTATGACTATTGTCTTGAAGATCTGGAGCGGGACTGGCCGAAGAACACCATCCCCCCGAGGTGGCTGATTACATCGGACGCAAGCGGACTCGGTGCCGTGACGCTGGTGACTGCTTCCCGCTCCACAAGTACGCCCACCACGACCTGAGCTCCTTGGCCATGGTCTTCAATCTCATCGGGCCTATGATGTGCGGAACGACTACGAGCCGCTGCGGCAGGCGCTAGAGCAGGCTGAGGTTGAATGGCCGGCCACGGTCGGTGGTGCAGCGTTCGAGTACGAGGACCGCGCGGTGTTTAATGAGGATTCGGGACAGCCCACCTCGGTGGATCTGGTGGTGCATGACGGGGAGGGTCGTCCACGCGTCTTCCTGGAGTCAAAGCTGGTTGAGAAGTAGTTCGGGGGTTGCTCGGTCTTCTGGAACGGGGACTGTGACGGCCGAAACCCCGCAAACGACAACGACGAGTGCTACCTTCACTTCATCGGCCGTCGTTACCGGGAGCTTCTGGACAAGTACGGCTTCCTCGACGGTCCGATGGGAACGGATTCCGCCTGCCTCCTCTCGAGTTACTACCAGTTCTTCCGAGAATTGCTGCTCGCGCTAGAACTGGGAGGGAGCTTCGTGCTGTTCAGCGACGAGCGCAGTCCTACCTTGTTTGAAGTTGACCCACCTCCCGGCTAATCCTTCTCCTCCTTCGCGGTGGGCAACTTTTCGGTTGACGTTCACACACGGCTCCTTCCTGGGCTGCTCCACCTTTCCCGCTTGCCGCGGTACGCGTGCTATCTGCTCATAGGGTCAATGCCGGGACGGAACTAACCGAGGTTGTGAGCGGGGTTGCCGGTCAACTTCAGGCGAGCCAATCGCGGAGGGTAGTAGCGTCGGGGGGCTTGATGTTCCGAGTCACTGTTATCCAGTAGTACTCGCCGATCTGCTGTGCGGTTGTCGAGTCCTCCCGGCCAAATCTCTTCGGCAAAACTAACGCGGTCGTTCAACCTCTGGCCTCCTCGCCCGGTTAACGCCGCCCCGATCAAGAAGCCCGGGCTCTCTGCCGAAAGGGAATTGAGTTGATTTCGGTGTCTTGTCGGGCGAAAGGGCGGGCTTGGCGGGAGAAAATGGCAATGGGAGCGAAGCGGGCCCTCACGGCTCGGTCGGCGCCGGCTCGGTCGGCAACGGCTCGAGCGCAAGCGGGGACGGCGCGGACCGCAACGGCGCTGGTCGGATTGCCGTAACCTCCAGCCCGAGCCAGGGCGGTGCCGAGACCGCCCTTCGTCGCTCTCCCGACATCTTCTTCCAGATTGCTGAGCAGTCCCTGCTCGTGGCGGAGCGCCTCCGCCACACCTATCTCGAACGCACTCTGGCCTTGGCCGACGCTTTGCGACGACTGGCCAAGCAGGAAACCGAAGAGCTCGAGCTTCTCCAGCTCCCAGGCGACGCGCCCGAACCCACCTCGGTGGCCTTCGTCGACGGCGGGGTAGGCCAGGTCAACCTGAACGTCTCCATGCCGGTGATCGTGCGCGCCGGTCTCTTTCGAGTGCGCGAGGGCGAGGCCGATCTCGATGAGCGCGAGTTCTTCGCCCATTTTCCCTTGCTGCTCGGGGAGCTTGACGGGGGACTCAAGACCGATCGTGACTACGCGAGCGTAGTGCGGATGCTGGTGGAAGCCATGGCCCTGCGCCACGTCCTTACCGCGCCCGAACTCGAGGACGTGCGCGTCATCATGCTGCACGGGCCGCTGGTCTACTTGGCCGACCCGCTCTTCCACCACACGTTCCCGGCGAGCGACTACCTCCGCATCCTGGGAAGCGTGCACGAAGCCGAGGACTGTCTGGGGGAGTTCCAGGAGTGGTGCCGGAACTGCCGCTGGGCCAATCAGGCCAAGTGCCGGGAGTCCCGCGATCGCGACCGGATGCCGGCCATGTGCCTGCTCGCCTTTCTGTTGCGTGACGGACTCGACCGCTGTCGGGACCAGGGGCGGCTGATCTGCGGCGTCGTAGAGAGGTCGTCCGGTCGCTCGCTGCTCCGCCGCATTCTGCGCCTGTTGATTGAGCGCGAGGATCCCGCGGTGGTCGCCTTCCTCGATTCCCACCGCAACGGTGCCGGCACCCAATCGTTGGTCGACGATCTGCTCGAGGTTACCCGCTTCAGCGATTCCATGCTGCTCTCGTTGGTGCTGGATCCCGGGTCGTGCACCATGCCCGGCGAATTGACCCACCGCCGTGGGGACGAGCGGGGCGGCCTCTTCCCCCCGGTCCTCTCCACCTACGTCAAACCGCGGCGGTCGCGGCCTTATCGAGTCGAGTTCCCCACCTGGCTGGCGCCGGAGAGGCAACTGGAACTCCTCAACCGGGTCTACGCTTATGCGGACCTGCTTCCCGGCTATGCCTTCCCGCTGGGGCTCGACATCGTCGACAAGTACACGCGGGTCCCGGGCTGGATGACCCATGCCTTCGAGACGCAGATCAAGCTCGAGTACGGGCGGCTGCTGGGCGGCCGTCGACCAGATCTCGACCGGATCGCGGATCACCTGTTCTTTGGACACGATCGCGGGGACAAACCCCGGCCGGAGGTACGCTAGACCATGGAGAAGTTGCTGCCGCAGCAAGAGAACCTGCTGGCGCCGAAGCCGGTGGGAGTGGTGGTGGGTACGACGTCGACGCGCGAGTTCCAGATGGCGATCGAGCCGAATGCGGTGGCCGTTCAGGACCTGGTGGCGGCCGACGACGGCAGTCGGCGGGTGTGGGCCAAGGTGGGAAAGATCGAGCGGCTCAATCCGCTGTTTCCCCGCGAAGCAGCGCAGGAACTGGCTTTCCAGGGCCGCTCGGCGATCGACCTTCCATTCTCTTTTAGCCGCGAGATGGTGACTGCTAGCTGCAGGGTAATCGGCGAGGAGAAGGCGGGCAAGCTCGAGCCGCCCAGCTACCCAGTGAGTCCGGCCTGCCGCGTAGTCGTGCCGATCAACGGGGAGATCGAGACTCTCCTCTGCGGCGGGCTCAAGGACCACCACCGTCTGCCCCTGGGGCATCTGCGCGGGGATGAAGCCGTGAAGGTTGACGTGAACGCCCACGCTGTGGTCTCGCGGCACTTGGGCGTGTTGGCCACGACCGGTGCCGGTAAGACGGTGGCGGTCCGCAAGCTCCTCGAGGGTCTCATCGCAAAGGGCTATCCTCTGCTGATCTTCGATCCGCACGGGGATTACTTGGGCCTGCATATTTCGCGCAAGGCTGAAGTGACCACCTACCTGCCGCGGCTCGACCTCACCTGCGAGACGCCGGATACGGTGGCGGCATATGTCGCCGGCCTGAGCCACTCCGAGTGGAGCGAAGCGCAGGGGCCGGTGGTCGAGGCGATCGCCGACGCTTTGCGCTATGCGGATGCCCGGGAAGCGTTGAATCACGCGTTCGCTCAGCACGGGGCTGAGCCACTCACCAAGTCGTTGGAGCGCGAGCACTTCTTCGCCCTGGGCGAACTGG
>Ga0075530_1000451_pt1 | contig 19489 bp, 12 predicted proteins | sample NGEPerD_2_FD_75101 | JGI IMG/M metagenome (GOLD analysis project Ga0075530, IMG submission 75101) | Arctic peat soil microbial communities from the Barrow Environmental Observatory site, Barrow, Alaska, USA - NGEE PermafrostL1-D | ecosystem: Environmental > Terrestrial > Soil > Wetlands > Peat ... | reverse complement strand
TGGCTGAGCTGGCTGAGCTGGCTGAGGAGCATGCCAGCGTGACCGATCCGGGCGACCGCCGTACTCGCCGAACCCGTCACAACGGGCTGCCCCGCCGGGCCGGCCTCTGAGGTGAACAACTACACCGACTGAAGACATCACCGCTCGCCGCGAGATGCCGCTCGCCATGCCTGCGCTTCGCCACCGGGCGTAGCTTGACGACCCGCTCGAGGTGCTTGTTCGTCGCCAGCCGGAGTACCACCGCACGGCCGATTTTTCACGGAGCCAGCCTGCCATGAACTGTCCGGCCGTGACTCCTACAACCTGCCGGTCGCTGACGAGCTTGTGCAGCGTTCCGGTGGTCAGCCCGACTCGACCGGCTGGGGGGTGACGTCGGGCGCGGATCGTAGCGCGGCTTTGCCGATTCGGTGGTTCGCGGCCGTTAGGTTGTTGCCGTGTTGGTTATCGAGACCGCGGCACTATCCAAGCGGTACCCGCGGGTGACGGCACTCGATGAGCTCGACATGAATGTGGGCGAGGGAGTCACGGGGTTGGTGGGGGCGAACGGCGCCGGCAAGTCCACCCTGATCAAGATCCTACTCGGGCTGGTTCCGTCTACGAGTGGCGCCGCACATGTCCTCGGCTTTGACGTCGCCACGGAAGGCGCACTGATCCGATCGCGCGTCGGCTACATGCCCGAGCATGACTGCCTGCCGGCCGATGCGTCCGCGAGCGATCTGGTCGTGCATCTGGGTCAAATGTCGGGGCTGCCGTACCCGGCTGCGCGTGAGCGCGCCTCCGACGTGCTGCGGCACGTCGGCCTGGCCGAGGAGCGATATCGCCCGATCGGAGGTTACTCGACGGGCATGAAGCAACGGGTGAAGCTCGCCCAGGCGCTGGTGCACGACCCCCGTCTGGTGCTGCTCGACGAGCCGACGAACGGCCTGGATCCCTCGTCGCGCGACGACATGCTTTCCCTGGTGCGCCGGATCGGCACCGAGTTCGGCATCGCGGTCCTCGTGACCTCCCATCTGCTCGGCGAGCTCGAGCGCATCAGCGACCACGTGGTGGTGGTCGAGGCCGGACGGTTGCTGCGCTCGTCGGCCACCACGGACTTCACCCACGCCACCGGACTGTTGCTGGTCGAAGTCCAGGGACGCGCCGATGCCGGCCGGCTGCTCGGACAGGCGCTGGTCGACGCGGGACTCCGGGCGCGGCCGGTCGGGGGGATGGTCGAGGTGGAGGTGCGAGACGAAGCGACCTACGACGTGGTCCGCGACCTGACAGCTGAACTTGGACTCGGCCTGGTCCGGATGCAGGAGCGGCACCATCGCATCGAGGACGTCTTCCGCGAAGGCGGTGCCGGCAGTGTCCAGCCCGTCTGACGCCTCACGCACGCCGAGACCGGCCGGTGTCATCCACGACATCGGCTACCGGCCGTACGCCGGACCCCGGGTGGACGGGCGTGCCGTCGCGTGGTCCCTCTTCGCCACCGGGTTGCGCAACTGCTACGGGCTCGGGAGGTCTGGACGGTCGAAAGTTCTGCCGATGATCCTGCTCGCGCTGATGCTGTTGCCGGCGCTGATCCTGGTGGGTGTCCTGGTGCAGGCGAAGGAGCTCCTCGGTCTCGACGAGCACATCGTCCCGTACTCGGTCTACCCGATCACCACCCAGCTGCTGATTTCGGTCTTTGTCGCCGCGCAGGCGCCGGCCCTGATCTCGCGGGACCTCCGCTTCGGCACCATCACGCTGTACCTGGCCCGTCCGGGGTCGCGCACGACGTACGTCCTCGTGCGGATGGCGTCGCTGACGGTCGCGACGTTCGTGCTGATCGGTTCGCCGCTGCTGCTGTTGTACGTCGGCGGGTTGCTCGCCGATCTGCCGCCGGGGCGGGAGACCGGGCGGTTCCTCGCAGCCCTGTTCGGCGCCATGCTGCTGGCCGCGTGCCTGGCCGGACTATCGGCGATCATTTCGGCGGTGACGACTCGCCGCGGGTTGGCGGTGGCGGCAGTCATCGTCGTGTTGGTGGTCAGCTATACCGTCGTCGCGACCGTTCAGGGGATCGACTTCGAGACCGGCGACGACGGGGTCGGCGATGTGGCCGGCCTGTTCTCTCCGTACACCTTGGTCCACGGCGTCCAGGTGTTCCTCTTCGACTCGCCAACGGGCACCCCGACACCGCCGTCCGGCGCCGTGATGAGCGTGCTCTACCCGGCCGCGACCGCGATTATGATCGTGGGCTCGGTCGGCGCGATGCTGTGGCGCTACCGGAAGGTGACCGCATGAACACTGTGCGGCTAGACCACGTGTCCCGCTGGTATAGGAACGTTGTCGCAGTCAACGACGTGTCGATGACGATCGGGCCCGGCGTGACCGGGCTGCTCGGACCCAACGGCGCAGGGAAGTCCACGTTGATCGCGCTGATGTCGGGCTTCCTGTCGCCCTCGACGGGCACGGTCACCCTGGACGGCGAGACGCTGTGGCGCAACGAGCAGGTCTACCGACAGATCGGCCTGGTACCCGAGCGAGAAGCCCTGTTCGACTACCTCACTGGACGCCGGTTCGTGGTCGCCAACGCAGAACTGCACGGCCTGCACGATCCGGGCGCCGCAGCTGCGGCCTCTATCGCCTTGGTCGAGATGACCGACGCGCAGGACCGCACGATCTCCACCTACTCCAAGGGGATGCGGCAGCGCATCAAGATGGCGTCGTCGCTTGTCCACGACCCGGCCGTTCTCCTCCTCGACGAGCCGTTCAACGGGATGGATCCCCGGCAGCGGATTCATCTGATGGAGCTGCTGCGCGGCATGGGCGCCGAAGGCCGAACCGTGCTCTTCAGCTCCCACATCCTCGAAGAAGTCGAGCAGGTCGCGCGCCAGATCGAGGTCGTCGTGGCCGGGCGGCACGCCGCCTCCGGCGACTTCGGCGCGATCCGGAGACTGATGACCGATCGGCCCAACCGCTTCGTGCTGCGCACCAGCGACGACCGTCGGGTCGCTTCTGTGCTGCTCACCGACCCCTCGGTCCGCGGAGCGAGGCTGCGCTCGGAGGGTGGCATCGAGGTCGAGGCGACCGACTTCGGCCGGTTCAGCGAGGTGCTGCCTCGGCTGACCCGCGAGCACGACGTCCGCCTTCTCGAAGTTACCCCCACCGATGAGTCGCTGGAAAGCGTCTTCGCCTATCTGGTGTCGTCGTGACGACACGGGTTGCGGGCACCATTGCCCGACTCGGTGTCGCCAGCGTCTTCGGACGTCGGCGCGGCATCCTGCTCTTCGTCCTACCGCTCGTGCTAATCGGGTTGGCCAGCCTGGTGCGCTTCCTCGTGGGTCGAGACATCGAGGTCGCCAGCGACACCCTCTACGGCCTGGGGCTCGCCGTCGTGGTGCCTCTGGTCGCCCTCGTCGCCACGACCGGCGTACTGGCACCCGAGATCGACGACGGTTCGATCGCCTACCTGCTCGCCAAGCCCATCTCCCGGCACACGATCGTGATCAGCAAGCTCATCGTCGCGGTGAGCTGCGTGGCGGCCTTCGCCGCCATACCGATGCTGATCGCCGGGATGGTCCTGATGATCGAGGAACCCCTCCTCGGCGTCGGGTATGCCTTCGGCTCGTTGCTGGGGGGTGCGGCGTACTGCGCGCTGTTCGCACTGCTGTCGGTGATGACGCGACACGCCGTGGTGATCGGCCTGATCTACCTGCTGGTCTGGGAAGGACTGCTCGGCGGCCTGCTCGACGGCGTCCGCTGGCTGAGCGTTACCCGGTGGTCCGGAGCGATCATCGAGCAGGTCGTCGAAGGTGTCGAGATCGTGAATGGCCTCAGCTCGGTCTACGCCGGGGCAGCGACAGCCTTCGTCATCGTCCTCGGCACCTGGCTCACGGGTCGGCGGCTGCGGGCCTTCAACCTCACCGGCGACGAGTAGCCGGCCGCCCCGAGTGGTCGATGCATGACCTGGCCGGCACCCGCCGATGTTCGCCCAGCGTGGCGCCCTTCGGGGCGATGACAGATGTGTGGCGCTTGCCGCTCCAACCGCACACCCGGCGACCGCGGGCCGAGTCAGCGGCGGAGTCGCGAGAGCCGCAGCGCCATCTGCAGGTCCAGACTCCGGGCGGGGTCCCGCCATCCCGCCCCGAGCAGCGTCCCGATCCGATCCAGGCGCTGCGCCACGGTGTTCGCGTGCACATGCATGCTCCGTGCGGTCTCCGCTGGTCTCGACCCGCTTGCGAACCACGCATCCAGGGTCGCCACGAGGCCAGTCCCGCGCCGCTTGTCATACTCGAGGACCGGACCGATCATCTCGTTTATGAACGCGTCCAGCTCCTCCTGGCCGCCGTTGCCCAGGACGAGCTGTGCCAGGCCGAGCCCCGAGGAGTCGCTGACCTCCCCGGCCCTACCCAGGGTGAGCAGGGTGGCCACGCAGCGACGCGCCTCGCGGAATGCGCCGCCGATCAGCTCGGGTCCGGGCTCGGCGAGAGCCACACCCACCGTGGACGCGCCCCCAGCTGCCCGGAGCCGCTCCAGCAGCTGTCGGCCAACCGGTTCCGCTTCGTCGCCGGGAACGACCAGGACGACATGCCCCTCGTGTTCACCGCCGAGTCCGTTCAGCTCGCCGGCAAACCGGGCGGCGACCTGTGCGGCGCGGTGCCGGTCGAGCATCTCGACGGAGGCCACAGCGACCACACCGGACCGGTCGAGGTCGGCGCCCTGCCGGCGAGCCCGTTCGCGTAGCCGAGCGGGATCCTCGTCGTGCGCCGACAGCAGGTCGCCGAGCAGCTCACCGCGCACCCGGCCCTCGGCCTCGGCCACCGACCTGCCGAACAGCAGCACCAGCGCCGTCACCAGCGCCCCCCGCTCCAAGGTTCTTCGGTCCGCGAGTCCGAGCGGTCGCGCGCAGTGGTGCAGCACGAGGGTGCCGAGGTGCTCGACGCCGGCGTGGGCGGTGACGACGTAGGCATGGCTGCCGGTCTCGTCCGCATCCGCCCCGGAGAGCTCGACGCTGCGACCTGACCGGCGCGCATCGGCGATCGCCGCCTCGAGGGTGGCGAACACACTCATCGAACCGCCGGCGGTCGCGAGCTCGTGCAGGTCCGGGTCGTAGACGACGACCGACCCGTCGAGTACGTTCGCCAGAACCGCAGCCACATCGCTCGCGCCACCACCGTGCAGGAGGGCGTCGGTGAGCTGGTCGTGCGCCCTCGCGGCCACCTCCACCGCATGGGAGTGCGCGCGGATCTGCCGGTTGGCGACCTCGACCTCGGCCACAGCCGCCTGCGTCTCCTCGAACAGCCGCGCGTTCTCCAGCGCGATCGCGGCGTGGGCTGCGAATGACGTCAGCAGGGTCACCTCGCTCGGCGGGAACGCACGGACGCTGCGGTGACCTGCCAGCAGCGCGCCGATCACCTTCCCCTCCACGATCAGCGGCACCCCGAGGATCGCCCTCATGTTCTCGTCCTCGACGGCGTGGTCGATGTAGTTGCGATGCACGAACCGTGCGTCGGCCTGGTAGTCGTCGGTGTAGTACGGCGCACCGGTCTGCGCGACGAGTCCGAGCAGGCCGGTCCCGAGTGGCAGCCGGAGGTTGCGGAACTCCGCGGACACCGACCCGTCGGTGACCTTCATGTACGACGCGCCTTCGTCCTCGTCGTTGAGCGAGAGGTAGGTCATGTCCGCATGCAACAGCTGCCGCGCCCGCCGTACGATCGCTGCCAGGATCGCGTCCACGTCGCGGATCGCGGTCAGGTCGTTGGCGGTCTCGTAGAGTGCCGAGAGTTCGGCCTCGCGGCGGCGCTGCCGCACCATCTGTTCCCTGATCCTCAGGGCCGTCGTGCGCTGTTCCCGCAGTACCTCGAGCTCCTGGTCAGGGGTTCCCGCGCGCTCCGCTTCGCTCACCAACGCGTCGAACTCCTCGCGCGGCGCTTCTGCGTAGAGCAGCTCGACGAACGAGGGCACCCGGGTCATCCGCGGCTCAGGCGTCCCGGCGCTTGAAGAGCGCGAAGCCGGCCGCCATCAACACCGCGGTGACCCCACCAAACACGAAGGAGGCGCCCCAGGGCGAGAGCGGGTCCCCGAACATAGATCCGGTGACGTCGCGGACCCGCATCATCTGCGAACCGGCGTTGTAGGGCAGGAAACGGGCGAGCGGCTGCAGCCCGTCCAGGCCCGGGACCGCGAACAGCAGCAGGGTGACGATGTTCTCGATCGCCAGCGGCCACAGGAACATCAGCACCAGTGCTGCCGCCTGCTGCCGCAGCAGCGAGGCGAAGGCGGTGGCTATCCAGGTGAGGACCAGGGTGTAGATCACGCCCTTGGCAATGATCCGGACGACGTCGAAGGTGGCGAATGAGACGCCGTCGTCCTGCAGGAACAGCCAGCCGATCGCGGCGCTGAGGAGCATCGTGACGAGCGTGACGAGGCTGACCCACCCGCCGACCACGAGGTACTTGGCGAGCCAGGCGTGGGTTCGAGACGGCAGGGCAGTCAGCGTGGCGCGGATCATCCCGTGTCGATACTCGTGGCCCCAGGTGAACACCCCGATCATCGCGACGATGTACGGCACGAAGAACGGTGCGCCGTCAGTGGAGACGTGGCTGACGACCATCGGGCCGAAAAGGTCGATCTCGCCCTCGCGCGGTCCGTCGGGCTGGGTGAACGCGAAGGAGAGTCCCCACGAGATGATCAGGGCGAGGCCGGCGCCGAAGAGCACCGTGAGACCGGTGAGCCAACAGGTCGAACGAATGGTTCGGATCCTGACCCATTCGTACCTGAGCGCGTCCATCATGGCGACCCGGTTGGCGAGCTCATGCACCCGGATCGAGTTGTCGAACGCAAGGTCACCGACCCGCCGTGCGTCGAGGCCGACCACCGAGATCAGCCCCGGCTCGAGAGCGGTGACCGTCCCGCCGCCGCGTTGGAGCAGCTCGGCCAGCTCGGTCGCCTGGGGCGAACGCACCGTCACCTAGTTCTGGCGCGAGGCCTTCACGAAGTCCTCGACGGGTCCGCTCGCGATCATCTTGCCGCGACCGATCACGACCAGCTGGTCGGCCATCAGGGTCATCTCAGAGAGTAGGTGGCTGGAGACCAACACCAACCGTCCCTGGCCGGCCAGGCCCTTCAGCAGGTTCCGCATCCACTGGATGCCCTGCGGGTCGAGGCCGTTGGCGGGCTCGTCGAGGATCAGGGTGTCCGGGTCCCCGAGCAGCGCGGCCGCCAGGCCGAGCCGCTGACCCATGCCGAGCGAGAACGTCTTCGGCTTCCCGTTGGCCACCGCCGTTAGTCCGAGCTGCTCGAGGACCTCGTCGACGCGAGATGTCGAGATGCCGTTCGCGGAGGCGAGCATCCGGAGGTGGCTGCGCGCCCTTCGGGTGGGGTGGAAGGGCTTCGCCTCCAATAGCGCGCCCACGCGCTGCATCGGCCTCTTCAGTGAGATGAACGGGACCCCGTCGAAGGTGGTGGAGCCGGTGCCGTGGTCCAGCCCGAGCATCAGCCGCATCGTGGTCGACTTTCCGGCGCCGTTGGGGCCGAGGAACCCCGTCACGCTGCCAGGCTGCACGTCGAAGGTGAGGTCGGTGACGGCAGCCTTGCCGTTGTACACCTTGCCCAGACCTCTGGCTTCGATGACCGCCATACCTGCTTCCCTTCCGTCTGCTCGACGTCGTCGGCACCGGTCCAGTGACCAGCCCACTGACCAGCCCAGTGGCTAGGACCGTGACCAGCCCAAGCACCAGGACCGTGGCTAGTACCGTAGTGCGGATGGCCGGAAGCAGCACACCGCGTACGCTCGCCGACCAGCTTCGCGGCTGGCCCGACGCGGATCTCCTGCGCCTGCTCCGGGCCCGACCAGACCTTGCCACACCGGTGCCACAGGACTCCTCGCAGCTGGCATCGCGGGCGGGGACCCGGGCGTCCGTGCTCCGCGCGGTCGACTCGCTCAACGTCCTGGAGCTCGCGGTCGTGGACGCGACGCTCGCGCTGGGCGGGACCGTCTCACTCCCGACCCTGCACCGGCACGTGAACGCGACCGAGAACTCGATCACCCAGGCCGTCGAGCACCTCCGGGGCCTGGCGCTGCTGTGGGGAGGCGAGGACGAGCTGCGTGCCCTGAGCGTCCTCGGGGATGTCGTCGGTACGACGGTCAGCCGACTCGGCTCGCCAGCCGAGCTCCTCCTGTCGTCGTACGCCCCGAGCCGGGTCACCGCCCTGGCACGGGACCTGGGAGTGACGGCAACCGGTGAGCGGCTCACCGATATCGCGGCGCTCGCGCAGCACCTCGCGCAACACTGGGTCGTCGAGGAGCTCGTCTCCGAGATCAGCCCGCAGGCGCGCCAGATCCTGGACCACCTCGAGCAGGAGGCAACAGAGGGGACGGTCGAGTCCACCGAGCGTCAGGTGAGGCGCAAGGAGGCAGAGGGCCCGGTCGACCAGCTGCTCTCCCGGGGGCTGCTGATCGCCCGCGACCGGAGGCATGTCGCGGTTCCCCTGGAGGTCAGCCTGTGGCTGCGGGGCGGCAGGACGACCCGCACCCGGATGGACGAGATTCCTGCCCTCGCCGTCTCGCCACGTGACCGTTCGCTGGTGGACCGCGCGGCCGCAGGGGCAGCGTTCGAGTTCGTGCGACATGTCGAGCTGTTGCTCGAGCACTGGGGAGCCGCACCCCCGTTGGCTTTGCGCGGTGGCGGGCTCGGCGTTCGCGACCTGCGCGCGGCCGCGGAGCTGTTGCACCTGCCTGAGGCAAGTGCTGCCCTTCTCGTGGAGGTGGCGTCGGCGGCTGGTCTGGTCTCCGCGGGAGAGCGACCGGGACGTGACCCGGCGTGGCTTCCGACCGATGCCTTCGACCTGTGGAGCGCCGACTCTGTATCCGACCGCTGGGTCCGGCTAGCCCTGGCCTGGTTCGAGAACCGGCGGCTGACCGGACTCGTCGGCGGCCGCGACGACAACCGGAAACCGATCAACGCACTGGTTCCCGACCTCGAGCGTGCGTGGCTGCCCGAGACGCGCCGGATGTCGATGGAGCAGATCGCTGCCGTGCCCCGGGATGCGGTGCTCGCAGTCGGAACCGGCCCGGGGTCCCTGGTGGACCGGCTCAAGTGGCTACGACCCCGGCGTCCAGCCCTGCGCTCACAAGCCGTCGGTTGGATGCTGGAGGAGGCGGCTGTGGTGGGCATGATGGCGCTCGGCGGGCTCGCCACCCATGGGCGTGCCGTGCTGTCCGACGACGCCAAGCGGGAGGCAGCGCAGTCCCTGGAACCGCTGCTGCCGGAACCGATCGACCACGTTCTCCTGCAGGCCGACCTGACCGCAGTTGCGCCGGGACCGCTCGAGCATGTCCTGTCCCGCCGCCTCGCCATGATGGCCGACGTCGAGTCCCGGGGCGGCGCGACCGTCTACCGGTTTACCGCGTCGTCTCTGCGGCGGGCCTTCGACTCGGGCTGGTCCGTCTCGGAGATCCACGAGTTCGTCGCCACCTCGTCCCGAACACCCGTGCCGCAGCCGTTGAGCTACCTCATCGACGACGTGTCCCGCAGGTTCGGGACGGTGCGGGTCGGTGCGGCCGAGTCGTTCCTGCGCAGTGATGACGAGTCCGCACTCACCGAGCTGGTTCACGATCCGTTGGCCGCCTCGCTGCGGCTGCGAAGGATCGCGCCGACGGTGGTGGTCAGCGATGTGCCGGTCGAGGTACTCCTTCCTCGTCTGCGCGAGCTGGGTGGCTCGCCCGTGGTCGAAGGTCCCGACGGGTCGGTGCGGGTGGTGCGCAAGGACGCCTTGCGCGCGCGCACACCCAGGCAGGACCAGACGAGCGCCGACGCGGACGCGGCGCGCGCGGCAGCACGGGTCTCCGCCACTGTGAACGCGATCCGCGCAGGTGACCGTGCCGTGGCGAACCGCCCCCCCAACGCCGGTTCGGCGCAGCTGGCTCGAGGGGGGCCGATGTCCAACATGGCACTGCTGCGGGAGTCCGTGGAGTCAAGGAGCACCGTGTGGATCGGCTACGTCGACAGTCACGGCTCGACAGTGGAGATGCTCGTCGACCCGGTCAAGGTCGAAGGAGGCTGGTTGACCGCCTTCGACCATCGCAGCGACAGCGTCCGCTCGTTCGCCATCCACCGGATCACGGCCGTCGCCGCGATGACCGGTCCGTAAGATGTAGGGATGGACTTTGTTCGTTACGCCGAGCGGTCGGCGGCCCTGGTCAACGCGGACCTCGCCGACGCCGCGGCACTCCTGGCCTTTCTCGACCAGCGGGAGTGGCTCCACGACAAGGTGAACGAGCGTGACGCCACCGTCCTGCGCCAGTTCCAGCGAGAGCTTCGTCCGGTCTTCGAGACGTCGAACGCCAAGGACGGCAGCAGTGTCGTCGCTGCGATCAACGCCCTGCTCAGCAGCCACCCGGTCACCCCCTACATCGCTGGTCCCGCGGGCGAGTGGCACCTGCACGTGGCCGACCGGTCGTCGTCGGTGGCCGAGCTGCTGGTCGCCGAGTCGCTGATGGGACTGTCCATGCTCGTGTGCGACCTCGGCCCGACCCGGCTGGGTGTGTGTGCGGCCAGCCCGTGCGCGGATGTCTTCGTCGACACCTCTCCCAACCAGTCCCGCCGCTACTGCTCGGAGCGCTGCTCGTCCCGGGCGAACGTGGCCGCCTACCGCGCCCGCCAGAAGGCGGGCTTGACCCTTCGGCAGGCTCAGGACACCGCCCTTCGACATGCTCAGGACACCGCCGGGGCGGCCAGCGCATGAACCCGGACACCGGCCCACTGATCGTCCAGTCGGACAAGACGCTGCTGCTCGAGATCGACCACGAGCGCGCGCAGGACTGCCGCAAGGCGATCGCCCCCTTCGCCGAGCTCGAGCGTTCGCCCGAGCACGTGCACACCTATCGGCTGACACCGCTCGGCCTGTGGAACGCCCGCGCGGCGGGTCACGACGCGGAGCAGGTGGTCGACACGCTGCTGGCGTACTCGCGCTACGCCGTCCCGCACGCCCTGCTCGTCGACATCGCCGAGACGATGGCCCGCTACGGACGGCTGCGGCTGGAGAAACACCCGGTGCACGGGCTCGTCCTCTCCGGTAGCGATCGCCCGGTGCTCGAGGAGGTGCTCCGCGCCAAGAGGATCGAGCCGATGCTGGGCGAGCGCATCGACGGCGCGAGCGTCGTCGTACACCCCTCGGAGCGAGGCAATCTCAAGCAGGCGCTGCTCAAGATCGGCTGGCCCGCCGAGGACTTCGCGGGGTACGTCGACGGCGAGGCACACGCGATCGCGCTCGTCGAGGACGGCTGGGAGCTACGCACCTATCAGCGCGAAGCCGCGGATTCGTTCTGGCACGGCGGCTCGGGAGTCGTGGTGCTCCCCTGCGGAGCCGGAAAGACGATCGTCGGCTTGGCGGCGATGGCCCATGCGCAGGCCACCACCCTGATCCTGGTGACCAACACCGTCGCTGCGCGACAGTGGAAGGAGGAGCTGGTCAAGCGCACCTCCCTGACCGAGGACGAAATCGGCGAGTACTCCGGCTCCACCAAGCAGATCCGGCCGGTCACGATCGCGACATACCAAGTGATGACCACCCGGCGCAAGGGTGTCTACACCCACCTCGAGTTGCTCGATGCCAAGGACTGGGGGCTAGTGATCTACGACGAGGTGCACCTGCTGCCCGCGCCGATCTTCCGGATGACCGCGGACCTGCAGGCCCGTCGGCGGATCGGTCTGACCGCCACGCTGATCCGGGAGGACGGGCGCGAGGGCGACGTCTTCTCGTTGATCGGCCCGAAGCGCTACGACGCACCCTGGAAGGACATCGAGGCGCAAGGGTGGATCGCGCCGGCGGACTGTGTCGAGGTGCGGGTGACCCTGCCGGAGGGCGAGCGGTTCGCCTACGCCACGGCGGAGCCCAACGAGCGCTACCGGCTCGCCGCCTGCACCGGCGTCAAGACCACGCTCGTCGAGCAGCTGGTGAACAAGCACGCTGGTGAGCCGACCTTAGTGATCGGCCAGTACATCGACCAGCTCGACGAGCTCGCCGAGCGACTCTCCGCCCCGCTGATCAAGGGCGAGACCACGGTGAAGGAACGCGAGCGGCTGTTCAACGCGTTCCGATCCGGTGAGGTCGACCTGCTGGTCGTCTCGAAGGTCGCGAACTTCTCCATCGACCTGCCCTCGGCTGCGGTGGCGATCCAGGTGTCGGGGTCGTTCGGCTCGCGCCAGGAGGAGGCGCAGCGGCTCGGCAGACTGCTGCGGCCCAAGGCCGAGGGAGTCAGCGCCCGGTTCTACACGATCGTGTCCCGGGACACCGTGGATGCGGACTTCGCGCAGAACCGGCAGCGGTTCCTCGCCGAGCAGGGTTACGCCTACCGGATCCTGGACGCCGACGAGATCACCGCGGAGACCTGACTCCGCAGGTTCCCTTGAGGGCAAGCTGCTGCTTTGCCAGAGGTATGGACGGTTTGCAAGCGGCATACCGCTTGTAGACCGTGCACACCCCGTGCAAAGTCGCGTCCTACCTCGCGGTCAGCGGAGTCTCACGACCAGCTTGTGGTCCCCTGCCCTCGTGTCGGCCACCAGCTCGCGACCTCGCGCGGTGGACATGATCCGCCAGTCCACGGGCCGGCCGTCGAGCTGCACGCGGCGCACCGAGGAGCCGGTCGGCAGCACGTGGCCGATGGTGAGCGCCGTCCCGCGCCGGCTCAGAGTCACCTCGGTGCGCAGCTGCCGTCGGCTCGCACGGGCGCGCACGGCCACGGTGCCGTCGTCGCCGAGCAGAATGTTGCGTCCCTCCAGGCGACGCTGGCCCGTCGGCACCTGTGAGACGACGGTGACATGGTCCCGCCCGAGGTCGGGTGAGACGCCGAGCTGCTGGGCGACGACCGGCCACAGGGTGCCGTAGGCCCCCCACGCCTGAAGCACCATGGACCTCTCGGTGAACGGTCGGTCGATGTTGGGCGTGAAGTCGCCTTCGGGCGCGATCTCCGGCATCGCTCCCGGCATCTCCCACACCGAGGGGTCGAGCTGGATCCGGGAATTGCCGGTGGTGTAGTACTGCTGCTGGGTCCGGCCCAGCCGGCCGAAGTTCCCTTCGGCGACGGCCATGATCGCGGTGTTGAGCGAGAAGACGCTGCGCTCGCTGGGAACGGTGGAGACCACCCGGTCACAGCTGGGTCCCGGGTTCCCGGCCGGCGCGGACGTGGGTCCCGTGCCGGTGTGGTACAGCCCGAAGATCCCTGTGTAGCAAGGCCGTTCACGCTGCTTGAGGGCGGTGGCGCCGTGCTCGTCGTTCGCCAGCGGGCGCGTCGGCTGCCCCCGTCGTACCAGCATGGCGTCCATCGGGGTGACCCCGATCCAGTGCCGCTGGAGGACCTTCGCGTTGTCCGGGTTGGCCAGCGAGTCTGCGTACTGCCGGGAGCCGGCGCCGTACCACCACGCGGCCTCGAAGCGGCGCTCCATGTAGCGGGCTCTCGTGGACGCCCACGTCACGGTCGCGGCATCGCCCTTGCTGCGCGCCATGTCGGCGAGGTCGCGCAGACCCCGGATCGTGTAGACCGTGTTGTCGAGCTTCTCCTCACCCATACCTGGGCGCTCGACGTTGCCCAGACCTTCGGGCCATCCATCGTCGTCCTCGTCGAGGCGCTCCACGACATAGCGCATCGCGCGCACGTTGAAGTCATACATCTCGTCGCGGAACGCGTCGTCGCCTGTCCACCGCCAGATCAGCGCCACCGCGCTGGGGAACTTCGACGTCTCGTCGGTGTTGCCCGGGTCCTCGTTGGCGCCGAAGTACACCGCGCCGTCCGGCGTCACCTCGTGCACCACCTTGCCCGAGTCGTCGTTGATGATGTCGCTGATGTCGCGCAGCGCCCGCAGGTGGTCCTCGATCGGGCCGAACTGCCCCATCGCGACCGAGGCGAACGCGGTGTACTCGCCGTCGGTGCCGAACAGCCACGGGTAGTCCGGCCAGCCCGCGCCGAGCCAGCGCATCCTGTCCAGAGTTCCCTCCGGCGGCGGGAACTGCTTGCCCGCGTCGACCCACCGCAGTCGCAGGTCGCGCGCCACCTGCACCGAGTCCGCCAGGTTCTGCTTGCTCCATCGGATCGAGCGCTCGAGGAGCCGGTCGCCGGGGATCGACACGTGGGTGCGCGCGTCGATCGCCCTGCGCTCGGCGATCTTCTCGGCCAGCAGCGCACGCGGAGATGCCAGGACCCGGTCGTACGCCGCGCGCGCCGGCGCGGGGCCCTTGTCCGATCCACCGACGGCGAACCACCTGGTGACGGGCCGCCCGGCGGGCACGTCGACCTCGTAGGTCAGACGCCCGCCTGTGCCCCTGCCGTAGGCAGTGTCGTCGCAACGCTCCGGCTGCTCCTCCGCGGTGCCCGACGCCGGGCAGATCACGGCCGGGTCCTGCGGTCCACGGAAGTCCGGCCCGAGCGTGCTGCTGGTCGGGGCGAGCGTGCTGCCCACGACCGCCGCCCAGTCGTGCGCACCGAGCGGGTGGCCGGGCCCGGCCTGCTCACGGAACACCAGCGCGCCCCCGGCCACCGCGCCGGTGTCCTGTTCGTTGACGGTGGACTGGCTCGGTGTCGTCTCGCCCCAGGGGTAGGTCGACATCAGCTCCGAATGGGCGTCCAGCGTGAGCGAGACCGTGCGCGCTGTGTCGCTGCGCAGGGTCAGCCCCACGAGTCCTGCCCTTGGCCCGTCGGGGACCACGTCGGTCCGGTGCACCCTCACCCCGTCGGACGCGGCGTACTCGGTGCGGGTGTAGCCCCAGCCGCTGGCGAACCGGCGGGCCGCGACGTCGTCGCCGAGCCAGTCTCCGTCGATCCCGAACCACATGCCGTCGAGCAGCTTGATCGGCGGTAACCAGATGCCGCCCATCTCGCCACGAGTGTGGAAGCCGGCCGCCGGGTACAAGCCATCCTGGGTCCAGGTCGAGTAGAGGCGGTCACCGATCACGACGGCGCGCCGGTCGTCGAGCCGTGTCGTCTCGGTGAGCTCCGGGCTGCGAGGCAGCGGCCGCCGGTTCGGATCAGGGGCTGCGTTGCCGGGCAACGCGATGGCGCTTCCCGCGAGCGCCAGGGCAGCGCAGCTGAATAATGCGATAAAGGGACGAGTCCGAACTAACATGGAATAACCCTCCAAGACTTCCTATATAACCACAGAGATGACATGGCGTCGATGCGCTGATAGCGTCACACGGCTCCCACATCTGCGACCCGCGTCAGCGGAGGTCTCTCCGTGCCTGCTTCCACGCCTGCTTCCACCGACTCCGACCCCGATCTCGACCACGAGCGTGAACACCTCGCCCGCTCGCGCGAAGGACTCGCCCGGATGCGGGCCCGGACCGCCGCACTGGACAGCGATGCCGCGGCCAACTGGGTCAGCCAGCAGGTGCTCGAGTCCGCGATCTACCGGCGGATGAAGGCGCTCGAGGACGACCCGACCGTCCCGCTGTTCTTCGGCCGTCTCGACTTCGACGACAGCCACGACGATGCCGGCGGTGAACGCCTCTACATCGGACGCCGCCACGTGTCCGACGAGTCCGGCGATCCCATGGTCATCGACTGGCGGGCCCGGATCAGCGCCGCGTTCTACCGCGCCAGCAAGAGCGATCCGATGGGCCTCGAGCTCCGCCGCCGGTTCGGCTTCCAGCACGGTCAGGTGACCGCGTTCGAGGACGAGCGGCTGTCGGCTGGGACAGTCGAGGCGGACCCCCCCGAGTACTCCCAGATCCTCGAGGCCGAGATCGAACGTCCCCGGGTCGGGCCGATGCGCGACATCGTTGCCACGATCCAGCCGGAGCAGGACCTGATCGTCCGATACGGGCTCGAGCACTCGGTGTGCGTGCAGGGAGCCCCCGGCACCGGAAAGACGGCGGTCGGGCTGCACCGCGCGGCGTACCTCCTCTACGCCTACCGGGACCGGCTCTCCCGCCAGGGCGTGCTGGTGGTGGGGCCCAACGCGTCGTTCCTGCGCTACATCGGTGACGTGCTGCCCGCGCTCGGGGAGATCGATGTCCAGCAGACGACGATCGAGGCGTTGGTCACCACGACCCTGGCCAAGGTAGGGGTCAAGCACGGCATCCGCGCGAGCGAGCCGCCGGAGGTGGCCACCCTGAAGGGGGACGCCCGGATGGCACGGGTGCTGGAGCGGGCGCTCTGGTCGCATCTGAGCACGACCAGCGAGGGACTCGTCGTACCCCGGGGTGCCCGGCGCTGGCGGATCGCCGGCTACGAGGCCGAGGAGATCGTGACGGCGCTGCGCGCACGAGAGGTCCGTTATGGCGCGGCGCGGGCGATGCTTCCGCAGCGGTTGGCGCACGCCATCCTGGTGAAGATGGAGCTTTCCGGTGACTCCCCCGACGACCGGGTGCAGGACGCCGTTGCCCGGGACCGCCCGGTGCGGCAGTACGCCGACCGGCTGTGGCCGGCGGTGCATCCCGCAAAGCTGGTGCTGCGACTGCTCAGTGACCGACCCTTCCTCGACGCAGCAGCCGACGGGATCCTGTCCGAGGAGGAGCGAGATCTGCTGCTGTGGGACAAACCGGCGAAGGGCCCTGGTTCGGCCCGGTGGTCCCTGGCCGACGCCGTGCTCATCGACGAGGCCGACGACCTCGTCGGGCGCACCGCCAGCCTCGGCCACTTGGTCGCCGACGAGGCTCAGGACCTGTCCCAGATGATGTTGCGCTCGGTCGGTCGGCGCTGCTCGACGGGATCCGCGACGGTGCTGGGTGACCTGGCTCAGGCCACCACACCGTGGGCCAGCCGGTCGTGGGAGGACGCGCTCACCCACCTGGGCAAGACGGGTGCGCACATCGAGCAGCTCACGCTCGGTTTCCGGGTGCCCGGCGAGGTCATCGAGTACGCCGCCCGGTTGCTCGCGTGGATCGCCCCCGACCTGGAGCCGCCGACGTCGGTGCGACGCAGCCGAGGCGAGCTCGTCGTCGCGCGCGTGCCCGACGTCAGCGCTGCTGCCGTGGCAGCGGCGCGGGTCGAGGCCGAGAAGGTGGGGTCGGTCGGGGTGATCGTGCCGGACCGTTTCGTCTCCGCGGTGACCTCGGCGCTGTCGGCACAGGGAGTCGACTTCGCCGTGCTCGGTGAGGAGACCGACCCCGAGGGTGCGCAGGTCGGTGGCTCGGAGTACTCGGCCAAGCTCGATGTCGTCCCCGTGAGTCTGTCCAAGGGGCTCGAGTTCGACCACGTCCTGCTCCTCGAACCGGCCGCGATCGTGGCCGGTGAGGCCGACCATCTGACCGGGTTGCGTCGGCTCTACGTGTGCCTGACCCGGGCCGTCACCTCGCTCGTCGTACTCCACGCCTCGGACCTGCCGCCGGAGCTCGGAGCGCGCTCTCGCTGAGCGTGTATTTGATGCTAAAAGCACCGATTTAGTGCGGTCTGCGCTGTAACCTGGAGTGGCCACCGGCAACAACTTGTTGGGCGCCACCAGATGGGATGCATGCACGTGAACGTCCAGACCTCACGCGCCGGATGCGCGCGCGCCGGCTCGGGCGCTGTGGGGGGGTCGGCATGGAAACGCCGCGGGTGACCCGGGTGCGCCGGTTCGGGCCACCCGCGCTCATCGTGCTCATGCTGGCCGTAGCGCTCACCCTCGACGTGCCGCTCCTGGACTCTGGCAGTTCCACCGTCGCGCAGCCGCGCCTCCCGCTGTTCGTGCTGGTCGGGTGCTGGACGGTGTTCGAGCTGCTGGTGCTGTACCTCCCGTTCGGCAAGAACCTCGACCATGCCGTCCACCTCACGGTGACCGAGATCGCGTTGGCGCTCGGCCTGCTGTTCGCGACGCCCGTGGACCTGATGCTGGCCGGCGTGGGCACGCCGGTGCTGATTGACCTGATCCGTCGGCGCAAGGGGTTCCTCAAGCAGGTCTTCAACGGCGCCAGCCGAGCCCTCGGGATCGGCATCGCGCTGACGGTCTACCAAGCGCTCGACCCGTCCGAACCACTGTCCGACGTGGGGTGGATGGCCCTGTGTCTTGCGGTGACCGCCTCTGGTCTTGCCTCCGCCCTCGCCGGCGCCTTGGTGATCAGCCTGGCCATCGGTCGGCTACCCGCGCGAGACCTCGTTTCGCACATGCTCTGGGCGATCACGATAGCCCTCGAGGGCGCCACGGTCTCGTTCGTAGCCGGGCTGGCCCTGCAGGTCGGGGCATCAGCGGTGGCTCCACTGCTCGTCTCCCTCGCGGCACTCCTGGTCATGATGCGGGGCTTCTCTCTGCTCACCGAGCGACATATGAACCTCGCCTCGCTCCACTCGTTGGGCCAGCGACTCGCCTCAGCGCGTGACGTCGACGCGATCCTGACGACCGCGCTCGACACGTCCGCGCACCTGCTGGTCGCGCGGGACGCCGAGGTCTATCTGCGCTCGCCACACGACAGCTCCCGACTGCTCCGAGTCCGCAAGGACCCCGAAGGCGCGCTGGTGACGACCCAGGTCGGACGCGACAGTCTCCCCGACACCCGCGGCGTCCTCGCAGACAAGAGCACCGTCGTGGCCTCGGCCCCGCTGGGGCTGGGGCACGAGGTCGTCCTCTCGGTCAAGGGTCGCGCCGGCCCGATGCGGCCGTTCGGGCAGGTGGACGCCCGACTGTTGGACATGGTGGCGCACCAGACTGGCGCGAACCTGCACACCGCGCACCTGATCGAACAGCTGCGCCATGATGCCCTGCACGACCCCCTGACCGAGCTTCCGAACCGGCGATCCCTGCTCGAGACAGCCCAGGAACACCTCACCCGCCGCCATCCGATCGAGCTGGTGTGGCTCGGAATCCGTGACCTCCAGGCGGTCAACGCGGCCCTTGGTTACGACCGCGGTGACGAGCTGCTCATCCAGATCGGGCGCCGGCTCCAGGAGGCCGCCGGTCCGGAGGCCGTGGTCGCACGCGTCGGCGGAGATGAGTTCGCCATCCTGCTCCCGGCAGATGCGGACGGCTCGACTGCCCTGCTCGCCACCCTGGCACAGCCCTTCCTGCTCTCCCATGCGCAGGTGCTGGTCCGCGCCTGCGTCGGTGTCACCCTCGGGCAAGGAGGGTCAGTTGCCACCGCCGAGGACTTGCTGCGACGAGCCGACATCGCGATGCGCGTCTCGCACCGGACCGGCCGCGCCGTCGAGCACTACACCCCGGCGCTCGAGACGGCGACCTCGGACCGCCTTGCGCTCGCTGTCGACCTTCGAATGGGGATCGCCCGCGGCGAGCTCGTCCTGCACGCGCAGCCACAGGTCAGCCTTGTGGACAACACGGTCACCGGGATGGAGATGCTCGTGCGGTGGAACCACCCCCGCCTCGGGCTGCTGCGCCCCGACGCGTTCGTCCCCTTGGCCGAGCAGACCGGCCTGGACCGACCGATGACCGCATGGGTGCTCAACGCCGCGCTCCAGGCCCTCGCCGGCTGGCGCGCCGAGGGGCTCGAGCTGACAGTGTCCGTGAACGTCTCCCCCGGTGCCCTGTGCGACGGCACCCTGCGCGACCGCACCGAGGATCTGCTGGCCCAGCACGCTCTCGCGGGCGAGGATCTCGTG
>Ga0075530_1000450_pt1 | contig 19490 bp, 14 predicted proteins | sample NGEPerD_2_FD_75101 | JGI IMG/M metagenome (GOLD analysis project Ga0075530, IMG submission 75101) | Arctic peat soil microbial communities from the Barrow Environmental Observatory site, Barrow, Alaska, USA - NGEE PermafrostL1-D | ecosystem: Environmental > Terrestrial > Soil > Wetlands > Peat ... | reverse complement strand
GCGCGTCGATCTCTTTGGTCAGATGCCCCTTGCCAATGCCGCCAATAGCCGGGTTGCAACTCATCTGGCCGATGGTCTCGATGTTGTGGGTCAGCAGCAAGGTGCTGCAGCCCGCGCGCGCGGCGGCGAGCGCCGCTTCCGTGCCCGCATGTCCACCGCCGACAACGATCACATCGAATGTGCAAAAACTCATGATGGGCGGCGAAGGGGCCTAGCAGCAGCCACTCTTGGCGCCCGCTTCGGAAGTCTGCGCGACATTTGGCGTCCCGCAGTCGAACAGGCCGTAATGCACCTGCCTGTCGCCCACCACGCGAAAGTGCGGCGCGTAACGCGTTTGCTTGAGCATATCCACCGTGTTTCCGCACACCAGCATGGGTTTGCCGGTATCAAACCGATGATGATCGTCCAACTCGAAGCCGTGCGGATGCGAAGGACAGGCGCCAAGATAATACGCAACCTGACCGTAATCCTCGCAGCGATCTTCGAGATCGAGCTTGAAGGCGCGCACGGTCATGGAATAAAAGCCGATATTGCCGGACTTGCGCGCGATATCGGCATTATGCAATTCGATACGGCTGGATTGACACACGCGCGCATCGAGGCAGCCAACCCGCGCCATCACGCGACGAAATTCCTCGATGTACATCGCGCCGCCCAGACATTCGCCGAGCATCACCGGATCGCGCGCAAGCTCCACGGGAACACGTCGGTCGGCAAATACATCCGAGAAATACAGCTCGCCGCCGGGTTTGAGCACGCGGAAGATCTCGCTGTATACCTTTGGCTTGGCGGGCGAGAGATTCATCACGCAATTCGATATCACCACATCGACCGTGCCATCGGCGATGCCAGCGGTTTTCAGATCCTCGATGTATCCCTGATAAAACTCGACGTTGGCGTAACCGAATTTCTCCGCGTGCCAGTCCCGATGCCGGTGCGCGACGGCGAGCTGTTCCTCGGTCATGTCCACGCCGAGCACGCGCCCATCAGCGCCCACCAGCTTTGAGAGCAGATAACAGTCACGTCCGGTTCCGCAGCCCAGATCCAGCACCGTGGCGCCCTCCAGCGCCGTGGGAATCGGCGACCCGCAACCGTAGAAGCGATCCCTGACCTCGCTGTGAATATCATTGAGCAACACAGCCAGGTGCGCGGGCATTGCCGCGGCCGTGCAGCACGCGCTGGTTTGCAGGTCAGCCGAGGACTTGAGCACCTTGCCGTAATAATCGCTCACCAGGCGGTGACTAGCCGCATCATTCTCATCGGAACGCGCCTGAGCGGCGCCTGATTCATCGTTCAAGAAAACTCCCGAAGCTTGAGACCCCGATCTCAATTGCGCGCCCGCCAATGCATCTACAAACCCACGGCTACGCGCAGATTGTAAGAAGTCGCGCCGCCCACGTTATCGATCTCGCCGGTCAACTGGAATGGCAGGAATGTCAGGCGCGCACCCCCGAATATACGCGTATCGTTGAATCTTTCGTCGTCGAGGGCGAGCTCTTCGGTGGGATTGCTGAACGCGAACACCTGGCCGACACCTGCATAAGGCGTGAAAAACGCGAAACCTTTCGAGGCCGACACATCGACACTCAAGGTCTGCATGCTGAACTGGTCGATCCCCTCCAGATTGGTCCCGGCCACTCTGGCGCCGATGGCGGGCAGCACCACGTTGCCAGGTATGAAGGCGTAACGGATTTCACCGCCGTACAGCCGCACGCTGTTGCTCGGATCAGCCGAGTAGAAGGCGCCGATGTCGAAACCCACCGGCAGGCCCTTGGTGACGCCGATACCGACAGTCCCGAGCTGCGTGACCTCTTCACCGACCAGATCTTCGAACGCCTGTTCGTTATCGACCGAAGTGTAGCTGCCGATTATGCCGACGTTGAACCCCGTCAAACCGAGCGGCTCGGTGGGGTTCAATGTCTTGTAACTGAATGCCGCGGCCAGGTCTTCGGATACACCACGAAAGGCGCCCTGATCGGGATTGATGATGTCGATGTCGACCGCGCCGGCCTGCGACGCGAATGACACCAGTAGCGCGACCGCGCCTGCTCGAACCATACCGCCCTCCTTATACTTGATACTTGATACTTGAATTGACCGCCTGGCGACCCAGTCGCTCGTAACCGATCCTGCGCTGCGTCGGGGTGCGTTAAGGATAACGTAATTCGAGCTCGAAACCAGATACATGACCTGTCCAAGCACCTGCGATCGCCTCTGGGAGATGACCGACACGCGTCATTTGCCGATACAAAAACTGGAAAAAATCCGTCCCAGCAAGTCATCGGAAGTAAATTCTCCGGTAATTTCGGACAACGACTGCTGCGCCTCGCGCAACTCTTCGGCGAGCAGTTCCCCGGCCAGATGCGAACGCAATACGTCCTGCGCGCGCACCAGCGCATGCCGCGCGGACTGCAATGCCTGGAGGTGACGCCGCCGCGCGAGATACGTGCCCTCCGCGCTGGCGTTAAAACCCGCGTGCCTTTTTAAGGCCTCGCGCAGCGCTTCGATACCCGCGCCGGAAAGCGCCGAGACGTACACTACGCCATCGCGCTCGCCGGCGAGCGTGTCGCTCAGGTCGATCTTGTTCCAGACGATCAGCACCGGCGCGCGCGCGGGCAGGCGGCCAAGGATAGCCTGCTCTTGCGTTTGCATCCCAAAGCGCCCGTCCACCACCAGCAGAACTATATCGGCGTTTTCAATTTCCAGCCAGGCGCGTCGTACGCCCTCGCGCTCGGCGGCGTCGGCGCCTTCGCGCAGGCCGGCGGTATCGATGACTCTGAGCGGCATCCCATCGATCTGAATGTCCTGCCGCAGGACATCGCGGGTAGTGCCCGCTAGTTCAGTCACGATCGCCACATCCGCGGCAGCGAGGCGATTGAGCAGGCTGGACTTGCCCGCGTTGGGTCGCCCGGCGATAACGATGGTCAGACCCTCGCGCAGCAGACTGCCCTGACGCGCGCTGTCGAGCACGCCGTCCAGCCGCTCACGCGATGCGCGCAGACGTTGAGCGACCGTGTCGTCAGCCAGAAAATCAATTTCCTCATCTGGAAAATCCAGCGCCGCTTCCACAAAGCCACGCAGCTCGATCAGCCCATCGACGAGATCATGGATTGCACTTGAAAAGTCGCCGTGCAGTGAGCGCAGCGCGCCGCGGGCGGCCTGTTCGGTGTGACTGTCGATCAGATCGGCGATCGCTTCGGCCTGCGCGAGGTCGAGCTTGTTATTCTGGAATGCACGCTCACTGAACTCGCCGGGTCGCGCGACCCTGGCGCCGGCGGCGAGCACGCTTTTCAGCACCATATCCATCACCACCGGTCCGCCGTGGCCTTGCAGTTCCAGCACGTCTTCGCCGGTGAATGAATTCGGCCGCGGAAAAAATAGCGCGATGCCGGCATCGATCGGATGACCATGTGCATCCCGAAAAACCTGGTACATGGCCACGCGCGGTGCGGGTAGGCTGCCCAACAGCGTTATTGCGATTTCCGCGGTCTTTGGGCCTGACACGCGCACCACACCGATGCCGCCACGGCCCAGCGGCGTGGCAACCGCGGCGATGGTTTCTGCCTGCGCTATGGACAATGAGTAAATCGCAACGTTAGCCGGCGACGGCCCAATGGAGCTGACGATTAACGCTTGCTTACGCCGGTTTGGCGCCGCGCTCGATGCGCCGGGTTATCACCCACTGCTGAGCGATCGACAAGAGATTATTGACGAACCAGTACAGCACCAGGCCGGATGGGAAAAATGCAAAGAACACCGTAAACACCACGGGCAACACCATCATCACCTTGGCCTGAATCGGGTCCAGGGGCGCGGGGTTGAGCTTTTGCTGGATGAACATCGTCACGCCCATCAGCAAAGGCAGAATAAAGAATGGATCGCGGCTGGAGAGGTCGTTTATCCAGAGCATAAAGTCCGCCTGGCGCATTTCCACGCTTTCCAGCAACATCCAGTACAGGGAGATGAATACGGGAATTTGAACCAGGATTGGCAGACAGCCGCCCAGCGGGTTGATCTTTTCGGTCTTGTACAACTCCATCAGCGCCTGATTCATCTTCTGCTTGTCGCTGGCGTAGCGCTCCCTGAGTGCTGCCATGCGCGGCTGGACGGCGCGCATTCTGGCCATGGACTTGTAGCTGGTCTCCGACAGCTTGTAGAAAGCAAGCTTGATCAACAGGGTCAGGATTACGATCGCCCAGCCCCAGTTGCCGACGATATCGTGGATTTTCTCGAGCGCCCAGAACAGCGGTTTGGCCAGCACGGTGAAAATCCCGTAATCGACCACCAGCTCCAGGCCTTCGGCGATTTCGTCCAGGTGTTCCTGCAGCTTGGGCCCGACAAAAATGCGTGTGTTGAAAGTGCCGCTCGCATTTGGCGCAACAACCAGGGGAGCGGAGCGCAGGCCGATGATGTATTGAGGCTGACCGCCTTCGCGCACGACATTCGTGTAATAGAAATTTTGCTCGTTAGCCTGCGGCAGCCACGCGGAGACGAAATAATGCTGCAGCATCGCCGCCCAGCCGCCCGTGATCTTGCGGCTTAAGCTTTCACTCTGCATGTCTTCGAACGGCACTTTTTCGTAACGGCCGTCGTAATACGCAGCCCCGGTGTAGGTATAAAGGAACAGCGATTTATCTTTGTCACGGATGGGGCCGTGCCGCAACTGACGATACTGCCGGCCGCTCCAGGCCTGGTCGCTGCGATTAACGACGGTGTGGCTAACGTCGATTAGAAAATCCCGGCGATGAAAAGTGAATACTTTTCTGACAATCACGCCCGAAGAACCTTGCCAGGTCAGCGGCACCCGCAGTTCGTCCTCGCCGGCGCGCAGCCGGTATTCATCGCGCGCGGCCGTATAGACCGCGTGGTGAGTGGGCGCCAGATTCTCGCCCGCACCCCCGTCGGGTGTGCGATCATGAACCAGACCGGACTGCGCGATGTATACCCCGAGCGCCCGGTCGCTGTGCATCAGCACGAACGGTTCGTCGGGGTCATCCGCGTTTGCCGGGTAGGTTGGCAACGCGGCGCGACGAATGTCACCGCCCTGCGTATCGATCTCGATATCGAGCACATCAGTGACGACATGGATGCGCCTGCCGCCCGCCGTCGCTGCGCGTGGTTCGGCGATGCGCCCGGTGTTATCGGGCATCGCTGGTGATTGCGGCACATCAGCACGGTTGTTACCCATGTCCTCGGCGGGAAGCGCGCCAGTCTGGTTCGCGCTCTGGGGCGCTGCCCGCGGTTCCGGGCGGGGGCCGTAGTCACGCTGCCACGCTGACCAGATGAGAAACAACGTGAGCATCAGCGAAAAATAAAGCAGCACTCGCTGGCTATCCACAGGCATACAATTCCTTATTCGTGCTTGCCGGCATGTTCGATCAGGCAGGGGTAGTTGTTAGTGGCGCGGGGCAACGGATCAAAACCGCCAGCGCACCATGGATGACACCGCAGCAGCCGGCGCAAACCGAGGCAGCCGCCGCGCAGCGTGCCATGAGTCTCTATTGCTTCAATTGTGTAACACGAGCACGTCGGTGCGAACCTGCAGTGCTGTCCGAGATATGGGCTCAGCACCAGCCGGTAAAGCTTGAGGATCCGAATCAGGATTATCTGCATCGATTTCTTACACACTGCCAGAGCTTTTGCAGTGCCGCCGTCCGTTCGGCATGCGTCATGTTGTTAATAACGGGCCGGCACATTACCACCAGATCGACGGCCGGCAGGTCGTGTTGGGCCGCGCGGAAACTTTCTCTCACCAGACGCTTGATGCGATTCCTGGCCACCGCTCGCCTGGCGCATTTTTTCGAGATTGCGAGTCCGAGCCGGGCATGCGCACACGGGCTGCGGCGCGCCAGAATCGTGAACGCGCGGTCGCTACAACGAACGGCTTGGTCAAAAACGCGGCGGAATTCCCAAGCGTCGGTGAGGCGCACCCGAGGGCCGAAGCGTTGCCCCTGCTCAACGTGCGCGGCTATAGGTTGATTAGCAACTACGCAAGTGCCTGTTAAGCGTCTACCTAAGAGGCGGGCGTTTTTATGGACAGAGTTTCGCTCTGCCCTTGGCGCGCCGGCTGTTTAACACCCGACGCCCGCCGCTGGTGCGCATGCGCACCCGAAAGCCGTGCGTGCGCTTGCGCCGCAGGTTGCTCGGTTGAAATGTCTGCTTCATGATTTGAGTCCGGCTGGAGGCGGGCGAAAGGGTTGCAAACATAATCAGCGCCGAATGGTTTGTCAATTTTGGCATGCGCGCCACCGTCCCGGCGTGTGGATAACTCGTGTCGCGCGAGCTAAACTGCGCCGCTAGTCCCGGTCGGGCAAGTCAGCGCGTGGGGTTTATTTTGGCGGCGAATTCGCTATGGAACAGATGTGTCGGACGCTTGGAAAGTGAGCTTCCCGAACAGCAATTGAATCAATGGATAAGGCCGCTGCACGCGATCGAGGATCACGGGTCGCTGCGGCTACTGGCGCCCAACCGATTCGTGCTGGACTGGGTCCGGAACAATTTTCTAGAACGCATTAGACAGCTTGCGGAAGGTCTTGCCGAGGATGCACACCCGAATATCTCGCTGGAGATCGGCAGCCTCAGTCAGGAATCGCGCCGTGCGCCAGCGGGAAAATTCACAGTTGCGACGCTAAAATCCGGAAAAACTGCCGGCCCGGCGCCCGCCGTTGTCGCTTCCAACGTTAATCCAAACTTTACCTTCGACAATTTTGTCGAGGGCAAATCGAATCAGCTCGCCAGAGCCGCCGCGCTACAGGTGGCAATGCACCCAGGCACCGCATACAACCCGTTGTTCATTTACGGCGGCGTGGGGCTGGGCAAAACCCACCTTATGCACGCAATCGGCAACTATGTGCGCGGCCATGATGATCGACGCCAGGTGGTCTACCTTCACTCCGAGCGTTTCGTGGCCGACATGGTCAAGGCCCTGCAACACAATGCCATCAATGAATTCAAACGTTTTTATCGCTCGGTAAATGCCTTGTTGATCGACGATATCCAGTTTTTCGCCGGCAAGGATCGGTCCCAGGAAGAGTTTTTCCATACCTTCAACGCACTGCTCGAGGGTCAGCAACAGATCATCCTCACCTGTGACCGCTATCCCAAAGGGGTGGAAGGACTGGAAGAGCGGCTGAAATCACGCTTTGGCTGGGGACTTACGCAGGCTATCGAACCCCCCGATCTCGAAACACGGGTCGCGATCATGCAGCGCAAGGCAGAGCAGGGCAAGATCAGTCTGCCCGGCGATGTAGCCTTTTTTGTGGCCAAACGCATTCGCTCCAACATCCGCGAGCTGGAGGGCGCTCTACACAGGCTAGCGGCGACCGCGCGGTTTACGGGACGCCCCATCACCATCGAATTCGCCAAGGAGATGCTACGTGACATGCTGGCTATGCAGGAGCGGCTGATCACCATCGACAGTATTCAGAAAACTGTTGCCGATTATTACAAAATTCGCATCTCTGACCTGCTTTGCAAACGTCGGAGCCGCTCCGTTACGCGTCCTCGGCAACTTGCCATGGCGCTCGCCAAAGAGCTCACCAATCACAGCCTGCCCGAAATCGGCGCAGCGTTTAATGGGCGCGATCACACCACGGTGTTGCACGCGTGCCGCAAGATTGTGGAACTGCGCGAGAGCGATACCCGGATCGACGAGGATTACGTGAACCTGTTGCGGACTTTGAGCAGTTAGAGCTTTACCGGGCCGAAGGCATAAGACATGCCTTTCCTGTTGATAACAGGCAAATAAGCCAGAAAACGCAGTGATCAAGATATTTGCACACATTTCATCAACAGGGTCTGGTAGTTCCACGACACCGCCAATACATTCTATAACCCCATTTAAGCACATGTTTTAAAACGACAAAATAAAGTTATCTACATAATCGCCATCCCTAATAATAATAATAAGAACATAACTTAATTTATTATTACTGTGAGTTCGCCATGAAATTCAGTGTCCAGAGAGAAGTGTTGCTCAAGCCGTTACAGCAAATTATCGGCGCTGTAGAACGCCGTCAAGTCATGCCCATGCTGGGTAACGTGTTGTTGCGTAGCAGTGAAACGGGGTTAACCATGGTCGCGACGGATCTTGAAGTCGAATTGCTGGCGGGTATCGATGTGGATATTGAAAGTCCTGGCGAGACCACATTACCCGCTCGTAAGCTTTTGGATATCTGTAAAAATCTCCCCGAAAGCGCGAACCTTAGCTTGCAGGTCGCGGAAGGCAGAGCCACGCTTTCCGCGATGCGAAGCCGGTTTGTGCTCGCCACGCTGCCAGCCGCGGATTTCCCGGTTATCGAGGATATTCGCGCGGAGCAGCGCGTGACCCTGGCCCGGCAGGCGCTCAAACGCCTTATTGAAAGAACGTCCTTTGCCATGGCGCAGCAGGATGTTCGCTATTATCTCAATGGACTGCTCCTGCATATCGGCGAAGGCAGTCTGCGCGCCGTTGCCACCGACGGTCATCGCCTTGCTACAAGCATAGAGCGGATCGAGATTGCCGATGACGTCGTCAGTCAGGTGATCATTCCACGCAAGGGGGTTCAGGAGTTGCAGCGGTTGCTAACCGATGGTGATGGAACCATTGAAATCGAGCTGAGCGCCAACCATATCAGGGCGCGCATTGCTGAACTGCGATTTACGTCGAAGCTCGTAGATGGGCGTTTTCCGGACTACGATCGGGTGTTACCAAAGGATGGCGACAAAACGCTGCGCGTGAACAGCGAGGCATTGCGCCAGGGATTGATCAGGACCGCAATTCTGTCGAGCGAAAAGTATCGTGGCGTGCATCTTGCTCTCGATGGTCAGACGTTGAAAATTCAGTCGCACAATCCCGATCAGGAAGAAGCCGAAGAATACCTGGAAGTGGAATACGACGGCGAACCGCTGGAAATCGGTTTCAATGTAAATTATCTGCTCGACGTATTGGGTGCCATAAATAGTGAAACCATCGAAATAAAACTCAAGGACGCCAACAGCAGCGCCTTGTTGCGTGCCTCTGTTTCCGAGGATTCGCTTTATGTGGTGATGCCCATGCGGTTGTGATGCACCCTTAGAGAAATTTGCCTGCGGTCTCAAAAAAACGCGTCACTCGATGCTGTGTTGAATTCCGGCCGCTTTCAATACCTCGCGCGGAAATGATTATTGAACGGCTCACGATCGATAATCTGCGAAACATCGAGCACGCCGAATTACAGCCATCCAGCAACGTTAATCTTATTTGTGGGGGGAACGCTGCCGGTAAAAGCACCATTCTTGAAAGTATAGACCTGCTTTCACGGGGTCGAAGCTTCCGCGGTCACCTGTTCAGTCAGTTGGTAACGACGGGTAAGCCGCACCTCACAATCGGCGCGCGCCTGAAGTTATCGGAGCACTCGATTCGTAACGTGGGGGTTGAGAAGTCTCGGTCGGGTACGCGCGCGCGAATTGGGGGCGGGCCAGCCGAGTCGATCGCGCAGGTGGCAACGCTCATGCCGGTGCAGGCGCTGCATCCCGAAAGCCACCAATTGATTCAGGGTGGTCCATCTTATCGACGCAACTTTCTAGACTGGGGAATGTTTCACGTGGAACCTCAGTTTTTACCAGCATGGCGACGCATGCAGCGTACGCTCCAGCAACGCAACGCAGCGTTGAAAAACGGCGCTAATGTTGCCACCGTGCGCGCGTGGAATGTCGAATTTTGCGAGGCGGCAACCCGCATCGACCAGTTTCGTCGTTCTTACCTCAGTATGTTGGCGCCGGTCGTCGTCAACTACGTAAAGGAGTTGCCCGGCGACGCGCATCTTACAATGCGTTACCACGGCGGGTGGCCGAACGATCAACCCCTCAATGAGTTGCTGGAGAGCGAGTTGGCAGCCGATATGGAGCGCGGTCATACGCAGCGAGGACCGCATCGCGCTGACCTGGAGTTGCTGATCAATGACCGCCCGGCCAGCGGCACCGCATCCCGCAGCCAGCAAAAATTGATTGCGGCCGCGCTAAAGTTCGCGCAGGCTAATTTGCTTGTGGATAAAACTGGAAACCGTTGCGTTTTTCTTGTCGATGATCTTCCAGCCGAGCTTGAGCGGCGTTATCAGAACTTCGTCCTCCAAACGCTGACCGGCCTTGATCTCCAGATATTTGTCACCTCGATTGCCGCGAGCGACCTCGATCTAGATGTCTGCCCCTCAACCCGATTGTTTCACGTGGAACAAGGGCGCGTGCGACAACTGCTATAATGACAAGAATGACAAACGAGCCGTTCATGACTGAAAAAATATACGATTCCACCAGTATTCAAGTGCTAAAAGGGCTGGACGCTGTCCGAAAACGGCCTGGCATGTACATCGGCGATACCGACGACGGCACCGGCTTACACCACATGGTTTTCGAGGTCGTCGACAACGCTGTAGACGAGGCTTTAGCGGGTTACTGCAGTGAGATCACGGTGGCCTTGCATACGGACGGTGCCGCATCGGTTGCCGATAACGGTCGCGGCATACCGGTCGATATCCACGCCGAAGAAGGCCGGTCCGCCGCCGAAGTCATCATGACGGTGCTGCACGCGGGCGGTAAATTCAACGATAACGCCTACAAGGTATCCGGCGGATTACACGGCGTAGGGGTATCGGTGGTCAATGCCTTGTCCTCGCGTCTGGATTTGACTGTTTATCGCGCCGGCCAGGTTTATCGGCAGGAATACCGCTCCGGTAAACCGGTAAAGCCGCTGCAAGCTACTGAATCTAGCAACCAAACCGGAACACTGGTGCGGTTTTATCCGGACCGACTGGTATTCACCAACGCGGAGTTCCATTACGACATTCTGGCCGCGCGGCTGCGCGAGTTGTCGTTTCTTAATTCCGGCGTCCGTATCGTGCTGGCGGACGATCGCACCGACAGGACCGATGTGTTCGAATACAAGGGCGGCATTCGAGCGTTCGTCGAGCACCTGAACCGCAACAAAACCCCTTTGCACCCGACGGTCGTGTACTTCATCACGCAACGGGACGCTGTGAACGTGGAAGTCGCATTGCAATGGAACGACTCTTACCAGGAAAGCATCTTCTGCTTCACCAATAACATTCCTCAGCGGGATGGTGGCGCGCACCTGGCGGGATTCCGCGGCGGGCTCACGCGTACGCTCAATCAGTACATGGAGCGCGAAGGTCTCGCCAAAAAACATAAGCTCGTGATGACCGGCGACGACTCGCGCGAGGGCCTTACAGCGGTATTGTCGATTAAGGTCCAGGATCCGAAATTCTCGTCCCAGACCAAGGAGAAGCTGGTTTCGTCCGAAGTCAAAGGCGTGGTGGAATCGACCTTGAGCGACGCGTTGTCCGACTTTCTGCTGGAGAATCCGGGAGAGGCGAAGATGATCACCGCCAAGATCATAGACGCCGCGCGGGCGCGTGAGGCGGCACGCAAGGCGCGCGAAATGACCCGCCGCAAAGGTGCGCTGGATATCGCGGGTCTGCCCGGCAAACTCGCCGACTGTCAGGAAAAAGATCCCGCGCACTCCGAGCTGTTTCTGGTCGAGGGCGATTCCGCCGGCGGTTCGGCCAAACAGGGGCGGGATCGGCGCACCCAGGCAATCCTGCCGCTCAAAGGCAAGATATTAAATGTGGAGAAGGCGCGCTTTCACAAGATGTTGTCATCGGCCGAGGTCGGTACCCTGATTACCGCGCTGGGCTGCGGTATCGGGCCCGATGAGTTCAATGCCGACAAGCTGCGCTACCATCGCATTATTATCATGACTGACGCGGACGTGGACGGTTCGCACATCCGTACTCTGCTGCTCACGTTCTTTTACCGTCAGATGGCAGATCTCATCGAACGCAAACACGTGTACATCGCGCAACCGCCGTTGTTCAAAGTCAAGCGCGGCAAGCAGGAGTTCTATGCCAAGGACGAGACGGAGCTGACTGCGTTTTTGTTAAGCGTGGCGCTAGATGGCGCGCAGCTGCATGTCAACACGCAGGCCCCGCCGGTGAGCGGCGCGGCACTGGAAGACCTGGCGCGGCATTACAACGCCGTGATGACCGCGGTTCGTCGCCTGGCGCGCCGTTACGATCGCGCGTTGCTGGAGGCGATGCTGTCCGGTCCCCCACTGGCCATCGATGCGCACCGCGTGCCGGCCGTGCTGAGCGCCTGGATGGATGGTGTCGTGCAGCGTATCAATGCCTATCAGCCGTCCGGAACCCGCTATGCCGTGCGCATGGACACGGATGCCGATGGCGCCACGCCGACCATCGTCACGAAGCTGGTGCACGGCGTAGGCACCGACGATGTGTTTCGCCAGGAGTTCTTTAACTCACCGGATTTCGGGTTATTGCGCGCAATGGCCGAGCGCATGCACGGTCTGTTGAGCGAGGATGCCTATATTAAGCGTGGCGAGCGCACGCAGCCGGTCGCCAGCTTCAAACAGGTGATGGAGTGGTTAATGGCGGAAGCCAGCCGTGGCCGCGACATTCAGCGCTACAAGGGGCTGGGCGAGATGAACCCCGACCAACTGTGGGAAACGACGATGAACCCGGAGACGCGTCGTCTAATGCGGGTGAATATCGAGGACGCCGTCGCCGCCGACCAGGTGTTTACGATGCTGATGGGCGACCAGGTCGAGCCCAGACGTGAATTCATCGAGCAGAACGCGCTGCTCGTAAATAATCTAGATATATGATTTGTAAGATATTTATGAGTAATCCACTACTTGAAAAGCATGATCTGCCAGCGTTTACGCGCATCAAGCCCGAGCACGTCGAGCCAGCGATCGATAGCCTCCTGGCCGACAACCGCGCGAAGATCAAGGCACTGGTCGAGGGCAATTCACAATACAATTGGGATAACCTGATTTATCCGCTGGAAGTCGTCGATGATCGATTAAGCCGCGCGTGGTCGCCGGTGCGCCATATGAATTCGGTGGTGAACAGCCCCGCGTTGCGCGCCGCCTATAACGCCTGCCTGCCGAAACTGAGCCAGTACGGTACTGAAATCGGTCAGAACGAGCCGCTGTTCAAAGCGTACCAGTCCATTCGTGACAGCGACCAGTTCAAAGCGCTCGATGCCGCCCAGCAGAAAACTATCAATGACGCCTTGCGGGATTTCCGGTTGAGCGGTGTGCATCTGCAGCCCTTGGACAAGGACCGTCTCAAAGCCATCCAGCAGGAACTGTCGCAGACGCAATCGAAGTTCGAGGAAAACGTCCTGGATGCCACCCACGCGTGGAAAAAGCACGTCACGGACCCTGCGGCGCTCGCCGGCCTGCCCGAATCGTCGCTGGACATGGCGCGGCAAAGCGCCCGCAACAATGGCCTCGACGATGGCTGGCAACTCACCCTGGAGACGCCATCGTATATCGCGGTGATGACCTACGCCGATGATCGCGACCTGCGCCGGGAACTCTACACGGCGCACAACACCCGCGCATCCGATCAGGGCCCGCACGCCGGTCAATGGGACAACAGCGACGCGCTGGAAAAGATTCTGGCGTTGCGTCACGAAGCCGCCCGCCTGCTGGGCTATGACAACTATGCCGAAAAATCCTTCGCCACCAAGATGGCCGAGTCGCCGCCCAAGGTAATCGAGTTTGTTGAAGACCTCGCGCGGCGCGCCAAACCGGTGGCGCGGCGGGAGCTTGTCGAGTTAAAGGACTTTGCCGCCGAGCACGCCGGCATTGCCGATCTGCAAGCCTGGGATGTCGCTTACATCAGCGAGAAACTGCGCCAGCATCGCTACGCACTGGCGCAGGAAGATCTCAAACCCTATTTCCCCGTCGATAGTGTGCTGGCTGGGCTGTTCGAGGTCGTCGATTGCCTGTACGGATGCCGCATCGAACAAGCTCATCATGTGGAAACATGGCATCCGGATGTACGGTTTTACCAGATCACGGACGTCGACGGGTCCGTGCGTGGCCAGTTTTATCTAGATTTGTACGCGCGTCAGAACAAGCGCGGCGGCGCCTGGATGGATGAGTGCGTTAACCGTATGCGTACAAACGAGGGCATACAGTTGCCGGTGGCGTATATGACCTGCAACAGCTCGCCACCGATAGGCGACAAGCCCGCACTGTTTACGCACGACGAGGTCATTACCCTGTTTCACGAGTTCGGCCACGGACTGCACCATCTGCTTACCCTGGTCGATTACCCCAGCGTTGCCGGCATCAACGGAGTCGAGTGGGATGCGGTGGAATTGCCGAGTCAGTTCATGGAGAACTGGTGCTGGGAACGCGCCGCGCTGGACATGTTCGCGCGGCACTACGAGACCGGCGAGCGTCTGCCTGAGGAGCTGTACCAGAAGCTGCTCACGACCAAACATTTTCTCGCCGGCATGCGGACGTTGCGTCAATTGGAGTTCGCGCTGTTCGATCTGCGACTGCATCTTGAATATCAGCCTGATCGTGGGAGCCGCATGCAAGAGATTCTCAGCGAAGTGCGCGACACAATCGCGGTGGTGAAGCCGCCCGAGTTCGTCCGCTTCCAGCACGGCTTCACCCACATTTTCGCCGGCGGTTACGCCGCTGGTTACTACAGTTACAAATGGGCGGAAGTGCTGTCTGCGGATGTCTTCGCGGCGTTTGAGGAACACGGCCTGTTCGACGGCGACACGGGGCAGCGATTCCTGTGCTGCATTCTGGAACGCGGTGGCACCCGCCCCGCGATGGAGCTTTTTCGGGATTTCAGAAAGCGCGAGCCGCGTATCGACGCGTTGCTGCGTCACAACGGCATGGCGGCATAGCAGCGGCGGTTAACAAATCCTGTGAAGGTCGCGACCTGGAACGTCAACTCGCTGCGCATACGCCAGGGGCACGTGCTCAACTGGCTCGCCGTGACAGGTCCGGACGTGCTGGTATTGCAGGAAACCAAGGTCAGCGACGAGCAGTTTCCCGCACAGGCGTTCGCCGACGTCGGCTATCACACCGTTTACTCGGGGCAGAAAGCCTACAATGGCGTCGCGATCTTGAGCCGCACCCCAATGCGGGACGTGGTGCGCAATGTTTCGGGCCTGGACGACCCGCAACGGCGCACGCTGGCGGCGACTGTGTCCGACGGCGACAGCGAATTGCGCATTTTCAACGTCTACGTGCCCAACGGTTCGCAGGTCGGCTCGGAGAAATACGCTTACAAGCTGGACTGGCTGAACAGGATCGCCGCGCACGTGGGCGACGAGCTTGCCAGCCATAGACACTTTATGATGCTTGGCGACTTCAATATCGCACCGGCGGATGCGGACGTGCACGATGCCGACCTCTGGTTCGAAAAGATTCTGTGCAGCACGCCGGAGCGCGAGGCGTTGAAGAAATTCATATCGCTGGGCCTGGTTGACACGTTTCGGCAATTCGAGCAGGTGGAAAAATCATATAGCTGGTGGGATTACCGCGCGGCCGGCTTTCGCCGTGGTCTCGGCTTGCGCATCGATATTATTCTGGCGAGCGCGGCGCTGTCGCAAACCTGCTCCTCGTGCCGGATCGACAAGACGCCGCGTGGCCTGGAGCGGCCATCCGATCACGCGCCCGTGATCGCCGAATTCGGAGGCGTTCAGGCCCACGCGTCGTGAAAAATAGGCCGTGAAGTACAGGGACTTGCGCGATTTCGTCGCGACCCTGGAAGCGACGGGCGAGCTCAGGCGCGTCCGGCAAGAGATCGATCCTTACCTTGAAATGACCGAGATCTGCGATCGCACCCTGCGCGCGCAGGGGCCGGCATTGCTGTTCGAGAAGCCTAAACGTTCGACCATTCCGGTACTCGCCAACCTGTTCGGCACGCCGCGACGCGTGGCGCTGGGCATGGGCGAAGAGTCGGTTGAAGCCTTGCGCGAGGTGGGTAAATTGCTGGCGTTTCTGAAAGAACCGGACCCGCCGAAGGGCCTGAAGTCCGCGTGGAAGAGTCTGCCGATCTTCAAAAAAATCCTTGATATGGCGCCAAAAACCGTCAGTCGCGCGCCTTGTCAGGAGAACGCGATTGAAAACGATCTAGTCGATCTTGCACAATTCCCCGTGCAGACCTGCTGGCCGGGTGACGCCGGCCCGTTAATCACGTGGGGACTGGTCGTCACCCGAGGTCCGCTGAAAGATCGCCAGAACCTGGGCATTTACCGTCAGCAGATCATCGGTCCCAATAAAGTCATTATGCGCTGGTTGTCGCATCGTGGCGGCGCGCTCGATTTTCACGACTGGTGCCGCGCGCATCCGGGCCGGCCGTTTCCTGTGGCGGTTGCGCTGGGCGCCGATCCGGCCACTACCCTGGCAGCCGTAACGCCGATCCCCGATACCTTGTCGGAATTTGCGTTCGCCGGACTGCTGCGCGGCGCGCGCACCGAGCAGGTCAAATGCCAGACCAATGATCTTTACGTGCCAGCGTCGGCCGAGATCGTGCTGGAGGGGTACATTCGGCCCGGCGAGACGGCGCTGGAGGGGCCTTTTGGCGATCACACCGGCTATTACAATGAAGTCGAAACGTTCCCGGTGTTCACCATCGAGCGCATTACCCATCGTACGAACCCCATTTATCACAGCACGTACACGGGCCGACCGCCCGATGAGCCCGCCATGCTTGGCGTGGCGTTAAACGAGGTGTTTATCCCGCTGCTGCAGAAACAGTTTCCGGAGATTGTGGATTTTTATCTGCCGCCTGAGGGTTGCTCCTATCGCCTGGCGGTGGTGAGCATGAAAAAACAGTACCCCGGTCACGCCAAGCGGGTCATGATGGGCGTGTGGTCATATCTTCGGCAATTCATGTATACCAAGTTCGTCATCGTGGTCGACGATGATGTGAACGCGCGCGACTGGAAAGACGTAACCTGGGCGCTGACCACGCGAATCGATCCGGCACGCGACGCGGTAATCGTCGAAAACACGCCGATCGATTATCTGGATTTCGCCTCGCCCGTCTCGGGCCTCGGGTCGAAGCTGGGGCTGGACGCGACGCACAAATGGCCGGGCGAGACGACGCGCGCATGGGGTCGCGCCATAACCATGGACGAGACGGTGAAACGCCGTGTGGATGAGATCTGGGGTGAATTGAATATAATCTGAATATAGGTCCGATCAGGCTATCGTTGGCCAGCAACAACCCAACAACAACAAGGGGTCGAGATCATGCGCCACATCATGATACTGAATGCCAAGGGTGGCTCCGGCAAGACCACCGTGGCGACCAATCTGGCCGGCGCTTTGGCGTCGGCAGGCAACAAGGTTGCGCTGGTCGATCTTGATCCACAAGGTAGCGCCACAGGCTGGCTTGGTGCGCGGTCGGCGGCTCGACCACGCATCCAGGCGCTGGGGCACAATCACAACAGCGGTAAGGTAGGTCGCGACACGGATTTTGTGATTATGGATACACCGGCCGCCGTGCATGGCAAGCCGCTCAAGGAAATGATCCGTCGCGCCGAAACGATCCTCATCCCAGTCTTGCCGTCGCCGCTGGACATGCGCGCGGCCGCGGACTTCATTACGGAGATCAAGAAAAATGGCCGAATCGGGCGCAAGGAGGCCAAGTTCGCCCTGATCGCCAATCGCGCGCGCGACCACACCAATATTTACTGGGAGCTGGACGAATTTCTAACCAAACAGAAAGCCCCGTTCCTGACCATGCTGCGCGACAGTCAGAACTACATTCGCGCCGCCGAGCAGGGCTTGAGTATTTTCGAGCTGGCCGCGCACGCCACCGTGGTTGACCGCGAGCAATGGATGCCGATCATAAAATGGATCAGGAGCAAGCGCAGTCAGCCTTAAGCTCAGGGCCATCCCGTCCATGTTTTGGATGCAGGCACGCGGTGGCTGGCCCAATGCGACAGGCGCTCGAACATGGCCTCGTCGCCGGGATCGTTCGCGACTTCGATGTTGCTGAAGCCCGCCTTCTCCGCCTGGGCCCGCATGCGCGGGCTGCCCACCAATAACCGCGTTCGATGCAATCGAGTTCGATATTCAGCAGCGCAGGCGTAGTCAAGATTCGACAATGCCTCGCCGCTGGCGATGGCGATAATGTCGATATGGCCGCTCTCCAGGCATTGACGCAACATCGCCGGCAGCTCATGCGGTACCGTTCTTCGATACACTTCCGCGTAGACCACCAACGCCCCCCGCGCGCGCAAGGTTGCGGCTAGCAGCTCGCGCCCGCCCTCACCGCGAAAGATGACGATGCGGCGGCCTTGAACGTCCCGCATCTCGGGAAGCCTGAGCAGCTCCTCGGTCGTGAAGCCGTCGCGCGGATAGATGTCGACCTGACTACCGGCGCTTTGCAGCGCCGCGGCAGTCTTGTCTCCGATTGCCGCGAGTTTCAGCTGCGCGAAGTTCGTGCCCAGTGCTTGCGCGCGCTCGTGCGCATACGTCACTGCGTTCTGGCTTACGAAAATGGCGATATCGAACTCAGCGAGGTTACCGATGATGCGGTCGGCATCAGAGGCATTTTCGGGCGCCGAAATTTCCAGCGCGGGCAGGCCCACGGGCCCTCCGCCGGCCGCTTCAATCATGTCGCACAGCGCCTGGGCCTGGTGGGGGGGGCGCGTGACCATGACGCGCACGCCGGCCAGCGGTCGCTCCGCGGCGAAGTCAGTGCCACCGCCGTTCATCATTGATAATAGGGAACTTCCATGCCCAGAGCAGCCAGGATTGCGCCGGCGCCCTGAGCCAGCAGCAGCTCGGCAACTTCGCGACCTAATGGCTCGGCATCCGCGACCTCGCCCCGGGCCTGACCGTGGATGATCCTGTGCCCGTCCGGATAGCCGATCAGGCCGCGTATGAAGATCTCTTTGCCGGTCAGTTGCGCGAACCCGGCAATCGGCACCTGGCAGCCGCCGTTGAGCCGCGCGTTGATTGCGCGTTCCGCCAGAACGCGCGTGTTGGTGTCGGGATCGTCCAGCGGTGCGATGAGTGCGTTGATCCGAGGGTCATCGCGCCGGCATTCTATGCCGATCGCACCCTGACCGATTGCGGGCAGGCTCCACTCGGTGCTTATATATTCGCGGATTCGATCTTCAAGGCCCAGCCGCTTCAAACCGGCCGCCGCGAGGATAATGGCGTCGAAATTGCCTGCATCAAGCTTGGCCAGCCGCGTGTTGACGTTACCGCGGAGTTCGAGGATTCGTGCGCCGGGCAGTTGCGCCATAATCTGGCATTGCCGGCGCAGGCTGGACGTCCCGATGCGCGCATCGGGCGGCAGCGCCGCGAGCGATTCAAACCGGTTGGATATGAATGCATCGCGCGGATCCTCGCGACGCAGGATTACGTGCAGATGCAGTTGCGGCGGAAAGGCCATCGGCACGTCTTTCATGGAATGCACGGCGATGTCGGCGCGCCCGTCAAGCAGACCGTCTTCCAGCTCCTTTACAAACAGCCCCTTGCCGCCGATTTTGGCGAGCGGGCTGTCCAGCACCCGATCACCCTGGGTGCTCATGCCGACCAGCTCGACCTTAAGCTCTGGATGCAGGTTCTGAAGTTGGGCTGCGACTGCCTCCGCCTGCCAGACGGCAAGCCGGCTTTTGCGGGTTGCGATACGGACGAGTTCGGTGCCGGACAT
>Ga0075530_1000447_pt1 | contig 19537 bp, 25 predicted proteins | sample NGEPerD_2_FD_75101 | JGI IMG/M metagenome (GOLD analysis project Ga0075530, IMG submission 75101) | Arctic peat soil microbial communities from the Barrow Environmental Observatory site, Barrow, Alaska, USA - NGEE PermafrostL1-D | ecosystem: Environmental > Terrestrial > Soil > Wetlands > Peat ... | reverse complement strand
TGGCATTCTTAAATAAGTCTTCTAGAAAATGGTGATATTTGGAAAAAAGCGGATTATTTAAAAATTCTTTTTGTTTTTTATTAGAAATTTTTGCTAGCTTTAAACTAAAAAAACGAATGCCGTTTTGAATTTCATTTGATAGATCATCAGCTTTTCCTAGTTTAGCTTTTATTTTTGGGTCATTTTGATTTTGAGCATATCGAAGATTGTAATAATATTCTTCTGTGCTATTTGTTCCAAAAGATTTAGCCCAAATTTCAAAATCGTCCAAGGCTTCTTTTAAAACATTTGGTTTGTTAAGCCAATCAGTTCTATTTTGCCATTTATTGATAAATTTATAACTTTCAATCTTGGCTTTTTCTCGTATTTTAGTAATTTCTGCTTCGGATTCCTTACCTAATAACAGTTTAAAATTCCAGTCATTTTGTTTATTTGTTGTTTTTATCATTGGTAAAATATACCATAATTTTACTCTTTTTTCAGTCTTTTGGTGATTTGTCTTATCTGGGTGGTAACTTAGGTATTCCCTTGGCATTTTATTTGATTTTTGGTAGTATATCTAAGTAGTTCGTTAAAAATTATATTCCGCGGTAGCTCAGTGGTAGAGCGGTCGCCTGTGAACACTTTCTATTATTTGATATAATTAGATTATGTCTGATAATAGAAAATATTCCGATCGCCGAGAAGCGTTAATCAAGGCTGTGGCCAAGAGAAGACGTAAAATAAAAACACTGGCAATAGAATATAAAGGGGGTAGATGTAAAATCTGTGGTTACAATAAATGTGAGGGTGCGTTAGAACTTCATCACTTAGACCAATCTAAAAAAGATTTTGGGATAGCAGATAAGGGCTATACACGCGCTTGGAGCAAAATTCAAACCGAGTTATATAAATGTATCCTTCTTTGTGCAAATTGCCATCGTGAAATCGGTGCCGGTATCACGCAGCTTCCTAAAGAAATTTAGGAATGAAGAACGAGGTGAATTGACTGGAAGCCCACACGCAGTAATGCACGGGTAATCAGCAGCCAAGCCTTGTACTTATTTTAAGTACTCGGAAGGTTCAGAGACTATCCCGTTGTTACCCTCCATAACTTTATGTGAAGGAGGGAAGGGAGTACTCTTTAATTAGTTTTAGGGTTTTCCTAATCTTATTGAAGGGGAAGCGCCTCGCACCTGCAAAGGTGATGATATAGTCCACGCCTTATGGAAACATTTGGATAAGTGTAAGCGATTGGTCGTAGGTTCGAATCCTACCCGCGGAGCCAAGGAAAATAACCCTAGAAATAAGGGTTATTTTTTGTATCTGAGTAGGATGTTCGAACCTAAAAATAAAAGTTGGGCTATTTTGGTAAACAAGTTTGTTTGTATTTCTATTTCTTGTTTACTATGGACAAAAAGGCAATAATACTGTAAAGTCAAATCAGATTCTTTTGGAATGTTTCCAGAAGAGAAATGGTCATTAAAAACAGAGGAGATCTCAGTATTATGAATTATTCACAGTCTGAAGGGAGTTCAAATCTAGGCTTCTCAATCGATAATAGCCTGGATTACTATCGCCACCAAAACATACCTGGCGGTGATTTGAGAGTTTCTATTGTGGCGCATTGCGACATGAACTGTCTCTATTGTCATAACGAGGGACAAGAAAGTTCTGTTGCAAAATTTATGTCCCTAGACACACTCAGGTCAGTCGTTACAACGGGTATCAAATTTGGGGTAAGTAAGGTAAGGCTCACAGGAGGAGAACCGTTACTGCACCCCGATGTCGTGGAGATGGTTAAGATGCTGAAGAAAGACTTATCTATTCGTAGTGTGGGAATAAACACTAACGCTACAAAGCTAAGTCCTGTCATGGTGAAAGAGCTAGTTGATTCAAAACTAGATGTACTCGTAGTTGGGTTAGACCATTTTGATTCTGCTGTCTCAAAAAATTCACCAGTGGGAGAACCTTCAAAAGAGATAATGTGTCGCATCGTGGAAGCAAAGCGCTCTGGACTGTCTGTTCAAGTTGCATCCGTTTATGACGAGTCTAACCTCGACGATATTCTGCACTTAGCTAAGTGGTGTAGAGACAACAGTATCCTCTTTAAGGTTCTTGAATTTAGCGACAACTGTGTCGCGAAGAGGGTTTCTGTTGAGTTTGTAGACATGATTAATCTTTTGCGAACGAGTTTTGAACTGCGCATGGGTAAGACGGTGGCATTAAATGAGTTGTTTGGTTTACATGGTGACGGAAACAGAATACTGTTTTTCCACTCTCACTGCAAAATCAGAGAGTGTCATGAATGTAGTCAGATGCACATGCGTGTTACTGCAGATGGAAATGCTAAACCATGTCTTCTTCGTACTGATACAGAGTACTCTCTGATTGGTAGCGATCCAGGAGATTCCATTCGTAGAGCAATACACAATCTCGGTAATGGTCCAGGCAATAAACCTCTTTAACAAAAGAAAGGAACAGTAATGAAAATAAACGACTCATCACAAAACTGCCCTTTTTGTTCGGGCCAAGGAATTTCTGACCGTATGGTGTATGAAGAAGAAAGTATTTATGTTGTCTCCGATTTACACCCCGTAACTTTAGGTCATCTTCTTGTCATAACGAAAGAGCACCATCTTTCTTTTGGCGAGTTGGATACCCAATCCCTTATTAGGATCAAGAGTACGATTAATTGGTTAGCTAGAATTCTGTGTTGTTTTGGGTCAAATGTGATTGTGTTTGAACATGGAAACAAAACCCAGAACACCTCAGGTAATCTGAGTGTGGATCACGCACACCTGCATTTGATACCTGTCCCCAGTTTGGAATCTCGGTTACCTGGGAAAAAGGCCAACGCTGATTTTCTGAATCTGGCCGACTATGTTAAATCAGCATCTTACTATTTTTACTGGGATGTGTTGGGTAATTCGGCCTACTGGGGAAACACAGCGAACATTGAATCCCAGTTTATCCGGAAAGAGACAGTTTTCGAAATTGGCAAAGATAAATGGGACTGGAAAAGTAACCAAGGAGTGAGTTCCAGTAAAGAGGCTGTGGAACAATCTCTAATTGTCAGACAAATGCTCGAAAGGAGTCATCGATCATGAAGAAAGAGATAACTGTAGGAGTTACAACACACGGCCAACGCTGTGAATGGTTAAGGGATATGCTCAACGGTCTCTACCATTTTTCAAGTATTGGTTTTAATCTCGTCATTGTGGATAATGCTTCTGTCGACGACACTCTTGATTACTTGGATAAATTGCGTTCGCGAATAAAAGATTTGGTAGTCATTAAAAACCAAATAAACGTGGACGATTCCAATGGGGTGAATCAGATACTGGAGATTGTTGATACTCCGTATTTTCTCAAAATCGATACCGATACCTTGTTTACAAAAAGAGGTGCAGTTGAGAAAGCTATGAGGTGTCTGAAAACCCAAGGACTGAGTGTGATTGGCCCATATTGGGACCTTAGCCTCAGGCGACGGAAGGAGATCGGCTCGTGGGATCATTCTTTGAAAATGAGGGCTGAGTTTGACCGAGCTAATGGCTTAGTCTCGCAAGTAAACCGTCATTTCGAGGTAACCGTACGTCTACCTCGTGGAAACTTCATGCTTATGAAAACGGACGATGTTCGTGGAGTTGGCGGTTTTGATCCTAGATACCCTCATAACGCTATGGAGTATTCTCTAGTCATGAGGCTAATGGAGAAAGGTCTAGATTACGGAGAATACAAAGATGAAAGCGTCATTCATCGGCCGACAGATGAGATACGTCTTAGTACGCGCAAAAAAGTTCCAGGTCTCCTGTAGACCAAAGCATCACTTCAATACGAGGTGGTGCTTTTTTTAATAAAACATCACGGCAGTTATATTTTCTTGCTTTTGTCAGATTGAATTCCATTGGTAAATATGATAAAATAAAAAAGTTATCAATCTTTAATTCTCTATAATATGGACCTAAAAACATTACAGCAAGAAGTAAAAGAGAGGGGTAAAACTATGAAAATTAGGTCTCAAACATCACCCGAAATAATGTTGGGGATTCTCGAAGAGGCAGGGGAAGTGGCAAAAGAAGTCGCGCTCTTTGAAAAAGTTGGAAATAAAATTAACTGGAAACGCTTACCAGACAAAGATCTGCTAGCAGAAGAGATCTCCCATCTATTGGTTAATGTTGTCAGCCTTAGCTCTTATTACGATATTGATTTAGAACAAACAATGAAAAAATTGTTTGAGGGTGGGGAGAAATAAAAAAGCCAAATAGACCCACAAGAATAACTTATGAGAAACAGGTTCGAACCGTTTCTAGCCCGCGGAGCCAAGGAAAAACCCCCTTAAGTAATGGGGTTTTATTCTTAGTGTTTTACCTCTTGGCCTATGTCGTACATGTTCCAAACGCGCTCGTGTAGATAAAAGAAGACGAACTTAATAACTTGTATAATCACAGCGTCAACCATAGACGCCCCTACATCTCTAGTAAAGATTACCAATACACCAAAAGTCACTAGGAATCCAACCACAGTCCAAGTTATTGACTTCAGAAGTGTACGATGATGGTAATCATGAAATTTCATATTGCTTATAATTATACCATAAATTACTTGAGTTTTATTTTTAGATGCATTTACAATATGGCCTGCCTGCCGACAAACAGGTTCTAACTTTGTCTATCCATCGGAGCAGATTTCAAAAAGTCGTCTTTCGGGCGGTTTTTTAGTAGAATAGAAGAAGGTTATCGAGTAAATAAATATATGAAAAAAATATTAATTATAATAGTTATTTTGATTTTAATATTCTTATTGTTACTATCAATGGGTTTGCTTTCTGGATATGATCTTGGTCCAGAAGAAATACTTCTAAAATTATTTGGCAATTAAATTAATTTATAGCTAAACAGGTTCTAATAAAGTCCGTCCCTCGGAGCCGAAAAAAATAGCCATAGAAATAATGAATCCATTGGCATTCTTTGATCACCGTTGTGGTACAATAAGCGTCAGAATCTGGTTTTGATGAATCTAGAAATACTGGCCATTTATAAAAAGATTTTATTGATTTTTGTTTAATTTAATCTACAATATAAGTATTATAAGCTCCTAATTTTATTTTATGATAAAAACTGGTATATCTGCTGGAGGAGTTATTGTTAAAAAGGAAGACAAAAATTATTTTGTTCTTTTATTGAGAGATATTCGTTTTCCCGCATGGTATTTCGCTAAAGGGCACGTTGAACCTGGTGAATCTCTCGAGCAAGCTGCTTTACGTGAGGTTGGAGAGGAGGCGGGGCTACACAATATTAAGATTCATTCACTTCTTGGTACCTATGAACGTTTTGTAGAAAAGGCCAATGAGCAAAAGACAATCCATTATTTTTTAATGATTCCAACTCAAAAGGAAATTCCTACTATTCCAGACAATGTAAATGTGGAACTTAAATGGTTCTCCTTAGAAAATCTACCTGAATTTTATTTAGCAGAACAGCTTGATGTAATTTCAAAAAATTTTGAAAAAATAAAAAACTCCCTAGATAACATCTAGGGAGTTAATGATCTTGCATAAGGAACAATGTGGTGATGTAGTTCTGTAAGAGAAATAACTCCACCACCAAGGTCTAATCCTACAACTTCTACTCGGGTGCCAACTAAGAAAAATAAATTAGACTGTCACCATTGTTTGGTAGTTCTGTTTATTTATCTAAAGGTGATATTGAGGAATTATAGCCTTATTTCTGAATATGATATTATTTTTAATGAAGCGGAGCACACAAACTGCTTTGTGTGTGTAAGGTGAGAAAGTTTAAGCTTAAGTTTTTAGGACAGTCTCAACTTTTTTAATAAAATCACTAATCACTATGAGTATTTTTCGTTGTTTCTCGTTTGCAATCTTTTTCGTATTTTCGACGATTTGTTTTAAAGTAAAAAAGTCATGCCCCTGGTTATTGAGTGGTTCAATGGGAATTTGATAATTTTTGGATAAATATTCATATTGAAGAAGTACAGCTTCAAGAGGTTTTTCTGCATTCCTGACAATTTTTTTTATTGTATTGAAGATAAAACAAATAAAGAAGTCTACTCTATAGTCATTGTTTACGGTCACTTTTTTGGGATTATACCCAATTGAGCCAAAAGGTAAATCAATTCCGAATAATTTTTTTCCTTCAGATGGTATGTAGGCCGTAGATAAGGGACACAAGTATAAATCTACTACAGTGATACATTCAGATGTTTTTATAAGAAGGGCGGAATGGACTCCATCAATCGGGGCGTTTTGTGGTGGTTCGCAAATATGAAGAATTTCGCCAATTTCGGCATAATACTTAAAGCGATTTTCTAAAATCTCCGCAGTATTTTCCTCGGTAAGCGTGAACCATATATCAATATCGCTAAAGGCGTCTGGATTGCCTCGAGCAAGAGAGCCAGATAAATGTCCCTCGATTGCTTTATCTTGAAATTTTTTTTGGATATTGCTTAGGATTTTTTCTCGGTCAGAAGAAAGCTGTGCTTCAAATTCTGTTTGTTGTTGTGTTTTTGTCATAAAATAGATTATACCAATTTTACTCCGCAGGTGATACTCGTAGTTACCTACATGTATTTTATTACTACTTTTATCTCCAGTACTCCCATTAAGAAATTAGAGGAGTAGGTGTTTAATTACAGCACACATTTTAGCAAACAATGGTGGCTGACCCCATTAATCCTTTCAATTTCTTTTGAAATAAACTGGCGAGCAAGGGAATAGATAGGTTTTAACTTTATCTAGCTATCGGAGTCAAACAGTCTTGTTACGTAGCATGCTACGTAACAATCTACAGATCATATTTTTCGTTCAGTGATTGTGTTGGGGGTATTTGAAACATTAGACTATATATTTCTCAAATCAAATGTACCTGACACTGAATTCCTGCTACTGGTAGTACGGGGAGGAGGTCATTTAGTAGAGCTCTGTATTTTAGGTTCCAACCTATTCGTAGCTCTTTGAGCTAGGTTATAATTTAGTATACAGCTTGAAATAATAAGGTATAATCAAATTATGTACGTATATTACTTACCAAATCGATGTCGCATAGATGTGGAACGGGTGGTGGATGTTATGCTTGCAGAAGCAGAATATCCGCAATGGTATCTTGATACCGATAACGGTATTCTGGTGGAGATATCTTCGCCTGAAGCTCTAGGTAAATGGGTATCTGAGATCGGCAAGTCGAGACGATATTTTTTGATTGAGCGGTTTGATGATGAGACTAGAAACAATATTGCAAGAGCGTTTATTAAAGAGATACTAGTCAATATGGCAACCCCCGCCGAAACAGCAGGCACTTTAAAGGCACTTCTTTCAGGTGGGTGGCAGTCGATGAGAGATTATCTCAAGGAATATACAGATGGGTGGATTCATGCATGGGATCAGTTTCTTTTTGATGAGGCGTGGGAGAGTATACATGAGTGGTTGACCACTAGCCCATATTTTTTCGTCACGGCCGAGTTCGAAGGCTGTAGCAATTGTACTCTGTGTGAATTGGTGAAGCGTGGTGAAGATGGGGATTTTTCAAAACTGAAAGGAGCATTTGAGGCGGAAAATATCATGCATCATATAGCTGTACAGATGGGGGATATTGCAAATAAAACTAAGGTTAAATTAAAAGACCCCAGACAACAAAACTATCCCAATAAGCAGGTTTTGCAATTGAAGATTGAGCTTATCGGCTCCAAGCCACCTATTTGGCGACGTATTCTCGTGCCCGCCAACTACACTTTTTTTGCACTACATGTCGCCATCCAAGATGCCATGGGGTGGTTTGATTATCATCTGCATCAATTTTCCAATAGTTCACCGTATATAAGGGGTAAGAAAAGGCAGTATATAAAATTGCCACATCCTGATGATAATTTTGCTTTTGACGATTCCACGGAGCCTCTTGATGAACTCACGACACCAGTAGTTGACTTCCTTGAAAAAGAAAAAGATGCGGTCTGGTACGAATATGACTTTGGTGATGGTTGGATACATAAGGTCACTCTGGAAAAAATCTTGCCAGACAAGGAAGCCCTCACTTTACCAAAGATTGTGGCTGGGAAGAATCGTTGCCCATTTGAAGATTCGGGGGCGCTTTTTGGGTATTATGAAAAAATACAGATTCTCAAAAATAAGAAACTTCCTGAATATGAGGATATATTGGGATGGGTGGCCGAGCAGGATGGGTACGATGTTGATGATGTAGACGATGCAATTTTAGCAAAACTTTCCGACATTACCTTCTTTGACCCGAAGGAGATTGTATGGACTGACCCTGAAAATGAATTTTAAAAATCGTTTTACAGATATCTATCTATGAATAATCAAACCATCATTCAAAAAATAGCCAACCGAAGAAAAATTATTTTGAGTATTGATTTAGACAATACGCTTGTTAACAGGTCTCTTGGCTCTAATTACATAAAACCAGAAACTCTGGAAATTTTAAAAAAACTTGATAAAAATAAGTTTACAATAATGCCAAATACCGGTCGTGACCTTGTTGGCACTAGATCTTTTTTTTATGACACCATAAAACTAAATGATGCCATAATGGGTTCTGGTAGTGTTATTATGGCTGAAGGAAAAGTGTATTTTAACTCAGCCAGTGAATTTTTATCTGATATTACAGAAGACACAATAAAGGCAGTAGAAAATGGAATAACTCCATTTATTGATATTTACTACGACAAAGGCAGAATCATTTTTTACAACGAAGAACAAAAAGAAACTTACCAAGACCTTTTTTATCAACAAAATCCTCAAGATTGGTTTAATGGGGAATTGCCACCATCTTTTCCTGTTTCTTTAGTTAAAGATAAATTACCTACTAATATCTTTCGAATAGAATTTCCAGTTTTAAAAAAATACAAGGAACTTTATGAATCTCTAATTAATAAAAATAACAAGGCAATGGAGGAATGGCTTAAAATAATTAAGTCTGATGTTAAATATGAAGAATATTCAATCAAGCGCAAAAAATTCTTTTGCCAGAATTTTCAACAAGAACTCACTTTTGCACGTCTTGAAAAAAGGGAAGGAATAGTTAATAAAGGAATTGGTTTAGAACAATGGCTAGAGATAAAAAAAATAGATATAGCAAATACATCTATCGTCCATATCGGAGACCAAGACCAGGGTCTAATCAATGACACAGTGATAAAACAAAACATCCCACAGGCGATCATCATTATGGTGGGAAATAAATGTTCTCTAAATAATACAGAAGTAGACCTTTATTTACCAGGAGATGTTGATGTAAATTTATTCGAACTATTTTCTAGGTTAACTAATTTATAAACCATGATAACAAATTATCTTTCTGCACAAAATAAAATAAATTTTATTAATTTTTTTGTTGATAAAAAAGATCGCGAAAAAATATACAGAAATAAAGGGGACAGTCACTATTGTTTGGTAGTTCTGTTTATTTATCTAAAGGTGATATTGAGGAATTATAGCCTTATTTCTGAATGATTGGGGTTTGAATAGGTTCTAACTTTGTCTATCCATTGGAGCTAAAGTTTTTCTTGTTATTTTTCAACGTGTTTTTTTTGATACCCTTTATTAAGGTTCGAACTTCTGGTATGCTTTGGATATGGAAAAATGGGAAATAGTACTGGGTAAATTTTTAAAAAAGTGGCGGAGTAAAAAAGAAGTAATTGGTGCCATTGTCTGTGGCAGTTATGTTACTGGTAATCCCAGTAAACACTCTGATATTGACCTTCATATTATTTTAGATTCAAAAACTAAATGGCGAGAGAGGGGTAATGAAATAGTGGATGGTATTTTGATCGAATATTTTGCAAATCCAGCAAAGAAACACAATGAATATTTTGAGGAAGATTATCGGGGAAGAAAAACTACTAATGCTCATATGTTCAGTACTGGTCGGATTCTTTTTGATAAAACCGGCGAACTTAAAAAGATAGTTCAGCGTTCTCGAAAATTTTTAAACAAAAAATTTGTCGCACAAAATAAGATCCAGATAGAGATATCAAAATATAGTCTATGGGATATGAATGATAATCTCAGAGAAGTTTTTGACGCGGAGGCTGATGAATTTTCTTTTGTGTATCATGTCAACCTAAAGGATCTATATGAATCATATTCCAAATTTTTACAGTTTACCTCAATTCCCGTTCATAAATTAAGACGTTTCTTGACCGACGAACGAGATAAGAAAAAATATCGTATTGCTAATTTCCCAGATCAGGAGTTTGTCAAGATGTACATAAAAGCTATACATCTCAAAGATTATGAAGAGATGATGAAAGAATACGACAAGTTATCTAATTATGTTCTTAATAAAATGGGCGGATTCAATATTGATGGCTGGAAAATAAAAAGTCCTGCTAAATAGATAAATAAGTTCTAACTTTGTCTATCCATCGGAGCCAAAATTTTTCTTGTTATTTTTCAACGTGTTTTTTTGATGCGTACCCTTTATTAAGGTTCGAACTTCTGGTATGCTTTGGATATGAAAAACAATAATTTATTTCAAAAAATAGTAAGATTATTTTGGTTTGTCTTAATTTTTATCACAGTTTTACTTTTTTTACCTCCATCACGTAGTTGTTTGTTTTCATGCAACTTTATCTCGTCACCCATTTTAATAAGGGAGTTACCCCTTGCATACTCATCTCCAAATGATATTTTGACTAACATTTTTTTTGCTTTACTTTTGGAGGGTGCGTACCTTTTTATTCATGCGATTGCCGCTGGATTTTTGACCTGGTTTATTTATAAATTTTGCAAAGCAAAAAACATTCGTCTTTGGTATCTGGGTATTATCCCAATTCTCCTAATTTTGGCGTTTATCACTTATATTAACATTGTTATCCCTTATCTTTCAAACAAAGCCCTATTCCTTAAAGACCCCATCTATTGTGAAAAGATTTTATCTTTTAAGGATGATTTGGCTTATACCCCAAAAGGGAACTGTTATGACAAAATTGCTGAAAAATATAATATTGTCGCTTCTTGCAAATCTGATCAATGTCTTAATCGGGTAGCTCGGCAGCTGAAAGAACCTAGTATTTGTTTTAATTATGTAAATCTCGCAGGATTTGAGTCTTGTATCAAAAATACGAGTGGGGAAGTTACAGATGTGGCACTATGTGAAATTATTAACAAAAGGGCAGTCTTAGAAAAGAATACTAGGTATCAACAATTAGCATTTTGTTATATTAGTAGTGCTAAACACGACAAACTTCCCCTTGCCTCGTATTGCGACAGGATGAAGGATAATTATATTGGAGATAGAAAATTCTATTTTAGTGGTCAAAAATACTGTCTTGATTATCTAAACGAAATTTATAAATAAGTTAAAAATTTGTTTAATAGAAGCTCTTGTTTAATCCTGCGCCAGTTGTCGGTTCTAATCGTTTCTAGTCCGCGGAGCCATATAAAAATAACCTTATTTCTAGGGTTATTTTTTGTTACCTTAGTAGATATTCGAACCTATTGACTTTATTGTACTATTTGCGATATAATACACATATAAATACGAAAAAGGCACCGAACGGGCTAGTCCCTAAGGTTCCTTTTTTATTTATGGAGATATTCTATTTTTTTCTTAATATCTTTATTGTCTAGATAGTCATAATATCTTATAGTTATTTTCTTATATAAAGATGAAGCAAATTTTCTATTTGGGAAAAGTATCTTTTTAAATCTTTCTTTGCTAATTAAATAATCAACAGTTTTTTTATAATCTCCATCACCAGAAACTAAAATTATTTTATTAAAATCATTATTTTCAATTAGATTTTTCATCATCTCAAAAACAATATCAGTATCTACATTTCCTTTCTTTTTTGTAATAGCATATTCATTGTGATCCTTGAATATAATAATAAATCCCGCTTTTTGAATTTCTTTATATAACTCATTATTTTCTTCTTGTAAATATCCCATAAAATAATAGGCTTCTTTTGTATTGTATTTATCTTTCAGATATATTTTTAATTTAGCTAGGTCAATATTCCATCCATCTTGTTTAGTTCCAAGATATAAATTTTGTCCGTCTATAAAGGCTAGGTTACTCTTTTCTTTGTTCATTTTAATATTTTATCATAAATACTAAAAAGGCTATAAATTTCCCACAATACTCATTCGAACATCATCTCAAGTTTGGAGCCAAGAAAAATAGCCATAGAAATATGGTTATTTTTTGTTACCCCGGATAGGAGGTAGAACTGGTGGGAGATTTTTGGTATGATTTAAATGTCATTATTAATATTATAAAAATTATGAAAAGATATTTAATTGGAATTGTTGTCTTGGTTTTAATTGTTGGCGGTGTTTATTATTTAGGTCTTAGTAGAGATATAGAGAAGAAACAAGACCAAGTGACAACTATTCCTGTTTCTGAGACAGTAATATCTGCGACTCCCAAAGATGTAGCAGTTAGTTCTAATTTAAATTGGAAAACTTATCGGAATGAAAACTATGGTTTTGAATTTAAATATCCTAATGATTTTAAAATGGAAGAAAAGAGTGGAAGAATCAGTGTTTCTGATGGACTAGATCCTAAAACCAGTTTTAGTGTTTTTATCAACCCGCAAGTTGGTTTTGAAGGTTATGATCCATATAAATCACCTAAAGTTTTGATGGTTGGAAATGAGAAATTTAAAATTGAGTATGACAAGAGTAATGATGGTCAATTATTCATCCACACCTCTGTCTCTAAAAATGGTGATTATTTAATGATCTACCTTTTTTCTTACAAAGATTCAAACTCGGCTGAAACAATATTCACCAATATTCTTTCTACTCTTAAGTTAGATTAAACAGGTTCTAACTTTGTCTATCCATTAGAGCATTTTTAAACCCTATTTTATAAGGTTCATTTAGGACAACCTAGATAGGTTTCAGAACTTTTGTGGTAAAATTTAAATATTATGGAAAATATAAAAATTGTTCAACCAACAATAGAAGATACGCGTGGAACTATTGAAGTTCAATATAAAGCTTGGCTTATCACTTACCCAAATGAAAAGCTGGGAATAACAGTTGATGATATTGAATATAGATATAAAGATGCTTTTTCTGGCGAGCGACTAAAGAAAAGAGAAAAAATAATAACTGACCCAGAGCCAAATGAGAAATATATAATTGCTAAAGATGGGGATAAGGTTATTGGAATGTGTTACGCAAAAATCCAAGAAAACAAGAATCAATTACAAGCTATCTATCTATTGCCTGATTATCAAGGAAAAGGAGTGGGAACTCAGTTATGGAATGCTGTTTTTCCTTTCTTTGATGAGGCTATGGACATTTATGTTGAAGTTGCAGATTACAATGAAAAAGCTATCAGTTTTTACAAAAAGCTTGGCTTTGTAGATACAGGCAGAAGATTTAGCGATGAAAGATTTAGAATGAAGAGCGGTGCAATGCTCCCAGAAATGGAGATGATGAAATCCCGCTAAATTCTAAATCCATCTTTGTTTTCCTTCAATTTAAAGTTCTGAACTTTTTACTAAAGAATTTTTTGTCCTTTTATTAATCTTATCAGTATCATAATTATCGCTATGACTAAAAGGATATGGATGAATCCTCCAATAGTGAAAGAAGTTACTAAACCTAAAAGCCAAAGAATGATTAAGATTATTGCTATTGTTGTTAACATATATTTTTTTAGTTATTTTCTTGATTATCTAATTTGGCCGCTGCTTCTGGTGTAGAAACAGTTTTTCCAATTAGTAAAATTTTATTAATACCTACTGCAATAATCCAATATACAAGTATTGCTAATAGGGTTGTCCACTCAAAAATGCTCCCCGAAATAATTTGAGTGTTATGAAACACACTAAGAAACGGATTGGCAAAAATATAAGTTATTCCATAAATAAAACTACTGAATCCCGCTTCAGGGTTTGCTCCAAGTAATTTTAAAACAAAACGAAAAGCTAATAATATTTCTATTATTCCTAAAATATACCAGGTTATCTGGGTGCTTCGGTAAATAGGTTTGGTGCTTGATGATGTATATGATGAATTCATAAGTTTTATATTATTTTATAAGAGGAAAAATCAATTATGATTCTATCAATGCTATTGTAATTATACAACACAATTAGACAAAGTGTAATTTAAATTGTATTAGTACACACTTATATGCTTTGTCCTAATTTGACAAAAACAAAAAATGGGTCAGATATACGTTATACCGGATTTAGTCTGAGATCCCACCCACTGCCTGTCAGATCCATGCTTTAATATATTTTTAAATACGGCAAGCTAAGCGTGGATTCCGGCTGTGTCCTGTACTGTATGGTACAGGGCCTTCACCGGAATGACGAGGATTAAAAGGGGTTAGGCAATTTTTTCTGTTTAAATTATTTTTTATGTGTGAACATTAAGGTTTTTAAAAAGTTATAAAGTAATTATAAATAATCTATTAAATTGTGCCTGACCCAATTTTTCAATAGTGTTGGCTGGGGTGGAGTAGTTAAACATCTTTCATAATATAAGTTCTAACTTTGTCTATCCATCGGAGCATTTTTTAAACCCTATTTTATAAGCTCCATTTAGGATAACCTAGATAAGGTTTAGAACTTTTGGTATGATTACTATATGAAATTAATTCTAACTTCTGCTGGTTTATCAAATCAAAGGATTATTGATGCTTTTTTAAAGTTGCTAAACAAAGAGCCTAAAGAAACAAGTCTTCTTATTGTCGTTTATGGCCAAAACGAAGAAGAGAAGTTTCAGTTTCATATAAATGAATCTAGAAAAGAAGTTGAGAATCTTGGATTCAAGGCCACTGTTTTAAACATGAATGAATCTCTTAGTATTGATAGTCTCCAAAATTTTGATGCTTTTTATGTTTGTGGAGGAAATACCTTTTCTATTTTGGCTAAAATGAGGGATACAGGAATTGATAATTTTATTAAATCGCAGGTTTTAGGAGGATCTGTTTACCTAGGAGTCTCAGCCGGAAGCATAATAGCTGGTCCCGATATAGAAATTGCTGGCTGGGGAACAGATGGCGATAGTAATGATGTGGGATTAATAAACATGAAGGGGTTCAATTTTACAGATACTGCTGTTTTTCCTCATTTTGAAGAAGAAAGGCAAAGAAAGGAAGTTGAGGAGTTTAAGCAAAAAGTGATTTATCCTGTTCAGGAATTAACCAATGAGCAAGCTTTAGTGATTTTTGAGTCCAAGAAAACATTGATTTGATTTAGCTCATTTTTAATTTTTTTCCAATCTATAGTTCTGAACTTGTCCACGAGTGGGAGCCAAACAGTCTTGTTACGTAGCATGCTACGTAACAATCTACAGATCATATTTTTCATTCAGTGATTGTGTGTGGGTTGAAACATTAGACTACATATTTCTCAAATCAAATGTACCTGACACTGAATCCCTTCTTAGATTCGCCAGCTGGCGGAATGGGGCTATTTTTGTACCTAAGTAGGATGTTGGAGCTTGGGCGGTTCTAAATTATTGGGAATATTGTTAGAGTCTTAGGTGAAGAGTAGTAAAAGAGTGTATACTAGTGGGATGAAGAGACTTTTATCTTTTATTGTATTTTGTTTGGGGATTTTAATTATTTTCATTCTGGTCACTAATATAATTATTTATGTCTGGACAAAAGCTTATATCTATAATGATGCGACGACAGCACCGAAGGTTGATGTGGTTCTAATTCCCGGAGCAGCGATTCTCCGAGATGGGACGCTCTCTCCCATTTTTATAGACCGAGTGGATATGGCTATTAAATTGTATGAAGCGAAAAAAGTGGCAAAAATTCTTGTCTCTGGCGACAACAGTACAGATAGTCACAATGAGGTTAATCCAGTCCGTCTTTATCTCTTGAGTAAAGGTATTCCAGATCAGGATATTTTTCTTGACCATGCCGGTTTTGATACTTATAGCACTATGTATCGCGCTCGTGCCATTTTTGGAGTTTCTTCCGTTCTAATTACTACCCAGTCATTCCATTTGCCCCGCGCTGTTTTTATTGCTCGTCGATTGGGAATGACAGCCTATGGAGTAAATACCGATGTTGGCCACATCCTTTTTCGCAACAATGTTCGTGAAGTATTTGCCGATGAGAAAGCAGTATTTGATCTGGTGTTTAATAGGCAACCGAAATTTTTGGGGGAGAAAATCCCCATAACCGAAGATGGGAGAGATTATCCATAGAAAATGATAAGTTTAGTTATTTTTGGTATAGAAAAGTCTGTAGTAATAACTCTGTTATTGGAGTGCGATGTTTGAATACCCCGTCAGTTTACTGCGGGGATGAGGACACGCGATGTGTTTTGTATGGCCTGGTGGGCCATACCTATTCCAAAAAAACAGCCACGGTATTTTGTGCCTGAATTAGTAAATTTATATCTTGGATGTGAATCAGCAGGTTCATATCTTGGATGAAATACCCCATCCGCTCTGCGGTGGGGATAGGACACAAAATCTGTTTTATTAATGTTAAATATACAAGACGATGATATTAGCTAATTTTTTAAAAACGATTAAAGCTTTGGTTCCTGATTTTGATGTTTCCAAGAAGGACGCTATTAGGCAGGATAAGATACTTTTAGATTTTAAAAACCAGAGACCTCTATACGAGGCGTTTTCCTTAGTAATGCGAAAAATGGTTGAAGCCCTTTTGATCCAGGGGGGATATAAATATCAACTTAGTGTTAGGATTAAAGATATCCAAAAATTAGAAGAAAAAATTAAGCGCAAGAGTAATCTGGGCTTGGGTTATAAGAAATTAAGTGATATTGAAGATTTGGCTGGCTTCAGAATAATATTTTATACTGAGGTTGATAAAGAAGCTTTTATTGGGGAGTTAAAAAATGAAATTGCTGGGCATGTTCTTGTTGAGAATCTAGAAAAGTCTTCTGGCTACACGGCGACACATATTATTGCTCGTCTTAGTCGCAAGAGGTTAAAATTAGTCGAATACGAATCTTTTTGGGGTTTGAAGTGTGAAATTCAGATTACTTCAGCGATTTACCATGCTTGGTCAGAACTTGAACATGATCTTATTTACAAAGATGTTAATGGTCTTGAAAAATTCAATCCTGATAAATATAAATTAGCTAAAGCAAAATTGGGAGATATTTTAGAGAAGTATATCAAAAAAGCAGTGGTTGAATTTGAAGAGGTGATGAAGGAGATGAATATTCCCAAGAGTTGATTTGGTGGCGGAAAGTTTATTTTTATGTAATAATTTAACTATGAAATTACCCTTATTTAAAAATATCCATGGTATAGTCTTATTGGCTTTGCGTAGTCTAGGTGGAGAGGCTTCTGTGAAAGATGTTGAGAAAAAAGTGGCTGATATGCTCAACTTATCGACTGAAGACAGAGAAAAAATCCACCGTGGCAAGCAAACGAAATTAAGCGAGCGAGTAGCTTGGTCACGCTATTATCTGAAAAGAAATGGTTTTCTTGAAAGTTCTAAAAGAGGTATTAGTATTTTGAGTGAAAAAGGAAAGAAAGTCAAAATTGATGATTTTAAATTAAATAGGTTATAATTTTGGCTGTCTGGAGTCAGTTAATCTATATACATTTTTGTATCTAAGGAATACAGTTAAGGTATGAATAAAAAATTGCAAATAGTTTTGTTGGCGGGCGTTTTACTAATTGTTGCCTATGGAGCTTATTTGGTTTTTATCAATTTGAATCAGATTCCACCCCAGACCTCGTCTTTGGTTATAACTAATTTTGAAGAGTGTGTGGCCAATGGTAATCCAGTAATGGAGTCCTACCCTCGTCAGTGTCGCTATGAGGATCAAATTTTTGTAGAAAGCGTTGGTAATGAACTCGAAAAGACAGATCTTATTCGTTTAGACACCCCACTCCCAAATCAGACAATTAGCAGTCCACTTGTTATTAAGGGGCAAGCCAGAGGTTTTTGGTTTTTTGAAGCTAGTTTTCCTGTTATCTTAGTTGATTGGGATGGTAAGATAATTGCTCAGGGTTTGGCACAAGCCAAGGGGGATTGGATGACCACCGAATTCGTTCCGTTTGAAGCTGACCTCGTCTTTACCGTGGACAAAAACGTCTATAGTAATAAAGGTTCATTAATCTTAAGAAAAGATAATCCATCTGGTTTGCCTCAAAATGACGATGTTTTGGAAATACCAATAGTGTTTGCTGGAATCACAGGGATAGTTAAACCAGCACCCTTACTCTCCGAGGCAGAAGCTCGCGTAATTGCCGAAAAATCTTGTATTAAAGGTGGAGGAGCACTGGGTGTAGGAATCTATAACGAAAACTCTAAAACCTGGTGGTATGATGCCAATCTAAATTTTACCAAACCAGGTTGTAATCCGGCTTGTGTGGTCAGTGAAGAAACAAAAACCGCTGAAATAAACTGGCGTTGTACTGGTGCGATACCTCCCGAGACAAAACCAGTGGTTATAAAATGTCTGCCCGAACAAAGAAACGCGGATGTCTGTAACGAAATTTATCAGCCAGTTTGTGCCAAGGTAAATATTCAGTGTTTTACTACTCCCTGCAATCCAATCAAACAAACTTTTTCTAATGCCTGCCACGCGTGTCAAAACTCCCTTGTTGAATTATATACTACTGGCGATTGTCAGGTTGAGTAATAAGAAAAACTCCGTAGGTGACACCTACTATTGCAATAAAACAGTTAAAACAATGTGTTTTTATCTTGTGATTAATTTGCTTTCAAATAAGCTCTAGTTATTGGTCCAAAGTAACCGCTGGCTGGCATAACCCCAACACTTTTTTGCCATTCGGCTAAAGCCGCACGAGTTAGATTTCCGAAATACATTGTTCCGCCAGTTTTAGTAAGAGCTTGTGATGCTGAACCTTTTCCCTGTGTCATCAAAAATTGTTGAAGGGTGTTCACAGCGTTACTATTATTGCCCAGTGTGAGATCGGTTGTAATTGTTTTAACCTGCTGACCAAAGGAGGAAGCCAAGGTGGAAACAGAAGAACCTTGCTGTCTTGCTTCTAGTCTCGCTTCTAATTTTTCTTCTAATTGAATCAGAAGTGATTTTAGAGTTACCATTAAATTGTCGATTTTAGCCTGATTAGATTTATCGGCAGATATTGCTGGAGTAGTTGATGTGGTTGGAGTAGCTGAATTATTTCCTCCTGATGTTGATGTGGTTGGAGTAGCTGAATTATTTTCTTCTGATGATGATGTGGCTGGAGTAGCTGAATTATTTTCTTCTGATGATGGAGTAGCTGGAGTAGTTGGTGTCGCTGGTATAGCCGGAGTTGAACCACTAGGAGTCGAAACGGAATTGGCATCTAAAGTAACGGCTGACTGAGCCAAAGCTCGGCCATTTAATACCGCACCAGTATTCAAAATGATCGCTGTTTGATCTAAGATGTTACCATTAAAAACTGCAGTGGTACCAATAGTTGTTTGACCAGCCACCACCCAGAAAATGTTACTAGCCTTTGCTCCACCAGCAAGAACTATTTTTGTAGCTGAGCTAATATCAAGATTTTGTGCGATTTGAAAAATCCAAATATCATTAGAATTACCCGAAAGAGTAACATCTGTTGGAATAGTTACTCCAGTACTCCACTTATAAACAC
>Ga0075530_1000446_pt1 | contig 19549 bp, 21 predicted proteins | sample NGEPerD_2_FD_75101 | JGI IMG/M metagenome (GOLD analysis project Ga0075530, IMG submission 75101) | Arctic peat soil microbial communities from the Barrow Environmental Observatory site, Barrow, Alaska, USA - NGEE PermafrostL1-D | ecosystem: Environmental > Terrestrial > Soil > Wetlands > Peat ... | reverse complement strand
GACCACGCGCCGTTGCCGCTCATTCAGATGCGGCACCACCACCTCGAAGAACCCCGCCAGACCCTCGCCCGTCAGCTCCACACACGCAGACTACCCCTCGCGGGTTATCCTGTGGTGGACCCTCAGGGGCCCGATCCCGGCGAAACCGAGTACCGAGACCACCACGAGCACGAGCGCGAACGGGACGAGGAGCAGCGCCATGGGTCAGCTTGGTCGCGTCACGGCTGGGGGGTCGGTGGCGGCGTCTGTTCGTCGAGACGCCGGTTCAGCGTGAGGATCCGACCGATGATCGGCAGCATCAGGACGTTCAAGCCGTGCAACAAGCCCACGATGAGCAGGATGCCGCCGACCCGGACCGTCACTGCCCGGAGCTGGTTCGCATTGACCGTCTGTGCCCAATCCGCCTGCGGTTCGAACTGCACGGTGAAGAGGATGAAGGCGAAGAAGATCAGGTAATACGCCACGTCCATCAGCACGATGAAGCTCTTGCCCGTCCGAGGATTCGCGCGGAACACGTCGGCGGCATAGCTTTTGCCGAAGCGCCTGATGAACGGTCCCAGCCACAGGGCGAGGAACACCATTCCCGCGAACCACATGAGTTCCAAGACCCACCAGTCCATGACGAACTCTCCTTTCGTTCGTTCCGTTGTCCCAACAACAATGGCAATGACCGCGAAGACCAGGCAGACGATCACCGCGAGACGGCGACGCCGCTGGCTGCGGAGCCGCCGGTCGTCCTCGATGCTCCGCGCGACACGCGGTGCTCGTCCAACGGGAGGTGATGCCGGAGCGACACCAGACCCCGCCGGTTGTTGTCCCGGGCAAGATTCAGGACAATCGAACGCAGGTACGGCGCCGCCTTCGACTCGTCACGGATCCGATGTGCCGAGCGCGAGAGACGGATGAACGCCTCCTGCACAAGATCCTCCGCGGCGTTGCGATCATCAACGAAGAGGCGCGCCAGCCGCACCAACGACTGGGCTTCCTGCTCGAACGAGGTGACCACAAGCGCATCGACATCGATCGTCGGTGGCGCTCCGGACCGCTCGATCACGGTGGAGTCCGCGTCGGTCCCCGTGGTGCGCAACAGGTACCAGGGCGCGATCAGTCCGGTGGCGGTCATCATCGGAACAGACGTCGGTCCGGTCGGCTCCGGGTGACACGCCGCGATCAGCGCATCGCGAAGCCGAGCCCCCCAGCCCCCGTCCGTCACCCGCGGAGCCTCCCACACGACGGCGCAGAGGACGTTGGGACCGGACTGCCGATCCCGCAGCGGCACTCAGGAGCGAAGCCAGGTGGCGCCTGCACGCACCCGGCGCGGTCCGGCAACTCCCCGCGCCGGCAGCGGGACCTCGTCGCACCTCCGGTCACACTTTCGAAGTTTCTGCATGCTTGTCACCCGGACCTCGCACCCCATACGTCTGTCAAGTCGGAAACCAATTCCACAACAACCACAGAGGGGGAACCATGAAGAAGCTCATTGCAGGGACCTTCGCCGCGGCGACGGTCCTCGCGCTCGGGACTGGCACCGCCGGTGCATCCCACGTCCACTCGGAGCAGACCGGGAACGGCTCCTGTGTGCCGCTGGCCCAGAACGGCGGGGAGAAGAACGTTCAGTTGCCGTTCGCGACCGGCGCCGAGGACCGTCGCCACCCACTGCACGTTCTTGTCCACCTGGGCGAGCCCGGCGCGGGCGGACACATCACCATCGGCGTCGCCGGAACAGCATCCGACCCCTGCCCCGGCAACTACCTCAACGCCCACTGACCGCCATCGTTCTCCACGCGGCACTGCTTCTCGCGGCGCAGGTCCCGTTCGAGCGCTCGGTAGACAATGGATCGGTGGGCAGCGGCTATTCGCGTATCCACCGGCGCATCGAGCTCGCGGACGCGGCCGGCACAGGTCGGTGACCGTTGGTTTGTGGACGAGACGTTTCGCTGCCGTCGATCGCCAACAAGGTCTCCTGCGCCGATCTGGGCTCGCTGGATTCCGATCCGGATCAGACACAAGAGCGCGCACGTCGGTGCGGGTTGGAGGAATGTCCTTCGGACCGCACCGACGGCCGCACGCGAGAATGCAGCATCGCCGACCTGCCCGGAACGATCCCGCACGAGACCCGCGAGGAGCGACCGTGACCAGAATCCCCGGTCCCCACGGAATCGCGGCGCTCCGCGCCGCCCGATCGGTGCTCAACGAACCGATGGTCTCGATCGAGGCCCTCGCTAACGAGTACGGACGCACCTTCGCGATCCACCTCGGCCTGACCGCGATTGTCGTCGTCGGTGACCGGGAACTCATGAAGGTCGTCCTGACCGGCCCGCAGGACCGGTACCGCTGGGGACCGATGTTCCGCATGGCGCTCGGGGTGTTCGTAGGCCCGACCTCCATGCTCGTCAGCGACGGCGACGACCACGCGCGTCGCCGATCGCTCGTACAGCCCGCGTTCGCGCTCCGGCGGCTCCAGGCCTGGCGCAGTCTCGTGCTGGCCGAGTACGACCGAATGATCGACGAGCTCCCCCTTGACGAAGTCGTCGACCTCGCGCCGCGGATCCAGACCGCGGTGCGGCGCATCGTGGTCCGGGTGCTGTTCGGCGAGGAACTCGACGCCGACGACGTCGGCGAGCGGCTCGCCCCCGCGGCCGCGTACATCAACCGCCCATTCGCCAAGCAGCCGCCTCACCCGTTCCCGTGGGGTGCACGTGAACGTGCCCGGGCGTCCCGGAAGTCGTTCGACGAACGCCTCGACCAGGAGATCACACGCCGCGAACGCACCGGCATCGGTGATCGCGACGACGTGCTCGACGTCCTCCTCGCGGCCGACGAGCTCAGCCATCGCGAGGTCGCCGACCAGGTCGTCTCACTCATCGGCGCCGGCTACGACACGACGACCGCGACCGCGAGTTGGCTCGTCCTGCGCAGCGCCCCCCACGCGGACGTGTGGGAGCGGCTCCGCGCCGAAGCCGACAGAGCAGGACCCGACGACCTGCGACCGTGGGCCGACGCGGTGGTGCACGAGTCCCTCCGCATCCATCCGGCCGGCGCCCACGCGCCCCGAGCAGTCGCGAAGAGCTTCGACCTTGGCCCGTACCGGGTCCGCCGCGGCACGATCATCGCGTGGTCGCCGCTATTGGCGGGCCGCGACCCCGCGTCCTGGCCGGACCCGATGCGCTTCGACCCCACCCGCCACCTGAACACCGATCCGCCCGAGTACGCCTGGGTGCCCTTCGGCACCGGCTCGCGCAGTTGCCTCGGCTTCGGACTCGCCCGCATGAACCTCACCCTCCTCGCGTCGCGGCTCGCGCAACGCGTCGACGTCCAGCTCACCACCGAAGCCGTCCCCCGACCGGTTGGTACGGTCACGGCCCACCCAGAAGGCGGACTGCCCGTCATCGTGTCGCGCCGCCGCTGACGCGGGGATCCGCGTCTAATCCGCGTCTCTTGTCACCCGGAGCCTCCTCCCCTTCCGTCTGTTGGTACGAGTAACGGTTCACCGACATCCGGCCACAGGAGGAACGATGAAGAGCGGGCTTCAGGACACGGCGACGGGAAGCGGACGACGGACCACGAGCAAGAAACTCGCGACGATCGCCCTCGTTTGCGAGGCACTGGCAGTCTTGACCGCCGTCTGGACCTATTGGATCGTCCTTCCCGGCGTAGTTCTCGGCATCGCCGCAGTCGTTCTCGGCTGGCGCGCCCGCCGCAACGGAGGAAGCGAAGTCGGGAGCGCCGCGGTGGCCCTCGGCATCGTCGCCATCCTCCTCGTGCCCTCGGTGTTCTTCGTCGCGGACGGAGCCGAGCGCTGGGGCCGGGACTGTGCGTTGGATCCGACGAGCGACCCGAACTGCTGACCGCCGCGGGCACTGACTGTTGCATTGGGCCGGGCACTGTTCTCGGCGCGCCCGCCCGGCGTTCAATGGGCGATTCGTGCGGACCGCAATCTGTCGGCTCGTTCGGTCTGCACACCCGAGCCGCCCGCCGGGGGTCCGATCCGTGTCCGTTGTGCACGAACGCAACCGCGCCGGTAGGCGACCAGTTCCTCGTCGGTCACGAGGCGAGGTCGTCGCGAGTAAGAAAACGACGAATGGGGGCGGTCGCCAGCTCAGGCACCTCCAAGTGGAAGAAGTGACCGCCCTGGACGAACTCGAGATGTCCGTCGGCCACCTCGTCGGTGACGGTTTCGTACTCGGATGGCTGCTGGCCCGGGTCGAGCGCACCCTGGAGGAACAGCACCGGCATCGACATCGCTGCGGAACATCTCGTGGGGCGGACGGGGCTCGGAGTGCGGCCGGTTTCCCGATTGTTGCATCCGGACGTACCGACGGATGCGAGTGGCCATACCGAGCACAGCGCACAGATGGTCGGCGATCACCGAGCCACGATCGTGACTCACGAGGAAGAACTGGTCGACGCCGAGGGCGTCGAACACGCCCGGCAGTTCGTGTGCCTGGGCGCGGTAGTCGTAGTTGCTGTCGAGCCGCGTGTCGGACTGACCGTGGCCCTTGAGGTCGAGGGCGATGCAGTGGAACCGGTCGGAGAGCGCTGTCATCTGATGGTGCCAGGCGAACCATGTTTCGGGAAAGCCGTGCAGGAAGACGACGACGTCGGGGTTGGCATCGTCGCCGCTCGTCGCGGCGTGCTACCGCAGACCGGCGGCCTCGACGAACCGGTGGGTCACGGTGGGCCCGGTCCAGAGCGTCTCCACCTCACCGTCGTGGTTGCGGAGTGCCTCGATCATGTCATTCCCTCTTCGATCGTCATCGATGTCAGGTCGTCGACGAAATCATCTCGGGCGACAGGCTTGACGCGGGAGCGGCCGCTGGTGTTCACGCACCCGGCTCATCCTCGGGAGGCCGTGGCGCCGTTGCATAGGGCTGTACGGTGACCGGGGCCGCCCATCGGCGACCGAGACGGCGTTCAGGGTGCGCGTCGAACGATGGGCCGACGCGTGAGCCAGCTTGCCGCGCGTCCGCGGTGGCACCGAGAGGAAAGCCGACATGGCGACCCAGGTGATCTTGACCGGAACCGGAGTCCCCCATCCCTCGCCCGGTCGCGCCGGGGCGGGGACCCTGGTGCGTTGCGAGGAGATCGCGTTGCAGTTCGATGCGGGCCGGGCAACCGTGCTGCGCCTGGTCGAGGCGGGCGTCCCACCACTTGCATTGACCGCGCTCTTCGTCACTCACGTGCACAGCGATCACGTCGTCGACCTTGCCGACGTCGCCATGACCCGGTGGATCCAGCAGCAACTCCTCGAATCAGGCCCGCTCGTCGTCGTCGCGGCCGAGGGCGTGGCCGCGCAGTTCGTGCGCCGCATGCTCGAACCGTTCGAGTTTGACCTCGCGATCCGAATGGTCCACGTGCAGCCGGACCCGCCCGAGATCGACTTGCGCTCCTTCGACGTGTCGCCGACACCGGCTCCGGTCTGGGCGAGCTCCGACGGGGCGATCCGAGTATCGGCGGTGGCCGTGCACCACGAGCCTGTCCCCGAAGCAGTCGCGTACCGGGTCGAAACCCCTGACGGTGTCGTCGTCATCTCGGGCGACACGCGCGTCTGCGACGAGGTCGAGCAACTCTGCGAGGGGGCAGACCTCCTTATCCATGAGGCGTGCCGCACGACCGCGATGCGAGACCTCGTCGCCGGAACCCGCTTCGAGGCCATCTTCAGCTACCACGCCGACACCGTCCCCATGGGTGGACTCGCGGAGCGCTCGGGAGTCCCCCACGTCGTGTTGACCCACCTCATCCCGCAGCCCGAACAGCCCGGCGGCGACGAGGTATTCGCCCAAGACCTTCGCGACGGTGGCTACACCGGACGTATCACCGTCGGTGTCGACCTCACCACCATCGCCCTTGGGGCAGGGCCGTGACCTTCGATCCGAGTCCCTACGAGACCGAGCTCGCGACCGACCCGCTGACCCATCTCGGAATCTGGCGCGACGAACACGACGAGCACAGCCGTCTACGCGCGCGTCGAAGATCGAGACACCGGCAGCCCACTCGCCCACCTCATCCACGCGGTGCGCAACACCCACTACGGATCGGAGATGCGAAGCCGCTTCATCTTCCCTCCCGACACACCGGACCTCATCGGAGCGGCCATGCTCGACCACGGCTACACAGAGATGACCCACCTCGCCCAGTTCCTCCCGCACCTCTACGCGCGAGTGACCGGAGACGGACCCCACACCATTGACAGAGGAGCATCAGTGCCCCCGGCACCACCGTTCGCGAGACCATCACTAACATCGCCAACGCGGCAATCGCCGAGGCCGAACTGATCGGCACGTACCAGCGTTGGCGGCGCGACGAGCACTCGCTACCCGCTTCTCGTCCTACGATTGCCCGGGACATCGCGTGGGGGAGCCCATGACAACAGCATCTGCGCCGCACCTGACCGTCACGCCCGCGGAGAACAACCTTGGTGCCCGAGTCGAGGGCATCGACCTGACCGCGGGCGGAGACGACGCCGTGGTGGCCCAGCTGCGTGCACTGCTCCTGTTGCACCACGTCGTCGTGCTGCCCGGCCAGAAGTTGACCGCGCTCGAACTGGAGGCGTTTGCCCGGAGATGGGGTGAGCTACTCACGCATCCCGCCAGCCAGCACCGCGACACGCCGAACATTCAGTTCATCCGAGGCAGCGGCGCGATCGGAAACTTCGGGACCTGGCATTCCGACATGACGTGGCACCCCACCCCGCCGACGATCACCATGCTGCACGCACAGCTCCTTCCCAAGACCGGTGGCGACACGGCATTCGCGAACCAACACCTCGCGTACGACACGCTGCCCGAGCATCTTCGCGAGGTACTCGACGGTGCCGCGCCTTCCACTCGGGCAAGGTGTTCGGACCCGACACGCCCGATTCGGTGCATCCCGCGATCCGAACGCACGACGAGTCGGGCAAGAAGGCGCTGTACCTCAACATGGCGTTCACCCGGTATCTCGTCGATGTCGACCGCGACATCAGCAAGACCGTCATGGGCGAGGCACTCCTCCACGCGACGCGGGTCGAGTTCACCTATCGCCACAAGTGGCAGCTGCACGATCTGGTGATCTGGGACAACCGGTCGGTGATGCACTGCCCCGCGATGGACTACGAGGGCAAGCGGTTCATGCATCGGGCCGTCGTGAAGGGCGACGCACCCGCGTAACGCGGTTCCGGGGAGACCCAGGCCCCGCGACGGCGACCACGAGGCCGTCGGCCACGGCGAGCGCCGAACCCTCGGGCCGCGAGCCACCTCCGACTCACGTACGTGCCGCGATGTACTTCGCGTAGCCGTCGGCGAGCGATCGCAGTTCCGGGTCCTTCGCGAACAGCGGCTCGAACTTCTCGTGGGCCGCTGCGCGTTTGGCCGGGATGTACTCCGTCGGCCAGTATCCCTCGTGGGGCCGGTACCCCTTCAGAACGCTGCGGGCGACGGTGGCCTTGTGCACCTCGTCGACTCCGTCGGCGATGCCCATCGTCGGCGCCGCGGCGTACATGGCCTGGATGGGCGTGAGGTTCGTCGTGCCCAGCGACCCGAGAATGTGCAACGCGTTGAAGGACACCTCGCGGAGCACCTTGGCCATCGTGTACTTCACGGCCGCGATATCGGTGCGCGTCTCCTGGGTGCTCGAGTTGTCGATCTTCCATGCCGTTTCGAGCACGAAGAGACGCAACATGCGGATGGACGCGTAGGAGTCGGCGATCTTCTCCTGCACCATTTGGTGCTCGCCGATGATCTTGCCGTGCGACTCTCGGCTGAGGGCCCGCTCGCACATCATGTCGAAGGCGAGCTTGCACTGCGCGATCGTGCGCATCGCATGGTGAATGCGCCCACCCCCGAGTCGACGTTGCGCGAGCACCTTGGCGCCGCCTTCGGGGCCAAGCAGGTGATCGGCAGGCACCCGCACGTCGCGATAGATGATGTGATTGTGGCTTCGCGGCTCCGGCATGATCTCCACACCGGGCGTCTCGCGGGGCACGACGAACATGCCGTTCGTGCACATCACGAAGAGGATGTCGGCGGCGCGTCCCGCGCTCGTGAACCACTTCTCGCCGGTGATGACCCACTCGTCGCCATCGCGCTCCGCGTGCGTCTTGAACAAGTTCGGGTCGGAACCACCCTGGGGCTCGGTCATCGAGTACGCCGACCAGATCTCCTGGTTCAGCATCGGCACCAGCCAGCGCTGCTTCTGCTCCTCGGTTCCGTACGCCGCGAGCATCTCCATGTTTCCGGTGTCGGGCGCGGCCGACCCGAAGATCTGGGGCGCCGAGCCGTAGCGACCGAGGATCTCGTTGAGCAGACCCAGTTTGAGTTGCCCGAATCCGGGTCCGCCGAGTTCCTCGTCGAGGAAGATCGCCCAGAGTCCCCGGGCCTTGACCTCGTCCTGCAAGCGCTTGACGAGAGCCTTGATCTTCGGGTCCTTCGACCGCACCGCGTACGGGAAGATCAGGTCGAGCGGTTCCACCTCTTCCCGGCAGAACTCCTCGACCCAGTCGAGCTTCTCTTGGAACTCCGGCTCTGTCGAGAAATCCCAACCCATCGTGGCGCATGCTCCGGTTCGTCGGCGCTTCGGTGGCGAGCATACGGCCCGTCGACATGGTCGAGGCGCATGGCCTCGAGGCTCGCGTCGAGCGACTGCTCGAGCGTCGCCGCCACGGTCCCAACGCGCCGGGTTCCGAGCTGACACTTCGTGGTGATACGAACGCCGGCGGGCAGAACACCTTGGAAGGCCGAGGCGATGACCGCTTCGGCTGCACTCGTCATGTCGAGCCACTGGCTAGGCCGACCAGATCTCCTGGTTCAGCATCGGAAGATCGCTCGATTCCCGAGGACCGCCGCGGTCAGTGACCCCGGCCGGCCTGGTAGCGCGCGGCGTCGGACTCGTTGTCGGCCGCTTCGATCCGATCTTGCACGTTGCTCAGCGCGGCGCGCGCCTCGCGGCTGTAGTGGGGATCGGGTTTGACCTCGTCGCCCGGAAGCGGCGGGAGCCCAAACCCTGAGTAGACAACCTTGCGGGAGCGCTCGACGGGTGGGTGCGCGCGGTGCAGCGTGTCGCTGCAATGCACCGTCACGTCACCGGTGTGCGTCTCCAACATCTTGGGGCGTAGGTCGAGCTTGGGGTCGCGGCCGGTCGCCATCGTGTTGGCCCGGTGGCTTCCCGGTATCACCCCGAGCGCGCCGCTGACGCGGTGGGACCCGGTTACCGAGATGCCACACGTCAAGCCGCTACAGGCGTAGGAGTGCTTGCCCTGCCCGCAGTCCTTGTGCCACGGCAGGTCCGAGAGACCGCGAACAATCCCGAACGGTTTCACGAGACCCTCACCGCCACCCTTGTGCTGGTGGCCGTCGCCGGTCAGGTCACCGATCCACTGGTAGCGATCGTCGTTGGCCAACTCTCGAAGCGCGGCGGACTTCTCGTAGAAGAAGAGGACCCGCACCGCCTCGGATTCGCCGCGGTCGTTCTCCGCCCACCACGACTCGCCGTCGTCGGGCTTCGCCTTCGCGATCCACTCGTCGATGTCCGCGCCGAGCGCGGCCATCTCGCCTGCGTCGAAGACACCGCGGATGTGCAGGAAGCCCGCCTGCTCGAGGAAGTGCGCGATCTCCTCGCGGTCGTCGTCGATGGTGAACGAACGATCGAGGTCGAGCTCGCCGCCATCGAGATCGGTGAACGCGACGTCGCCGGTCTGGTGGACCTTGCGCCCGTCGAGCAAGGCCCGGAACGCGGGCTCCCACCCGATCCAATCGTTGACGTTGCCCGCGAGCAGTTTCACGCGCGCGGTCATCATGAGCCCCATCGTCGACTGCGCGTCTTGCAAGAGGTCGGACAGCGCGTCCGCCGACAACTCGGCAACGACACCGGCGTTGTCAATCCCCACGCTGATCGCCAGAGAGCCGCGTGACTCGTGGAGCGTCACACTCCGACCCGCGACGTCGAGTCCGACCGCCGGCAACTCCTTGTACAACACTCCCCGGCCTGCGACATCCCCATGCACTGCGATCGCGCCGGGCAGCACCGAGTCGAAGACCTCATCCCGCTCGAGCGTTCGGATGTCCTTCTGGAGCCTCGTCCGAGTATCGATCGACATTCGCCCTCCTTCGTGACCGCTCCACTATGGCGCACGGCCCTCGCTCTCGGAAGTCGAACACGGCGGCACTGTTGTGTTGGCGCAAGGTCGCGGGCGGGGGTGAGGGCGGCGGGATGAGGCCACGCCGTTCGCACCTGGTGCCCGTATTGGCGAACTCCGTACTCTTCAGATTCCGGTTCCCGCCGGAGTTCATCGCCTTCGCAGTGCGCTGGTATCTGCGGTACGGGCTGTCATACCGCGACGTCGAAGAGCTCCTCGCCGAGCGCGGGATCGAGGTCGACCACGCCACGAGCTACCGATGGGTGCAGCGCTTCACACCACTCCTCGCGGACGCGGCGGGACCGCGCCGGCACAAGGTCTGGAACGCGCGCTCCGGCTGGCCCGGCGACGTTGGGCGGTTCACCCCCGCCCCCGGAGTGCCGCCCTTGGTGGGGCTGGGCCCGATCGGCGCTCCTGGCAACGGGTTCTACGCCCGCTCGACGCCAGGTGCTCGCCATGCTGAGATCTGGTCACGCCGCGGGCGGAGCCGGTGGCCGGGAACTGGGGGGTCTTTGATGTATCGAGGTGCTCGAACGCTTCGGCGCGTTGTCGCGTCGTTCGGAGCTGTCGCGGTCTTCGCGGGGATCGTCGGCCCGGCTGTTGTCGCCAGCGCGCCGCCGGCCGGCGCTTCGGTACCCGCGATCGGCCACGTCTTCACGATCGTGCTCGAGAACTACAAGGCCGAGGATGTCACCCCTGCGGCCGCCCCGTACCTCAATTCGCTGAAGAGCCAGGGCGTGAGCCTTGACCGCATGTACGGGGTCGATCACCTGAGCCTCACGAACTACATCGCGATGACCAGCGGCCAGGGCGCCAACGCGAACACGCGCGCGGATTACATCAACTTCGTCGCCAGCTGCATCTTCGAGGCACCGAACGACGCCAATATCGGTGACCAGCTCGAGGGGCAGGCAAGACGTGGAAGGGATACATGGAGTGGATGCCGGCGCCGTGCACGCACCCCACCGCGTTCGGCATCGATCCGTACCTCGCCGGGTACGCGACCCGGCACAACCCGTTCATGTACTACCGCGACGTCGTGGGATCGGACCTGACGGTCAAGCCGCAGCGCTGCATCGACCACGACGTGCCCTACAGCGACCTCGCAACGGATCTCGCGAACCACACCGTGCCGAACTACTCGCTCATCGTGCCGAACACCTGCAACGACGCGCACGACCGGGGCGCCACCTGCAGCCGTCCGACCGCCGACCAGTGGTTGAGCACCGAGGTGCCGCAGATCCTCGCCTCACCCGAGTACCAGGCCGACGGGATGCTCGTGATCACCTTCGACGAGTCGATTGTGAGTGATGTACGTGGCTGCTGCGGCAACAGCCAGGGCGGTCTCATCTCAACCGTGGTGCTCTCGCCGTTCGTGCAGACTCCGGGTTCCGCCACGAACGTCCCCTACAGCCACTACTCGCTGCTGCGCACCGTCGAAGACGCCTTCGGGCTCCCCTGTCTCGCCCATGCCTGCGACGTGGGGAGCCAGAGCCTCGGTGCCGACGCCTGGGGGCCGGGCGGGTCGTACACCACGGCCTGGACCGCCGCCGACGTCGCCGCGCTCTACGTCGTCTACGTTCGGACCGGACTCTGACCCGATCAGGCCCAGCGCGTCTCGGTCCAAGCGCTGCGGTTCCTCACCGCGCTCGGCGGTGTTCCCGGTCCTCAGCCGTACGTCCCCCCGCCGGACACCACCGGAACACTGAACATCACCTCCGGGTGGGGTCAGACGGAGGTGGCGCACATCGACGACGTCAAGACGTACTACGCGCTCAACGGCGCGCAGTCGCAGAAGGTCGCAGTGCAACTGATCGCGTTCCTGCTCGGGTTGGCTTAGCGGTCGCGTGAGAAGCCACGATGCAGTCGTGCCGCGTCGATCACGGGATTGAACGTCCTCGTCCTGCGTAGCTCCGCGAGAACATCGGCTTCGGTCGTGCCCGCCCGAACCGCGGGAGTGCGATCAACGACACCCACGCGCACAGCGCCAAAGAGGGCGAGCGCTTCGCCATGCTCCTCAAGGCCATGAACCTGCTCACAGACCAACATGGGCGAGCTCGTGCGGGTGCCGACCGGTTGGGTGCAGGTCACGCGCCACACGGCCGAGGACACTAGATTCTGGCCCCCAGTCCACCGATGATTCGAGGCGACCCATGCACGCAGCCATCGTGAGAGCAAACATCCCGGCCGGGGTCAATGAGGCCCGGATCAAGAACCTGCAGGAGCAGACCGTTCCGATGGTCAGCGGCGCACCCGGGTTCATCGCCGGGTACTGGTGTGATGCCGTCGATGACCAAGGCATGGCGTTCGTCGTCTTCGAGGACGAGGCGTCGGCGAAGGCTGCGGCGCCGCCGGTAGGTGCTGACATGGGCGAGGGCGTCACCATCGAGAGCGTCGAGTTTCGGGAACTCCTCGCGAACGCGTAGCGGTCACGTTCCGCCAAGTGCCGGGGCGTGGGGCGTCGAGCTGTTGGCGCGGTGGGCGCGACCCCGGAGAGAATCACGCTACCGCCAGGAACCTCCGAGACGTGTAGGTGCCGCGGCCGGCGAAACGGTCGTTGATGTGCCGGCCACGCTCGCGTCGCGAACGCGGTGGTTGTCGACGGGCCGAAGATGAGCAGCGCCGCTACGAGAACGATGAGCAGCTCAGGTGCACCACGATTCGCCGCGGTCGTCCTCGGCCGCGAGCGCACGTCTGCGACACCCGCGGGATCATGGCTCAGACACTCGCTCCTGTGTCGATGGGGGAACGAGCACGACCGGGCGGTTCGCGTGGTTCACCAGCTTGTGGGCGGTGCCCCCGACGATGAGGTCATGAAGTGCCGCGTGCTTGCGTGCACCAGCGACCACGACGTACGCATCGAGCTCCCTGGCGATTCTCAGCAGCTCGGCTGCCGGATCACCACGAACGAGCTGGGTGTGATACTTGACATCGGCATCACGCAGCGGCTGGGTCCAAAGGTCGCCCAGGAGACCTCGGAGCTCGTCGAGGTAGGAGTCGATGTCGATCTGGATCGCGGAGAACTCCCAGAGCGCAGCGCGCGACTCGGCGTGCACCACTTCGACTTGTGCGTCGATCTCGCGTGCGAGCTCCGCGCTCCATTCGAGGGCCCGACGGCTCCCGTCTGATCCGTCGGCACCCACGACGATCACCTTCGCCATTCGCGCACTCCCGTCATCTCGCGTGAAACGATCTGGCCACCATCAACCGTCCCGGAGAGCTCACCGACCGCGATGACGTCCTCGGCTGGTCGATGACATCTTCCTTGTCGGAACCGAAGAGCTCGACCGTGGCCCGACAACGGTGGAGGCCCGCGCGGTGTCGGCGATCATCCCGACGGGCTGAGCGACCGACAAGATATCGAGCTGCTCCATCTCCATCTCGAGGTGATGCGTCATCACACTCGACGTGCGCGGAAAGCCACCCCGGACGGGCGAGCCCCTCACCGTTCACCTCGCGCCAATCGACATCGAATGCACAATACCCGGATGACACACGTGCCGTACCACCCGCGCACGGTACGGCAGCGTGCGCGCGGGCGCAGGCAGCGCGGCATGCATCGCCGCGATCATCGCGCTCGGCGACGACCTCTTCGAACACGATCGTTCAGGACTCGCCCTCATCGCCATCTGCGTCATCGGCCTCATACTCGCCAGACTCGCCTTCGGCCGATCGAGACACCACAAACCCAGCACCAGATCTTCCTCAGTGCGGCTCGCCGCGAGACGATGAAGGCGACCTGGCCGTCGCGGCCGCCGACCCGGACTTGGCGGTCGAGCACGAGCCGGCCCCGGTTATGGATGCCGGCTCGTGGACCCATCCCGACCTCAGCCGCATGCTGCATGCGGATGGCAAGGTCGTCACACGGCGCTGTGGCGTCGAGCTGTCGCTCTCCTGAGCGAGCATCTGCGCTGGGCCCAACGTTGCGAGATCGGGCAAGCTGGCCCCATGAACACGCACTCCGAGAATGGCACGGTCGCGTTCATCTGCGCGATGCCGATTGAGCTTTCGCCGCTCGTCCGCATGCTCTCCCTCACCGAGACCGAGGTGAACGGCACGACGATGCATGCCGGAGCGCTCGATGGCCGCGCGGTCGTCGCCATCGTCACCGGGATGGGAACGCAGCTCGCCACCGAGGGAACGAGGCGCCTGCTCGACGCGGTCGCGGTGCAGTGGGTGCTCGTCGTCGGCATCACGGGCGCGCTCGAGAGCGAGACTCCGATCGGCGCGCTTGTCTTGCCCGAGGTCGTGGTGAACAGCGAGACGGGTCGCGAGCACCGCCCGACGCAACTCGGCGACGGAGTCCCGCGCGGGACGATGTGGACTACCAACCGGCTCACCACCAACAGGGACGACCTCGCTCGGCTTCGCGCCCGCGGCGTGGTGGCGCTCGACATGGAGACCGCGGCTATCGCCGAGCTCTGCGAGTCACGCGGGATCACGTGGTCGGTGTTCCGGGTCATCTCCGACCGGGCGAACGACGGCACCGTCGACGAGGAGGTGTTTCAACTCAGCAACCGGGACGGCACACCGAACCCCGCGGCCATCGAGAAATACATCGTTGAGCACCCGGAACGCCTCCCACTCCTGACACAGATGGCGGAGGGTGCCGAGCTTGCGACGCGCACCGCGGCTGAGGCTGCGATTCGAGCGTGCGCGCACTTGCAGTAACTCCCGGCCGCCGCCAAGGGCGCTGATACTCCTATGTCAATGCGGTGAGGTCGCCCATGCCTGGACTCAGCCCAGCGGCAGGTGGCCACGCCGGCACGCCGAGAGGATCTCTGTGAGACTCCCATGATGCCCAACGCGACCACGGCGTTTCATCGCCTCCACACCTCCGGTTGCTTCGTCATGCCGAACCCGTTCGACGCGGGGAGCGCGCGGGCGCTGGAACAGATGGGGTTCAAGGCGTTGGCGACGACGAGCGCGGGCTTTGCGTGGACGTTGGGTCGCGCTGACAATGAAGTCACGCTCGATCAAGCGCTCGAACATCTCCATGCTGTCGTGCGCGCCGTGAACGTACCGGTGAATGCCGATTTCGAGGGTGGCTTCGCCATCGATCCAATGCACGTGGCCACCAATGTGAAGCTCGCGGCTGCCACGGGTATTGCCGGGCTCTCCATCGAAGACTCCACCGGCGACGAAATTCACCCGCTCCATGAGTTCGATCTGGCGGTCGAGCGCGTTCGGGCCGCGCGGCGGGCGATCGACGAGAGCGGCACGGACATCGTTCTCACCGGTCGCTCCGAGGGGTTCGTGTGCGGCCGTCCCGACATCGGCGAGACGATCCGGAGGCTGAGCGCGTTCGCAGAAGCTGGCGCCGACTGCCTTTACGCTCCGCGGATCGAAACCGTCGAGCACATTGCCGCGATCGTGGCCGCCGTGTCGCCCAAACCGGTGAACCTGCTGATCAACGCCCCATTCATGACGGTTGCGGAGGCGGCGGAGCTGGGGGTGCGTCGCATCAGCGTCGGGGGCACGCTGGCGCGCACCGCATGGGCTGGATTCCTCCAAGCCGCGCAAGAACTCGCGGATGACGGAACGTTCTCCCGGTTCGAGCGATTGCCGAACATCGACCAGCTGTTGCGCGCACGGTAGTTGTCAATGCGCACCTCGAAGGACGTCAGCGAGCAACCGCCGCCATCGTTCTTGAGGGATCGCCGCGCCACCAGAGGGCGCTGTCCGAGATCCGTCACGTGCACCCTGTAGGCGCCTGTAGGTGCCGGAAATCCGTCGCCGCGACGCTTCCGGCCGTTTCGACCTGCTGGACGGGTCGATACGTTCCGTCGTCGATGAACCTCGTCACGACCATCCGTCACCTCATCATCGGCCGCCTCCGATGGTTGCTTGCGACCGGCGACGAGCGAGACGCCGAGATCCTCGCCCTCCGCCATCAGATCCTGGTCCTGCAACGACAGATCAACCGGCCCCGCTTCACCGATACGGACCGCACGATCCTCGCCGTGGTGTCGATGGCGTTCGCCCGATCCCGGTTGCCTCAGATCATGCTGATCGTGCAACCCAAGACCGTCATCGGCTGGCACCGCCGACTCGTCGCCCACCATTGGACCTACCCGCCCACCACCAGGCGCGGCCGGCCACCTTCACGTAGGTCTCGTCGACGAACCACCGGTCTCCCACCGTATGGCGGCATGGCCCGGCCGCATCCGCCAGGAGCGGCGTGAAGCGCTGCACCCACCGATAGACGGTGACGTGGTCCACCCCGATCCCGCGCTCGGCCAGCAGCTCCTCGACGTCGCGGTACGAGAGCCCGTATCGGATGTACCAGCGCAGGGCGAGGACGATGACCTCGGGCGGGAACCGAAATTTCCGGAACGCTGAGCTCGGCACTACGGGAATCGGACGCGAACGACGAGAGATCATCCCGGAACCTTCACGGGCCGGCGCGACGATGCGCCAATGCAACAGTGCCGTCAGACTGACCCGAGCTGCACGCCGCGGCGAACAACGCCACCGCGGCCACCAAGGCGAAGCACCGGAGAAGGGGCGGGAGAAGGGAGCTGCGAGACACCCGTCGAGGTTAGTGAGGACGGGGCGGCAGTTAGCCGCGGCTGGCCCAGCGCGCCACGGTAGGCATGACGACCTCGGGATGTTCGACCCCGGTGCGCAGCATCTCGTGGTACCGGCATTCCTCGGCCGAACGCAACGCGGTGTCGGGGTAGCGCGCGCGGTAGGCGTCGACGTCGATACCCGCCGAGAGCTCCTCGAGCGCGGGCAGGAGGCGGGCGGTTCCGGACCCCTCGTCGAACTGGGCCTTGTCGCGCCAGACAACCTGGTCGGGCAACAGGTCGGCAACCGCCACGCGCAGCAATGTCTTCTCGATGTCGCCGACGCTCGCTAGCCGGAGTGTGGGTGGCAACGCGAGCGCTTCGTCGATCATGTTCGTGTCGAGGAACGGCACGCGCGCCTCGAGGGAGTGCGCCATCGTCATGCGGTCGACCCGCTGGAGGTTCACGTGGTGGAGCTCACCCAGCGATCGGCGCGCCTCGGCCTGGAGCACCGACGGGTCGGTGACGGCCTTGTGATAGTCGTAGCCGGCAAACAGCTCGTCAGCACCCTCGCCGGTGAGCACCACCTTGACGTGTTCGGCCGCGAGGCGCGAGACGAACCAGGTCGGCACCGCCGAACGCACGAGATCCTGGTCGAAGGACTCGAGCCCGACCACGATGTCCGGTACGACTGGCGCGACATCGTCGGGCGTGAGCACGAGCTCGTGGTGCACGGTGTCGAGGTGACGGGCAACGAGACGCGCCGCGCTCAGGTCGGGACTGTCTGCGAGCCCGACGCTGAAGGTGTGCATCTCGTCGACATGGGGTCGCATGAGCGCGCAGATCGCGCTCGAGTCGAGCCCGCCCGACAGGAACGCCCCGACCGGTACGTCGGCCATCAGGTGGGAGACAACGGCCTCTTCCAGGGAACGGCGCACCCGTCGCCCGGCGTCTTCGAGGGTGACCGAGCCGTCGGCCGCGATCGGCGGCTCCGGTACCGTCCAGAAGCGGCGGTCACCCGAGACCGACGAGCGTGTCGTGCCCGGCGCGAGCGCGGCCACGTCGCGGCTGCCGGCAGGAAATGCCTTGAGCTCCGACGCGAACACGATGCCGTCGTCGAGCGCGCCGACATAGAGCGGCTTGATACCGAGCGGATCACGACCAAGCACGAGCTCGTCGCCATCAGCAAACGCGAACCCATACATCCCGTGGAGGCGCCCGACGGCTTCGACGTCGCCATCGAGCAGCCACAGGATCACCTCGCAGTCGCTCTCGGAGGCAAAGGGCGCTCCCGCCAGCTCCTCGCGCAACGACGTCGAGTTGTAGATCTCGCCGTTCGCGACCAACGAGCGCGTCCGGCCGTTGCCGGTCGGGTGCGCCACGAACGGTTGGGCCCCTCCGGCGACGTCGACGATGCTCAGCCGCTGATGGCCGAGCACATTTCCGTCGGCAAGCGTCTCGACGCCCCGGTCGTCAGGGCCCCGGTGCACCAGGGCAGAGAGCATCGTCGTGACGTCGGCGTTGGGGACGCCCCACACACCTGCGATTCCGCACATGGGCGCCGACTCTACGACGAGGCGACCGGCCGGCTGCTCACCGGCGGGGCTCGACGCGCGCCGCGTTCGGCCGTGCGGGATCGCCGACCGAGGACCCGTGGGCGGTCAGTCAATCGACTCCTCGGCCGCGGTGCCGTCGTCCATCGAGCGGTAGACCTGACGGAAGTTGAACTCGTTGTCGAAGTCGTCGAGCTCCAGCTGACGGCCACCATGGATGTCGAGATTGTGGACCACAAGGAGCTCCTCGTTGAGATGCGATGCCTCGACGAGCTTGATACCCGACGGGGCCCAGATGCCCGAGCCACCCCAGAACGCCACTCCCGTGATCCCGTGACGACCCACGGCGTTGCACGCGATCGTCCAGAGCTGATTCTGGGCCGAAGATGCACTGAGCACAGAGTCCCACAGCTCGCCGTAGTACAGCTCGGTGCGGACGTTCATGAACGGGTACTCCCGGCTGGCCACCGCCCGCCACGACGCGATCTGCACGATGGCGTCGACGTGGTCATCGAACGCGTAGCGGCGAAGCAGCCTGGCGAACAGATAGTCGTAACAGGTCGTGAAGCCGAATCGCACCTGCCGCTGCGGGTTGTCGAGCACCAGTCGGTCGTCGGTACCCGACGCCGTGAAGACCTTCTCGATGCCCGGAAGGTAGATCTTGTCGTAGGAGCTCTCGGGAGAATGCGGGTCGGCGACCAAGGGCGAGATGATGATCGTCCGGTTCCGGTACTTGCCGGAGGAGTCCGCGGTCAGGTTGTTGAGGACGATCGCCCGCAGGTCACCGGTACACAGCGGAGCGAGCACCTCGTCGATCCAATCCAGATGGTTCTCGGTGAGCGCCTCGTCCATGTAAGCGCGACAGGCCGGTTCGTCATCCCAGAAGTACCCCGAGAGCGCGAACTCCGGGAAGACGGCGACATTGACCCCGAGCTGGCTGAAGACTCGCACGGCGCGCTCGATCTTCGCCTTGTTCTCCTCGATGCCGGGAACGATCGCGTGGATGTTCGCCAGGCCCACGGTCGGCAGGGTCGAATCGTCGGAGTAGGTGCGTTCGATGACCTGGAATCCGTCGATGACCGGGATCGCACCCTGGGGGGCTCGAGTCACGCCCCCGATACTGCCACCCCGCCAGCCGTGGTCAGGTGCCGAAGTCCCAACCGGCGCCGCGGTGGTACTGGGAGAGGACGTTCTTCGCGATGAGGATGCGGTGCACCTCGTCGGGGCCGTCGGCCAGCCGCAGCGTCCGCGCGCCCTGGTACATCGCAGCAAGGGGCAGGTCGCCCGACACGCCGGCCGCGCCCCAGACCTGGATCGCCCGGTCGACGACGCGCTCGTAGGCCGCGGGGACGAACACCTTGATCGCCGAGATGTCG
>Ga0075530_1000445_pt1 | contig 19569 bp, 15 predicted proteins | sample NGEPerD_2_FD_75101 | JGI IMG/M metagenome (GOLD analysis project Ga0075530, IMG submission 75101) | Arctic peat soil microbial communities from the Barrow Environmental Observatory site, Barrow, Alaska, USA - NGEE PermafrostL1-D | ecosystem: Environmental > Terrestrial > Soil > Wetlands > Peat ... | reverse complement strand
TTGCTTGAGACGGGAGAGGGCGGGCACGCGACACGCCGAGCAGATCGGCGATGCCGGCAATGGCGGCATCGCCGATCTGCTCGGCGTGTCGCGTGCCCGCCCTCTCCCGTCTCAAGCAATCGGCAGCGTGCGCATGGGCACCACGGTCGCCACCAATGCGCTGCTGGAGCGCAAGGGCGATCCCGTGCTGCTCGTGGTCAGCCAAGGTTTTCGCGACGCGCTGGAGATCGGCTACCAGGCGCGCCCCAAGATCTTCGCCCGCCAGATCGAGAAGCCGTCAATGCTCTATGCCCGGGTGGCCGAGGTGCCGGAGCGGGTGCGCGCCGACGGCACCATCGAGACCCCGCTCGATCTCGCCGCCACGGCGGAAGCCTTCGAGGCCGCGCGCCAAGCCGGCATCGAGGCGGTGGCCATCGTGTTCATGCATGCCTACGCCTACCCCGAGCATGAGCACCAAGCGGTGCGGCTCGCGCGCGAGCTCGGCTTCACGCAAATCTCGGCGAGCCATGAGGTGAGCCCGCTGGTCAAGTTCGTGGGCCGTGGCGACACGACGGTGGTTGATGCTTATCTGTCGCCGCTGCTCCGCCGCTATGTGGATCGGGTGGCGTCGGCGCTATCGGCAGAAAGTGAGACCAACTCTTCACCTCTCCCCAGCGGGGAGAGGTCGGCGCGCTTCAGCGCGCCGGGTGAGGAGGCGCAAGCCCGCGTAAGGTCCCCCCTCACCCCGGCCCTCTCCCCACAGGGGAGAGGGAGATCGAGCCACCAGGCGAAGCCCGGCCCACGCCTGTTGTTCATGCAGTCCTCGGGCGGGCTGACCTCGGCCAGCCTGTTCCGGGGCAAGGACGCGATCCTGTCAGGCCCCGCCGGCGGCGTGGTCGGCGCGGTGGAGACCGCGCATAGCGCCGGCTTCGCCAAGGTGATCGGTTTCGACATGGGCGGCACCTCCACGGATGTCTGCCATTACGACGGCACCTATGAGCGGACCTTCGAGAGCGTGGTGGCCGGCGCGCGGGTGCGCGCGCCGATGATGCTCATTCATACGGTGGCGGCGGGCGGCGGCTCGATCCTCCATTATGACGGCGCACGGTTCCGGGTGGGGCCCGACTCCGCCGGCGCCGATCCCGGGCCGCTGGCCTACCGGCGCGGCGGCCCGCTCACGGTGACCGACGCCAATGTGATGACCGGCAAGCTCCAGCCGGACTTCTTCCCGCATATCTTCGGCCCCGATCAGGACCAACCGCTTGATCGTTACGCCGTGGCACGCGCGTTCAAGGCGCTGGCGCGCAAGCTCGGCGACGGGCGCACCCCGGAGGAGATCGCCGACGGCTTCATCAAGATTGCCGTCGAGAACATGGCCAACGCCATCAAGACCATCTCCGTGCAGCGCGGCTACGACGTGGGCGAGTATGTGATGAACTCGTTCGGCGGCGCCGGCGGACAGCATGCCTGTCTCGTGGCGGACGCGCTCGGCATCAAGCGTGTCCTGCTGCATCCGCTGTCCGGCGTGCTGTCGGCCTACGGCATGGGGCTCGCCTCACTGCGGGCCACGCGCACCCAAGCGGTGCTGGTGCGCTTCGACGAGGCCGGGCTTGCCGCGCTCGCCGAGATCACCGCGCCGCTAGAGGCCCAGGTGTGCGAGGAATTGGTGCGCCAAGGCATCGCCGCGGACGGCGTCAAGGTCATCGCGCAAGCCCATCTCCGCTATGCCGGTACCGACAATGCCCTGCCAATCCCGGTCGGCTCGCTACGCGGCATGCGCGCTTTGTTCGAGATCTCCTACCAGCAGCGCTTTGGCTTCATCAGCCCGGAGAAAGACATCGAGATCGAGGCGGTCGAGGTCGAGGCCGTCGGCGGCGGGGCGCTCATCGCCGAACAAGACGTTTCGTCTGGGGGTGAAGCGCCTCTGCCGGAGCCCCATACCAAGGCGGACGTGTTCACTCATGGAAGCTGGCACGACGCGCCCGTGTTCTTGCGCGCCGACCTCGCACCAGGCATGCGCATCGAAGGCCCGGCGCTCATCATCGAGGCCCACCAGACGGTCATGGTCGAGCCGGAGTGGCAGGCTGAAGCGACGGCTAAGAACCATTTGCTGCTCACCCGGACAAAGAAAAAGTCGGAAGCGAAAATCGACAGACGCGCCGACCCCGTCATGCTCGAAGTGTTCAACAATCTGTTCGTGTCGGTGGCCGAGCAGATGGGCTATGCGCTGCAGAACACCGCGCGCTCGGTGAACATCAAGGAGCGGCTCGACTTCTCCTGCGCCATCTTCGACCGTCGCGGCCATTTGATCGCCAACGCACCGCATATCCCCGTGCATCTGGGCTCCATGGACCGCAGCGTGGAGACGATCCTGCGCGAGGTGGGCGAGGATTTGAAGCCCGGCGATGTGTGGATGCTGAACGCGCCCTATAACGGCGGCACGCATCTCCCCGACATCACCGTGGTGACGCCGGTCTACGCCGAGAATAGTCACGATCTCCTGTTCTTCGTCGCCGCGCGCGGCCATCACGCCGATATCGGCGGCATTGCGCCGGGCTCCATGAGCCCCAAGGCCAGGTCCATCGAAGAGGAAGGCATCTATATCGACCCGTTCAAGCTCGTGGGACGCGGGCGTTTCCAAGAAGACGACGTGCGGGCGCTGCTCACGGAAGCCCCCTACCCCGTGCGGAACGTCGAGCAGAACATCGCCGACCTCAAAGCCCAGGTCGCGGCCAACGAGAAGGGCGTCATCGAGCTGCGCAAGATGGTCCGCCATTACGGGCTGGCCACGGTGAAGGCTTATATGGGCCATGTGCAGGACAACGCGGCCGACGCCGTGCGCGCCGTCATCGCCAAGCTCAAGAATTCGCGCTTCGCGGTGGAGACCGATCAGGGAAGTGTCATCAAGGTCGCCATCACCATCGACAAGATAGCCAAGACGGCGACCGTCGACTTCACCGGCACCAGCGCGCAGACCGACACGACGTTCAATGCGCCCGAGCCGATCACGCGCGCTTGCGTGCTCTACGTGTTTCGCACGCTGGTGGACGACGATATTCCGCTCAATGCCGGGTGCCTGCGCCATATCAAGATCGTCGTGCCGAAGGGCTCGCTCCTGAAGCCGAGCTACCCGGCGCCGGTGGCCGGCGGCAATGTGGAGACCAGCCAGACCATCGTGAATTGCCTCTATGGCGCGCTTGGCGTGCTGGGCTCGGCGCAAGGCACCATGAACAACCTCACCTTCGGCAATGCGCAGTTTCAGTATTACGAGACGATTTGCTCGGGGGCGCCGGCCGGCCCCGGCTTCGACGGGGTGGCCGCGGTGCAGACCCACATGACCAATTCGCGGCTCACGGACCCCGAGGTGCTGGAGCTGCGCTATCCGGTGCTGCTCGAGCGCTTCGAGATCTCCCGCGGCTCCGGCGGCAAGGGCGAATGGCGCGCCGGCGACGGGACACTCCGCGTCATCCGGTTCCTGGAAGAGATGAACTGCGCGATCTTGTCGGGCTTCCGCAAGGTGCGGCCGTTCGGCACCAAAGGCGGGGAGCCGGGACAGACCGGCGAGAATTGGGTGAAGCGCAAGAATGGCCGGCTGGAACGTCTGAAGGGCGCGGACGAAACAGTGATCGCGGCGGGAGAGGCGATCGTCATTAAGACGCCGACCGGCGGCGGCTACGGGAAAGAGAAAGCCCGTCATCCCGAGGCGCGAGCGAAGCGAGCCTCGAAGGAGGACGACTAAGGGAGGCGCGCATGGCCATCGACGGCAAGATCCTGATTTCCGGCGCCGGCGTTGCCGGGCTGACGCTTGCGGTGCTGCTGAAAGAACAGGGCCACGATCTCGTCGTGGTCGAGCGCGACTAAGCTCTTCGCACCGAAGGCTATATGATGGACTTCTTCGGCTCGGGCTGGGACGTGGCCGAACGCATGGGGCTGACCGGGGACTTGCGCGCGCTGCGCTACCCCATTGACGCGCTGCAATTCGTGGACGCTCTCGGTGACGTCTATGCGTCGGTGCCGATTTCACGCGTGAGCAAGGCGCTTGGCGGCAAATATGTCTATCTCCGCCGCTCCGATCTCGGGCGCATTCTCTACGAGCGGGCGCAAAGCTTGGGCGTGGAGATCCGCTTCGGCACGGAGATCACTGCTGTCGACGACACGGGCGACACCGTCCAGGTCAGCTTCGACGACGGCAGCGCGGGCGACTTCGCACTGGTGTTCGGCGCCGACGGGGTCCATTCCGGCGTACGGCACTTGGTGTTCGGCGACGAGAGCCAGTTCGCGCGGTTTCTCGGCGCCTATGTCGCCGCCTTCCATCTGACCGAGCACGACTTTCCGGTAGGGCGGGCAATGAAGCTCCACGAAGAGACGAACCGGGTTGCGGCTTACTACCCGCTGGACGACACGCGCCTCGACGCAACGTATGTGTTCCGTCATGACGAGACCCATGTGCCGCGCGAGGAACGGCTCGCCTTTGTGCGGCGGGCCTATGCGGGCGCGGGCTGGATCGGCGAGTCGATGCTCGATGCCTATCACGGCTCGGAGCCGATCTACTTCGACACCCTCACCCAGATCGCCATGCCGCGGTGGTCGAGGGGGCGCGTGGCGCTGCTTGGCGATGCCTGTGGCTGTCTCACCCTGCTGGCGGGCCAAGGGTCCCATATGGCCATAGCCGGCGCTTATGTGATCGCGCACGAGCTCGAACGGTACGGGGGCAACTACGCGGCCGCGTTCGTGGCCTATGAGGCGAGGCTCAAGCCGGCCGTCGCCGCGCGGCAGGAGGACGCCGCCACCTTCGCGCGGTACTTCATCCCCTCAGACCGGTCTCGGCCGTGGCTCCGGCACCTCGTCATCAGGATCCTATTCAACCCGCTCGTGCTGCCGTTGGTGTTTCGCTGGTTTGGCGCGAAAAGCGTGCTCGAGGGCTATCCTTAGAACCCGACCATAAAGAAAGGGCGCGGGACCGAAATCCCACGCCCTTCGCTAGGGTGTTGCCTCTCTTTTTCAGGCTCGTTCGCAGGGAGCCGCGTTGAGAGCCCTAGATGGCCTTTAAACTGCCCTGGGCGTGTTGCCGCCCGGGCCGCGCTCGGACATGAACTGGTCGAACTCGGCCTTGTCCTTCGCGTGACGCAAGCGCTTGAGGAAGGACTGGAACTCGGTCGCCTCCTCCTCCAGCCGCTTCAGGGTCGCCTCGCGATAATCATCGAAAGCGTGATTGCCGGTCGAGCCTCCCGGACCGAAGCCGCCGCCAAATCGCCGTGCTTCGGAGGTGAAGTACTCGCGCCATGCCGTCTTGTTATGTCCACATCCCATGCGTCCACTCCAGATCAGATAGGCCAAAACGCCTAGGCCCACGGGCCACCAAACAATGAAGCCGAGGATCATCGCCGCGATCCAAGCCGGCTTCCCGTAGTCGTCCAAGGTCGCAACCAGGTGCATCGGGATCCTTCCTTCAGTGTGAATGTGATTTACATTTACATAGATGGGTCCCCTTGGCAAGGCGTCAAGGAGGCCTCCAAAAATATGGTGTCGGCGGTCCACAAAGCACAGGGCGGCCAAGGAATTTTAACCCTCTGGGGTCGAGACTGTGGATGCAATTCATCGAAAATTGCAGTGACTGCCGATCTTCGTGTAGGGCGTAACCATGAGCTTTGCGTATCGTCGTCTCTTTGGTCTGAGTTTGACCATCACCGCCGCTGTGGCTCTGGCAGGTGGCGGCGCATTGGCGGGCGCGCTCAAGGACGTGAAGCCGCATGAAGCGGTGACGCGCGCCCACACCATGCCGATCCAAGGCATCGACGTGTCCTACTGGCAGGGCGACATCGACTGGCGGCAAGTGCGCGCGGCCGGCGTCCAATTCGCCTACATCAAGGCGACCGAAGGCGGCGACCATGTCGATCCGAAGTTCCTCCAGAATTGGCACGCGGCGAAGCGGGCTGGCCTGGCGCGCGGCGCCTATCACTTCATCTATTGGTGCCGCTATGCCAGCGAGCAGGCGGCGTGGTTCGTGCGCAACGTGCCGCGCGATCCGGACGCGCTACCGCCGGTGCTCGATCTCGAATGGCACACCCACTCCAAGACCTGCCCCGGCAAGATTTCGCGCGAGCTGGCGCTGAAGAAGATCGAGATCATTCTCGACGCCATGGAAGCGCATACGGGCAAACGGCCGATCATCTACACGGACCCCGCCTTCCACAAGGACGTGCTCCAGGGCGAGTTCGAGAGCTATCACTACTGGCTGCGCTCGGTGGCGGCGGAACCGGACAAGATCTATCGCGGGCGGAGCTGGGCGTTCTGGCAGTTCACCACCACGGGCAGCGTGCCCGGCATCAGTGGCAAGGTGGACCGCAACATCTATAACGGCTCGCGCAGCGACTGGGATCGCGTGCTGAAATGGCTCGAGGCGAGCCGCTAGCCAGGCCGCTGACGACACGCCGCTACGGGCTCGTCCCCTCCCCTTTGGCGTCCGGCAAAATGCCGAGTCCTTTCAAATAGATCAGCAGGCCGCTTTCGAGGATTTCCTCAGGCGTCATGGGCACTTTGCGCGCCGCGCGGCCGCCCTTCGAAAACAGCGTGGCGACGCCGTGGGCCATCGTCCACAGATGCAGGCTGACGAGCTTGAGCGGCGGCCGCTCGTCTTCAGGGAGATGCCGGCATAGCGCCGCGGCCGCCCGCTGGAGCACATCGAAGGCGCGCTCGGCGGCCGGCAGCGTCTCCCCCTCGGTGCCGGGGGCCAGCCCCGTCTCGAACATCACCGTGTAGCTGGCCGGCTCCTCGCGAGCGAAGGCGAGATAGGCCTTGCCCAGATTCTCGAACGCCGAGAGCGGCGTCGGCACGCCGTTGTTCCAAGCCGCCTCAAGACACGCGGCAAAGCGCTCGAAACCATGGCGGGCGACCTCAGCCAGAAGCGCGTCGCGATCCTTGAAATGACGATAGGGCGCCGCCGGGCTGACGCCGGCCAGACGCGCCGCCTCGGTGAGGCTGAAGCCGAAGGCGCCATGCTCCTCGATGAGCTTGCGCGCGGCCTCCAGCAGCACCTCTTTGAGGTTGCCGTGATGATAGGAACGGGGACGCCGCCAGCCGCGATCTGAGGGACTCATGTAAAGGGCTTTTACATCAAAGCCCTGGGCGCCGCTAGCGCGGTGGTAATCTCCTCGCAAAGCCGCGGCATGATAGTTTCCTTCTCGACTCGCGCCTTCTTGAGACGAGGCGGCCGATGAGGGACCATGACGACCCGCAAGATTACCGTACGCCGAAAGGCCGCCAAGCCACCGGTTGTCGCTCAGCAAGACCTCCGGTCACTGCTCGCGGCCGAGGCGCCGGCGGTCGCCGGCATCCTCACCACCATCGTCTTCTTCGCCTTTGGAGAGACGCTACTCGGCGATCTCGAGAACCATGCCCTGACCGTCGCGCTGTTCGTGTGGCTGTTCGGCACGATGATGTGGTGCTCGTTCGGCGTGGTGCGGCACGCCGAAGCCGTCGCCGAGAAGCTTGGCGAGCCCTACGGCACGCTGGTCCTCACCCTCTCGGTGATCATCATCGAGGTGGCGCTGCTCGCCTCGATCATGCTGCACGGGGAGAACAATCCGACGCTTGCCCGCGACGCCATGTTCGCCACCTTGATGATCGTGCTGAACGGCATGGTGGGCGCGGCGCTGCTCATGGGCGCGCTCCGCTATTGGGAGCAGGAGTACAATCTCGCCGGCGCGCGGGCCTTCCTCGTGGTCATCGCCGCGCTCTCGGTGATCGCGCTCGTCCTGCCGAAATACACCGAAACCGCGCCGGACCCAATCCAATCGCCGTCCAAAGCGATCCTGTTCATGGCCATCACGCTCCTCTTCTATGCAGTGTTCATCGCCATCCAGACCTTGCGGCACCGGGCCTTCTTCGCCGAACCGACGGAAGATCTGGAGGATGCGGCGGCGTCCCACGAGCGGACCGCGACGCGCTCGCTTGCCTTTCACGTGACGATGCTGCTCGCCTCTCTCCTGCCCGTGGTGCTGCTGGCGGAGTTCCTGGCGGTGATCGTCGATTTCGGCATCGAGGATCTCGGCCTGCCGGACCCGCTTGGCGGCGTCCTGATCGCCGTTCTGGTGATCGCGCCTGAAGGGCTCACCGCCTTCAACGCGGCGCTCGCCAATCAACTCCAGCGAGCGGTGAATGTGTGCCTTGGCTCGGCGCTGGCCACGATCGGCTTGACCATTCCGGCGGTGCTGGCGATCGGCCTGGTCACCGGGCGCGATGTGCACCTCGGGCTGACCAATGTCGAAACGGTGCTTCTGCTGCTCACCCTATTCGTCAGCGGGTTCACCTTCGGCGGCGGACGTACCAACGTGCTGCAAGGGGTCGTCCACCTGCTTCTGTTCGCCGTCTACGTGGTGCTGATCTTCAGTCCTTAGCAGCTATCCCGCGAGAGAAGTGGAAGCCATCGGCTCAAGCCGTGTGCTACATGAAGCGCTTCGGCCTTTGAGCCCGCGATGTCACTCACCACCACGCCCATGGAAGCACGCCGCCTCTCCAAGACCCCAATGACCGTCGGCTGGCGCGAATGGGTCGGCCTGCCCGACCTCAACGTCGACGCCGTCAAGGCGAAGATCGACACCGGAGCCCGGACCAGCGCGCTGCATGCATTCCGCATCGCGGCGTTCTGGCGCGATGGCGTGGTCTGGGTGCGCTTCGAGCTCAATCCGATCCAGCGCAGCCAGGCGATGAAGGTCGCCTGCGAGGCCCGCGTCATCGATGAGCGCACCGTGCGCAACTCGGGCGGCGGCGTGGAACAACGCTACATCATTAAGACCCTGCTCCGGATTGGGGACGCGGCGTGGCCTATCGAGCTTGCCCTCACCAACCGCGATCAGATGGGCTTTCGCATGCTGCTGGGGCGCACCGCGCTCAAGCGGCGCGCCCTCATCGAGCCGGGCCGCTCGTTCCTGCTCGGCACCGCACCGGCCCGACTTAGCCACAAACATCGCCCAGCGTCGCGACGGCTGAGGACGCCCCAGCCCTAGCGACGCCAGCACGAGAGCCCCATGAAGATCGCCTTACTCGCCCGCAATCCAAATCTCTACAGCCACCGCCGCATCTGCGAGGCGGCGCGCGCCCGCGGGCATGAGATCGAGATCATCAACACGCTGCGCGTCTCCATCAACATCACCTCGCGCAAGCCGACGCTCTATTACCGCAAGCGGCAGCTCGAAGGCTTCGATGCCGTGATCCCGCGCATCGGCGCCTCGATCACCTTCTACGGCCTCGCCGTGCTGCGCCAGTTCGAGGTCATGGGCGTCTATCCGCTGAACGAGTCGGTCGCCATCGGCCGCAGCCGCGACAAGCTGCGCTGCCTCCAGCTTCTGGCCCGGCGCGGCATTGGCCTGCCCACCACCGCCTTCACCAACGACCCGAAACAGGCCGAGGACATCATCGACCTCGCGGGCGGGGTGCCAGTGGTCATCAAGCTGCTCGAAGGCACCCAAGGCATCGGCGTGATGCTCGGCGAGACGATCAAGTCGGCAAAGTCGGTGATCGAGGCGTTCCAGGGCGCCAACGTGAATATCCTCGTGCAGGAGTTCATCAAAGAGGCGGGCGCCGCCGACCTGCGGGCGCTCGTCATCGGCGACAGGGTGGTGGCGGCGATGATACGCCAGGGGCCGCCCGGGGAATTCCGCTCCAATCTGCATCGCGGCGGCTTCGGCGAGAAAGCGAAGATCTCCCCGCAAGAGCGCGCCACGGCGGTGAAGGCGGCGCGCACGCTCGGCCTCAACGTCTGCGGCGTCGACATGCTGCGTTCCAAGAGCGGCCCCCTGGTGATGGAACTCAACTCTTCGCCCGGCATCCAGGGCCTGGAACGGGCGACCGGCGTGGACGTGGCGGCCCTGATGATCGATTTCCTGGAGCGGAACGCCGCTACCGGCCACACCCGCACCAAGGGTAAGGGTTAAGAGAGGCCGGTTTCCCGTCATTCTTGCTATTCCCAACGCCACCCGATTTTGCATAGACTTGGCAAAATTCCTCGGGAGCGTTGAGCAATGGTCTTGCAATTTGGTGAAATGCCTCTTGCCACCGCCCGGCCGGCTCGGGTCGCGGCCGCGGCGCTTATGGCGCTCCTCGCATATGGCAGCTCTCCGGCCCTGGCTCAGGAGTCAAAGCCCGGCCCCTGCACCGACGACGCCATGATCGTATTCGATGCGTCAGGCTCCATGTCGGGAAACCAGACGCTGGGCATTCCCAACTCGCGCGCCCGTATCGATGAAGTGCGCTCCGCGCTGTCCCAGGTGCTGCCGAGCGCCACAAAGTTCCGCCGGGTCGGTCTCGTCACCTATGGTCCCGGCCCCTACAACCAGTGCAACGTCCAGCTCGATCTCAAGCCGATGCCTGATGCCGCCAAGCCGATCATGCGGGTGGTGAACTCGCTGGTGCCTGCCGGAAAAACGCCGTTGACCTCGGGTGTCGAGGAGGCGGCCGAAGCGCTCAACTTCCGCAGCAAGCCGGGCGTTGTCGTGGTGGTGACCGATGGCGAGGAGACTTGCGGCAGGTCGCCTTGCGACCTCGCCAAGCAGCTCCATCAATCCGCCGAGCAGCTCACCGTTCACGTGATCGGCTTTCGCTACTCCAACTTCTCCTGGACGGGCGGAAACAGCTTCATGGACCTCAGGTGTCTCGCCGACGAAAATAACGGCCTCTATATCAAGGCCGACAGCGAGGGCGAGTTGGTCGAGGCCCTGGAAAAAACGCTCGACTGCCCCATGGTCTCGCAAGGACCGCTCAACCCAATCCGCTGAACGCCAGTTGACGGCCCCCGCATGGCGCGCTCAATAGAAGAGCAGCCAGGAGTTGGACGGCGATGACGTTTGGGCGGGTGTGCATTGCTGCCGTTCTCGCGCTCGCCGCTGGCGGCGGTCTCGGTCAGGCTCGCGTTGGGGAGCCGGCCCAAGACGCCGGCCAAAGCGGCGGTCAAGACGCCGGTCACGACGCCCCTCTAAAGGCCGGGCTGCTCGCCCGTTGCTGGACGCCCGAGGCTCTGGTCGGGTCCGACACGGAGTTGAAGGCCAAGCGCTCCCGGTCCGGGTTTGACCTCGAGGTCTTGAAGCAGGAACCCCTTGCCGATGCGACCCCGGTCGCGGCAGACCTCCGCGGCTCGATCCGCAGCGTCACCCTGCCGCCGGACCAGAAGCTGATCGCGCTGACCTTCGATCTCTGCGAGAGCGACGGCGACCATGCCGGGTATGACGGCCGGGTTGTCGATCTCCTGCGGGCCGAAGGCGTGAAGGCGACCTTTTTCGCCGGCGGCAAGTGGCTCGAGACGCACCCTGAGCGCGCGCAACAACTGATCGCCGATCCCAATTTCGAGATCGGCGCCCACGGCCTGCGCCACCGCGACCTCACCCATGCCGACGCCAAGACGATGGACGACGAAATCCGCTTGACCGAGGCGGCTTATGCCCGCGCCCGCGAGGCGCTGCAAGCGCGCGACTGCGCCGCGAGCCCAGACGGGGCAGCCAGCGTGCCCCAGGAGCGCATTAGCCTGATGCGCTTTCCGTATGGGCGCTGTAACGCCAAGGCTTTGGCGGCGGTGGCCGCGGCCGGACAGCTCGCCATCCAATGGGACGTTGTCACCGGCGATCCCGACCCGCACATCACGGCCAAGGGGATCGCCAATACCATCCTCACCCGCGCGCATCCCGGCGCCATCATCGTCGCTCATGCCAATGGGCGCGGCCGCAACACCGCCGCCGCCCTGGCGCTCGCACTGCCCAAATTGCGCGAACAGGGCTACAGCTTCGTCACGGTGAGCGAGCTCGTTGCCGCGGGCAAACCGGTGATCGCCGCGACGTGCTACCTCAATCGGCCGGGCGACGCCGCGCGCGTCGCGCGGGCAAAACGGCAGCGCAAATCAAATGACATCTGGTCCGTTCTCCGCAGCCGCTGATCTCATTCTCGACGGCGAGCGCGGGCGTGCAACCTTGCGCCCACTCGGGCCGGAGGTTTGCGGGCCGCTCGCGCGCGCCATCGTGACGATGCCGCCTTGGTCGGTGATGGGGTATCCGGCGGCGGCGATGACGCGGTTCCTGTCGAGCGCGGAGGATGGTGCGCGGCGTTACGTCATCGAGATCGGTGGCAAGCCGGCCGGCGCCGCATCGGTGCGGTATCCCTGGCTCAGGGGGCCCTATCTCGAGCTGCTGGCGCTGTTGCCGGAATTCCAGAACCGAGGGGTCGGGGCGACGCTCCTCGCCTGGTTCGAGCGGGAGGCCTTGCGGGACGAGGCGCGCAATCTCTGGGTCTGCGCGTCTCGCCTCAACACGCGCGGTTTGCGCTTCTATGGACGTCACGGTTTTGAGGAGGCCGCAACGCTCCACGACCTCCTGGCCGACGGCTTCGACGAGATTCTGCTGCGAAAATTCCTGCTTGGCCCGCGACTTGGCCCGCGCGACTGACCAAGGCCCCGACCGGGCTCGACAATCGGAACTCGAGACAAATTTTCCACAGGCTGTCCCCAAGCCCCGGGGTTTGGATCGGCTGCTCGCCATCCGGAGCGGCCAATCGAAGCGTCTGGCGGGAAACCGCCAAAAATAATTTTCGAAACTCATGAAACCGGCGCGCGGCTCGAACGTTGTTAACCTCAGCTTGGGGCAGGATCACTATTGGTGCAGTGCAACAAGCAAACCGCTTGGCAGCGGTCGAGGGCACCCAGTAAACTCGACCGGCTCGGCGGCGGGCAACCCTCCAATCGGAAAGGAGAGCTTCCGATGGAACTCACAGCCAAATTGACCGCCATTATGGCGATCGTATCGTTCAGCTTTCTCGCGGCAGTCATCCTCGGGATGATCTAGCGGCCCTTGGGGGCGGTCTATAAGACCAAGAAAAGCGGCGTAGCAGTTTCGAGGAGCCGGCGCAGGCAACCGCCGAGCTCCTCTTTTCATTTCAGCAATGCGCGACTTTCAGCAATGCGCGACTTTGAGCAATGCGCGACCTGGCTCACGCCGCCGCATCGGCCATGCGCTTTGGATCGTAATTGAGGATCGGACCCAGCCAGCGCTCGGCCTCCTCGATCGACCAGCCCTTGCGGGCGGCATAGTCGGCGACCTGATCGCGGCCTATCTTGCCCACGCCGAAATAGCGGCTCTCGGGATGCGAGAAATAGAAACCCGAGACGGCGGCGGCCGGCCACATGGCGCAGCTTTCGGTGAGCTTCACGCCGATCTCTTTCTCGACATCCAGCACCTGGAACAGGGTGCGCTTCTCGGTATGGTCCGGCTGGGCCGGATAGCCGGGCGCGGGCCTGATGCCGGCATAGTCCTCGGCAACCAATTGCTCGTTGGTCAGCTTCTCGTCCGGCGCATAGGCCCACAGCTCGCGGCGGACCTTCTCATGCAGCACCTCGGCGAAGGCCTCGGCCAGCCGGTCGGCCAGCGCCTGAGACAGGATCTTCGAGTAGTCGTCATTGGCGCGCTCGAAGCGCCGCGCCACGTCCTCCTCGCCAATACCCGTGGTCACGGCAAAGGCACCCATATAGTCGGCGATCCCGCTCTCCTTAGGTGCGATGAAATCGGCGAGCGCGATATTGGCCTTCTTGCCGGACTCGCGCGCCATCTGCTGGCGGAGCGTATGCAGCGTGGCGAGCGGGGCCTTCCGCGTCTCGTCGGCATAAAGCTCGATGTCGTCGCCCACGCTATTGGCCGGCCAGAAGCCGACCACCGCGTTCGCGGTGACCCACTTCTCCGCAATGAGCTGCTTGAGCATGGTTTTTGCGTCCTCGAACAGAGGACGCGCCGCCTCACCGTATTTATCATCCGTGAGGATGCGCGGGTACTGGCCCTTCAACTCCCACGCCTGGAAGAATGGCGTCCAATCGATATAGCGCGCGAGGTCGGCGAGGTCGTAGGACTGGAAGGTGCGGGTGCCGAGGAAGCTGGGCTTTGGCGGCGTGTAGCCCGCCCAGTCGAGCTTGAGCTTGTTGGCGCGCGCTTGGGCTAGCGGCGTGCGGCTCTTCTCCGCCTGACCGCGGGCATAGGACTCCGCCATGCGCTCGTATTCCTCGCGCACTTTGGCGATCTGCTTCGGCCGCTCCTCTTTCGACATGAGCCCTGAGACCACGCCCACGGCGCGGCTCGCGTCGGTGACGTAGATGGCCTGGCTGCGCTGGTAGTTGGGGCTGATCTTGACCGCGGTGTGGACGCGGCTCGTGGTGGCGCCGCCGATCAGCAGCGGCAGGTCGAAGCCTTCGCGCTCCATCTCCGCCGCCACGTGGCACATCTCGTCGAGCGACGGCGTGATCAGGCCGGACAGGCCGATGATGTCGATATTCTTCTCGCGCGCGGTGTCGAGGATCTTCTGAGAGTGCACCATGACGCCGAGATCGGTGACCTCGTAATTGTTGCACTGGAGCACGACGCCGACGATGTTCTTGCCGATATCGTGGACGTCGCCCTTGACGGTGGCGAGTAGAACCCGGCCGGCCGGCTCCCCTTGGGCGAGCCCCTGCTCCTCCTTCTCCTTCTCCATGAAGGGCATGAGATAGGCCACGGCCTGCTTCATCACGCGCGCCGACTTCACCACCTGGGGCAGGAACATCTTGCCGGCGCCGAACAGATCGCCGACCACGCTCATGCCGGCCATCAGCGGCCCCTCGATCACATGCAGCGGACGTTCGGCTTGGAGGCGGGCTTCCTCCGTGTCTTCCTCGATGAAATTGGCGATGCCGTGCACCAGCGAATGGGTCAGGCGCTCCTGGACCGGCTTCTCGCGCCAGGACATGTCGATCTCTTTCTTCTGCGAGGCGCCGGCCTTGTAACGTTCGGCCGCGTCGAGCAGGCGATCGGTGGCGTCGTCACGGCGATTGAGGATCACGTCCTCGACGATCTCGCGCAGCTCCGGATCGATGTCGTCATAGAGCGCGAGCTGGCCGGCATTGACGATGCCCATGTCCATGCCCGCCTGAATGGCGTGATAGAGGAACACCGAGTGCATGGCCTCGCGCACCTGCTCGTTGCCGCGGAAGGCGAAGGAGAGATTCGACACGCCGCCCGACACATGCACGTAAGGCAGCTCCGCCTTGATGCGGCGCGTGGCGTCGATGAAGGCGCGGCCATAGTCGTTGTGCTCCTCGATGCCGGTGGCGACAGCGAAAATGTTCGGATCGAAGATGATGTCTTCGGGGGCGAAGCCGACCTTTTCGGTCAAAAGCTCGTAGGCACGCTTGCAGATGTCGAATTTCCGCTCGGCCGTGTCCGCCTGGCCCTCTTCGTCGAAAGCCATGACCACGACGGCGGCGCCGTAGCGCTGCACTTTGCGCGCGTGATCGAGAAAGGCCTGCTCGCCCTCCTTCATGCTGATCGAATTGACGACGGCCTTGCCTTGCACGCATTTCAGGCCCGCCTCGATCACCGACCATTTCGAGCTATCGATCATGATCGGCACCCGCGAGATGTCGGGCTCGGCGGCGATGAGGTTCAAGAAGGTGACCATCGCCTTCTCGGAATCGAGCATGCCCTCGTCCATATTGATGTCGAGCATGTTGGCGCCGTTCTCGACCTGCTGGCGCGCAACTTCGAGCGCCGCGGGGTAGTCGTCCGCCTCGATCAACTTACGGAAGCGCGCGGACCCGGTGACATTGGTCCGCTCGCCCACCATGACGAAATTCTGTGCTGCGTTGCTCATGACAAGTTCTGACTATCCGTGGACGAAGGGCTCTAGGCCGGAGAGGCGCAATTTGTGCTCCACCTCCGGCACTTGGCGCGGTTGGTATTTGGCCACGGCCTCGGCAATGGCGCGGATGTGGTCCGGCGTGGTGCCGCAGCAGCCGCCGACAATATTGATGAGGCCGTCCTTGGCCCAGCCTTCCAGGAGCACGGCCATCTGCTCGGGGGTCTCGTCATACTCGCCCATCTCGTTGGGGAGCCCCGCATTGGGATAGACGCTGACATAGGTGCCGGCGACATGGGCCATCTCGTCGACGGACGGGCGGAGCTGCTCGGCTCCAAAGGAGCAGTTGAGCCCGACGGAGAACGGCTTCAGATGCTGCATCGAGTACCAGAAGGCCTCGGGCGTCTGACCTGAGAGATTGCGCCCGGAGAGATCGGTGATCGTGCCGGAGATCATGATGGGCAGTTGCACGCCCATCTCGTCGAATACCTGCTCCACGGCGAAGCCGGCGGCCTTGGCGTTGAGCGTGTCGAACACGGTCTCGATGAGAATGGTGTCGGCGCCGCCCTCGATCAGCCCGCGGGTCTGCACCGCATAGGCCGCGACCAGATCGTCGAAGCTCACATTGCGGAAGCCCGGGTTGTTGACGTCCGGCGAGAGCGAGGCGGTGCGGTTGGTGGGGCCGATGGCGCCCGCCACGAAACGCGGCTTCTCGGGCGTCTTCTTGGTCCAGGCGTCCGCCGCCTCGCGCGCAAGTCTGGCGGCGGCGACGTTCATCTCGTAGCTGCAATCCTCAAGCCCATAGTCAGCCTGGCTGATGGCTTGGGCGTTGAAGGTGTTGGTCTCGACCATGTCGGCGCCGGCCTCGAGATAGGCGCTGTGGATGTCGCGGATGATGTCCGGCTGGCTCAGCACCAAAAGGTCGTTATTGCCCTTCAAGTCGCGCGGGTGATCCTTGAACCGCTCGCCGCGATAGCCGGCCTCGTCCAGCTTGTGGCGCTGGATCATGGTGCCCATGGCGCCGTCCAGAATGAGGATGCGCTCTTTGGCTTCGCGCTTCAGCGCTTCGATACGCTCTTCACGGGTCATGTGGCAGTCTCCACCTTCGCTTGCGTGAAGGCCTTGGCCGGGCGCAAGCCCAGCAGATGGCAAATGGCGTAGACGAGATCGGCGCGGTTCAGGGTGTAGAAGTGGAACTCGGTGATGCCTTGATCGACGAGACCCAGGACCTGCTCGGCCGCCACGGCGGCGGCCACGAGATGGCGCGTCTCCTGATCCTCGTCAAGCCCTTCGAATCTATGGCCAATCCAGTCAGGCATCTTGGCGCCTGACCTCTCGGCGAAGTTCGACACCTGCTTGAAGTTATGGATCGGGATGAGCCCCGGCACGATCGGGATGGTGATGCCGGCGGCGCGGACGCGGTCGAGATAGCGGAAATAGACCTCGTTATCGAAGAAGAACTGGGAGATGGCGCCCGTGGCGCCGGCGTCGATCTTCGCCTTCAGCATGTCGATATCGGCCTCGACGGAGGGCGACTCCGGGTGCTTCTCGGGATAGCAGGCGACCGAAATCTCGAACGGCGCGATCTTCTTGATGCCGGCGGTGAGATCGGCGGCGTTGACATAGCCACCGGGCGTCGGCTCGTAGGGCTTGCCGGCGCCGTCGGGCGGATCGCCGCGCAGCGCCACGATATGGCGCACGCCGAGATCCCAATAGTCGCGAATGACCTCGTCGATCTCCTCGCGGGTGGCGCAGACGCAGGTGAGATGGGCGACGGGCTTCAGCGTGGTCTCGCGCAGCATGCGGGCCACGGTGGCGTGGGTGCGTTCGCGCGTCGAACCGCCCGCGCCGTAGGTGACCGACACATATTTCGGCCGTAGCGGCTCGAGCCGGCGGATGGAGCGCCACAGCGTCTCCTCCATGGCAGCGGTCTTGGGCGGGAAGAACTCGAACGACACGTCGATGTCGCCACGGCCGAGGAAGCGGCGCTTGGGCGGGTCTTGGTTGGGTGAGTCTTGGTTGGGTGAGTCTTGGGATGCGAGCATCACGCGATGGCCTCCACTTTGGGGCTGAGCTTTCTGTTCTTAGCGGCCGTAACGGGCTTTACGCCGAGCCACAGCGAGACGGTGAGCTTGCCTTCCGAAGGCCCTGGGCTCAGATCGCGAAAACGCTCGAGTTTGAGGCCGGCGCCTTGCAGCATGCGGCCAAGCTGATCGCGGGCAAAGCCGAGCCGCCGATGGGCCGACTGCTCGCGGAGGAACTCAAGCTCGTGCGGCGCGAAGTCGACCACCAGCAGCTTGCCGCCCGGCGCCAGCACACGCGCGGCCTCGGCCACCGCGGCCGCCGGATCGTCGAGGAAGTGCAGCACCTGATGCAGCATGACCGCGTCGGCGGCTTCGTCGGGCAGCGGCACGTTATAGAGATCGCCGTGGCGGACTTGCCCTTGCGTGAGCCCGGCGCGCTCCAGCTTCATGCGCGCGTAAGCCAGCATGTCGTGGTTGAGGTCGAAGCCGAGCACCTTGGCGGCGCGGGGGCCGAACAGTTCGAGGATGCGCCCGGTGCCGGTGCCGAGATCGACCAGAAGATCGAACGGCCCCTGCCCCAGCGCCTCGTCCATGGCGGCCTCGACGTCTTTCTCGGCAACATGCAGCGTGCGGATCCGGTCCCATTCGGCGGCATGCGCCTTGAAGTAGAGTTGGGCGGCTTCGGCGCGGGCCTTCTGCACGGCCTCGGCGCGGGCCTGATCGCGGGCGAGCGTCAGGTCGGCCGGATCGAGGTTCGCCACGATGGCACGGGCCAGCGCGCCCTCCGCGCCGCTATCGGCCAGGCGGAAGAATACCCAGGAGCCTTCGCGGAAGCGGGTGATGAGGCCCGCTTCGGCCATGAGCTTCAAATGCCGGCTGATGCGGGGCTGGCTCTGGGCCAGGATCTGGGTCAGATCCTTGACGTTCAGCTCGGCGCCCGCGAGCAGCGCCAGGATGCGCAAACGCGTGGCCTCGCCGGCAGCGCGCAAGGCCGCAAGGGCATGGGCGCTGGAAAGGCCTGGAACTGCGGCGCGGGACTGAGCATCACCTGACATAAAGATATGTTTATATCTTCTCGGGCGGGTCGGCAAGACGGCATGCGGTAAAAATATCGCCAGCGGTTGCGCCGACGGACAGTGGCTGTTTGCAGGGGTGGCGCTTATTCGGTGCCGCCGCAAATCTTCCGACTTCAACCAATCTTGAACTGACGCAGGGTTTGCCTGCGGAGGTTAGCTGCTACGCTCGCTGCAATTCACCCTCCTACCAGCCACGAGGAATACATGATCGCTGTGCGCACAAGCCCCACTCGTCTGCTTTTTTTCATGCTCGGATTTTTCGCGCTCGTGTCGTTCGCCGCGCGCGCTGAGGAGACGCCGGCGCAAGACGGTCGCCTAAAGGAGATTATCGCCGGCGACCACCGATCGGAGGAGAACAAGGCGCGCGACAAATATCGCCACCCGTTTGAGACGCTCACCTTTTTCGGTATCAGGCCCGACATGAAGGTGGTCGAGATCTACCCAGGCCGGGGCTGGTACTCTGAAATTCTTGCTCCCTATCTCAAGGGCAGCGGCACGTTCTATGCCGCCCAGCGCCCGGCTGATCCATCCTACGAGGCGGGTCAGAGATCGCTCGACGCATTCGATCAGAAACTAAAGGACGCGCCCGAGCTTTACGGCGAAGTGAAACGGACGACGCTGACCAAGGAGGGCGACATCGCGCTTCCGGAGTCGGCCGACCTCGTCGTCACCTTCCGCAACGTGCATAGTCTGATGGGATCGGGCACCGAGCAGGAGGCCTTCGCCGCCATGTTCAAGGCGCTCAAGCCGGGCGGCGTGCTTGGCGTCGTGCAGCATCGCGGCGATCCCAACGTGAAGCAGGACCCCAAAGCCGGCTTAGGCTACGTGAACGAGGACTACGTCATCGCGTTGGCCGA
>Ga0075530_1000444_pt1 | contig 19571 bp, 16 predicted proteins | sample NGEPerD_2_FD_75101 | JGI IMG/M metagenome (GOLD analysis project Ga0075530, IMG submission 75101) | Arctic peat soil microbial communities from the Barrow Environmental Observatory site, Barrow, Alaska, USA - NGEE PermafrostL1-D | ecosystem: Environmental > Terrestrial > Soil > Wetlands > Peat ... | reverse complement strand
GGTGGCGATGGCCACCGACGTCAGGGTGATCCTGATCAAGCTGGCCGACCGCCTCCACAACATGCGCACCCTGGGTGCCCTGCCGAAGCAGAAGCAGATGGCGAAGTCGCGCGAGACGCTGGAGATCTACGCGCCGCTCGCCCACCGGCTGGGAATCCACGCGATCAAATGGGAGCTGGAGGACCTCGCCTTCGCCACCCTGCACCCGCGCAAGTACACAGAGATCAAACAGCTGGTCGCCCAGCAGCGCGACGAGCGCGAGGGCTATGTCAACGAGGCCGGCCGCTTCCTGGGCGATGAACTGCAGGCCGTCGGCATCGAGGCCGAGATCTCCGGCCGCGCCAAGCACTTCTACTCGATCTACACGAAGATGACCAAGAAGGGGCGCGAGTTCAACGAGATCTTCGACCTGACCGCGATGCGGGTGATCGTCGACTCGGTCAAGGACTGCTACGGCGCGATCGGGGTCATCCACTCGCTCTGGAAGCCGCTTCCCGGCCGCTTCAAAGACTTCGTCGCGATGCCGAAGGCCAACATGTACCAGGCGCTGCACACGACGGTGATCGGGCCGGAAGGCAAGCCGCTGGAGATCCAGATCCGCACCGGCGATATGCACAACCTGGCCGAGTACGGGATCGCCACCCACGTCGCCTACAAGGAGGGCGCCGGCGCCGACCCGAAGCGCGAGAAGATGACCTGGCTGCGGCAGCTGGTCGAGGCCGAGGGCGAGCAGAACCCGGCCGAGTTCCTCGAGTCGCTGAAGGTCGACCTGTTCGAGGACGAGGTCTTCGTCTTCACCCCGAAGGGCGAGGTGAAGAACCTCTCGGCGGGCTCGACCCCGCTCGACTTCGCCTACGCCGTCCACACCGACGTCGGTCACCGTTGCGTCGGCGCCAAGGTCAACGGCTCGATCGTGCCGCTGCATTACCAGTTGCGCTCGGGCGACATCGTCGAAGTGCTGACCGCGAAGCAGAACCGCGGCCCCTCACGCGACTGGTTGAAACTGGTGCGGACCAGCCGCGCCCGCAACAAGATCCGCGCCTTCTTCAAACAGGAACGGCGCGAGGACGCCGAGCAGAAGGGGCGCGACGCGCTTGAGGAGGCGCTGCGCAAGCGCGGCCTGCCGATGCAGAAGCTGGCGATATCGCCGCTGCTCGCCCAGGTGATCCGCGAGATGGGCTTCCACAAGGCGACCGAGTTCTACATCGCCCTCGGCCAGGGCAAGATCGCGACCAAGGCGGTCGCCAACAAGCTGATGCAGCGGCTCAAAGAGGGCGAGGCGGTCGAGGAGGAGCAGCCGATCGGCCTCGAGGAGGCGCGCGAGGACAAGGCGCGACGGACCAAGGACGCCTCCGACTACGGGATCCGGGTCAAGGGCGCCGACAACGTCGCCGTGCGGCTCGCCAAGTGCTGCCGGCCGGTGCCGGGCGACACGATTGCCGGCTACGTCTCGCTCGGCCGCGGGATCACCATCCACCGTGGCGATTGCAAGAACGTGAAGGCGCTGATGAAGTCGCCGGAACGTTTCGTCGAGGTCGCCTGGGAGGGCGAGAACGAATCCTCCTACCGGGTCGAGCTGCAGATCGACGCCTACGATCGCACCCGCCTGCTCGAGGATCTCTCGCGAACCTTCTCCGAGGCCGGGTTCAACATCCTCGGGGCGAGCTGCATGACCAAGCACCCGATGGTGAAAAACCGCTTCGTGGTCGAGGTCGGCGACGCCGAGCAGATCAAGCAGTGCATCTCCCGCCTGCGCAACGTCGAGAGCGTTTTCGACGCCTACCGCATAACGCCTACGAGCTGATCAGGCGATCACCGTTAGAGCGCCAGGGGCCACTCGCAGCTCCAAATGTGTCCTCTCGCCGATGTAGTCGCCGTCGACCTGGATCGGGAAGGGGCGGGCGACGCCGTCCTTGGTCTCGGAGATCGAGGTGATCGTCGCCGCGGTGATGCCTTCGAAGTGCTCGAGCTGGCGATGGCGGGCGGCGGGGCGCTGCTCGCTGAAGAGGCGCGGGATCAGGGTCGGCATGTCGCGCTGCGCGGCGCGCTTGAGCACGCCGACCGAGAGCGAGCCGTCGTCGATCTCGACCCCCTCGCAGACTCTGATCGGGCGGCTGGCGAAGTAGGTGAAGGGGTCCGAGTTCTGGGCCAGCGCGGTGATGCCCTCGGTCTCCTCGCCGTCGAGCTTGACCCGCAGCCTGGCCGGGTCGAACATGTACTTGCGGTAGAGGGCCGAGATCGCCGCCCAGCTGTAGTAGTAGGGGCCGGCGCGTGACTTCAGCCGCGGGTGGGCGTCGACCCGCTTGACCACGGTGGCGTCGATCCCGACCCCGCAGGAGAAGACGAAGTGGCGACTGTCGACCAGGCCGAGGTCGATCTGGCGCGGCGCCCAATCGTCGACCAGTGCCAGCAGATGCTCGGTGGCGTCGACGACGTCGTTGGGGATGCCGAGGGTGCGGCAGACGACGTTGGTCGAGCCGCCCGGTAGGACCGAGACCGGCACGTCGGTCCCGGCCAGGCCGTTGGCGACCTCGTTCAGGGTGCCGTCGCCGCCGAAGGCGACGACGATGTCGTAGCCGTGGTCGCGCACCTCCCGGCCGATCTCGGTGGCGTGATTCTGGGCCTCGGTGGCGACGGTCTCGACCTCGTAGCGACCCTGCAGCGCGTAGACGACCAGGTTCTTCAGCCGGTCGGAAACGGTCGTCGCGTAGGGGTTGACGATCAGCAACATCCGCTTCTTGCTACCCGGTCGTCTCATAGCGGATCACCTCCTCGTCCACTACTTCGCGCACCCGCCCTTCGTTGAGCAGCAGGTCGGCGTGCCCGATCACCTCCGAGAGCGTGAGGAAGGCCTGGGTGACGGCGACGTCGCCCCAGATCGCCTGGGCGATCTCATAGCCCGTGCGAGGTCGCTCGGCGATCAGGTCGTAGATCTTCTCCTTGCGCCGCTCGTGCTTGGCGATGCGGTCGTCGATCAGCGCGACGTGGTCGACGATCGGCTCGCCGTGGCCGGAGAGGACGATCTCGGCCGGCATCTCGCGCGTCGCCTTCATCGACTCGATGTAGGTGACGAGCGCCTGGGTGCGCTGCGAGGAGCCATCGAGCGGGCCGCTGATCAGCGGGTTGGAGGAGATGTGGGCAATCAGGTGGTCGGCGGCGATCAGGATCCGGCGCTGCTCGTCCCAGAAGACCGTGTCGGAGGGGCTGTGGCCCGGCCGGTGCAGGGTATGCAGGGTGCGGTCGCGGAAGGAGATCTCCTCGCCGTCCTGCAGCGGCCGCGTCACCTCGGCCTTCGCGCCCCAGCCACGGAAGCTGCGCGAGACGCTCTGCAGGGCGAAGGCGACCTCCTGCGGAATGCCGTTGCTGAGCATCAGCTCCACCGCGAAGGCATCCTCACGCTCGGCGTCCTCGCCGAAGTTGGCGACGCGCTCGGCGGCCAGCCCGAGCGCGGCGACCTCGGCCCCCGAATGCTCGACGATGATCTCGACCAGGCCGAGGTGATCGATGTGCTGGTGGGTGAGGATGATCAGCTCGAGGTCGTCGATCGAGTGGCCGCGCTGGGCGAGCTGGCTCTGCAGCTCGTCAAGCGCCTTGCCCGAGTTTGGGCCGGTGTCGATCAGGGTCAGCGGCTCGTCCTCGAGCAGGTAGCAGTTGACCCGCCCGACCGCGAACGGGGTGGGGATGCGGAGGCGGTGGATACCGGCCAGCGCGGCCCGCTCCAGCGCCTGCTCGGGAGTCAACATACGCCGGGGTCGACCAACTCAGCCGCGGATGAGTGTGAGGACTTCATCCCTTTTCCTTTCCATGTCCTCACGGGAGACGAGCGACTCGAGGTTGAGGCGGAGCAGCGGCTCGGTGTTGGAGGGACGCAGGTTGAAGTGCCAGTCGGGGTAGTCGATCGAGACTCCATCGAGTCGGGTGAGCTCGCCGTCCGAGTAGCGGCCGGCGATCTCCTCCATCTTCGCCTCCTGGTCGGCGACCTCGGAGTTGATCTCGCCGGAGATGAAGTAGCGGGAGCGGAACTCGGCGATCAGCTCGGCGAGCGAACGCCCCTCTTTCGAGAGCAGCTCCAGTATCAGCAGGGCGGGGATCGCGCCGGAGTCGGCGCACCAGAAGTCGCGGAAGTAGTAGTGGCCGGAGACCTCGCCGCCGAAGACCGCAGCCTCCTCGCGCATCCGTTGCTTGAAGAAGGCGTGGCCGACGCGGGAGAGGTCGGAGTGGCCGCCCTCGGCCGCGACCAGGTCGGGGACGGCGCGGCTGGAGCGGGGGTCGTAGAGGATCGTCGCGCCCGGGTGTTTGGCGAGGGCGGCGCGGGCGAGAAGGGCGCAGATGAAGTCGCCGTCGCAGAAGGCGCCCTCGCCGTCGATGAAGAAGCAGCGGTCGGCGTCGCCGTCCCAGGCGATGCCGAGGTCGGCGCCGGCGGAACGCACCCGCGCTTCGATCAGCTTGCGGTTCTTCTCCAGCAGCGGGTTCGGCTCGTGGTCGGGGAACTCGCCATCGGGCTTGAAGCAGATCTCATCCAGCTCGAGGCCGAGCCCGCTGAGGATCGGGCCGACCATCGGCCCCGCCATCCCGTTGCCGCCGTCGACGACGACCAGCAGCGGACGCACGGCCTCTGGGTCGATGAAGGAGAGCGCGCGCTCGCGGTATTCCTCCCAGACGTCGACCTCCTCGAAGCCGCCGCCGCCGGGAGCGGGCCCGAGCCCGGCTTCGATCTCGCGCCGCACGTCGCCGATGCCAGCCTCGCCGGAGAGCGCCAGTGCCCCCTCGCGGACGAGCTTGACCCCGGTGTAGGCCTTCGGGTTGTGGGAGGCGGTGATCATCGCACCGCCGTCGAGCCGGCGCGAGCCGACCAGATGGTAGAGGACCTCGGTGGCAACCATGCCGGCGTCGAGCACGGTCGCCCCCTCGGAGATCAGCCCGTCACGCAGCTGCGCCGCCATCGCCGGCGCGGTCAGCCGCATGTCGCGACCGAGGCCGACCCGCAGCTCGCTCGGCCGCTTGCCGCGCAGGCGGGCCAGCACGCGGGCGAAGGCGCGGCCGATCGCGAGGGCGGTCGTCTCGTCCATCTCCTCGCCGTGCAGGCCGCGGATGTCGTAGGCCTTGAAGATCCCGCTGGGAGCCAGCGGGGCGTTCTTGCTCAAAACGCTCCCTTCAGCGCCTCGAAGCTCTGCTCGAGCGTCTGTGGCATCACCCTGGTGTCGGCGATCACCGGCATGAAGTTGGTGTCGCCGCCCCAGCGGGGGACGACGTGGAGGTGGATGTGGTGCTCGACCCCTGCGCCGGCGACCCGGCCCTGGTTGAAGCCGATGTTGTAGCCGTGCGGGTCGTAGGCCTGCTCCAGCCGGCTCATCGCCCGCTGCGCCAGGGACATCATCTCCGCCACGGTCTCGGCGGGCAGATCCTGGATGCGGCCGGTGTGCTCGTAGGGCGCCACCATCAGGTGACCGTTGGTGTAGGGGAAGAGGTTGAGGATGACGAAGCAGCTCTCACCGCGGTGGACGATCAGGTTCGCCGCGTCGTCGTCCTCCGCCGGCTTGGCGCAGAAGATGCACTCCTCCTCGTTGTCCTTGGACGCGTCCTTCACGTAGGCGAGGCGCCAGGGCGCCCAGATCCGAAAGTTGGCCATAAGGGCGGCAGGCTACAGCCAGCCGCGTTTGCGGAAGTAGCCGACCATGCCGGCGAAGAGCGCCAGCATCAGACCGAGGATCACCCAGAAGCTGAGCGACGCTCCGCCACCGGGGGCGCCGCCACCGGGCAGACCGACGTTCATGCCGAAGAAGCTGGCGATCAGGGTCAGCGGCAGGACGATGACGCTGATTGAGGTGAGGACGCGGAGAATGTCGTTGACCCGGTGCGAGATCACCGACTCGTTGGTCTCGGCCAGCGCCCCGACCACCTCCTTGTAGTTCTCCAGCATGTCCCAGATCCGCTCGTGGGCGTCGACGATGTCGTCGAAGTAGATCTCCAGGTCGAGGTCGGTCGCAAGGTAGCGCTGCTTGACTTTCTCCAGGTCGCGCAGCACGGGCCGCTGCGGCCGGATCACCTTGCGGAAGTTGATGATCTCCTGCTTGACATTGGAGATGTCGCGGACGACTTCTTCCGAGCGGCCCTCGAAGATGTCGTCCTCGAGCGCGTCGAGCTTGTTGCCGATCTTGCGCAGCATCGGGAAGCAGTAGTCGAAGCTGTCGTCGACGAGGCGGTAGAGCAGGTAGCCGGAGCCGCGGGAGAAGAGCTGCTGGCGCAGCTCCTCCTTCGCCCGGCAGCGCTCGAACAGGTACTCGACCGGCTGCAGCGGCTGGTTCGGGATCGTGACGACGTAGCCGGGACCGACAAAGAGATCGAGCTCGCCGGTGCCGAGCCGGCCGGCGGCGGGATCGAAGATCGGGAAGTGGAGGACGATGAAGAGGTACTCGTCGTAGACGTCGATCTTCGGCCGCTGGTTGCGGGAGAGGACGTCCTCGAGGTCGAGCGCGTGGAAGTCGAAGTGCTCCTCCAGCCAGCCTCGCTCCAGCGCGCCAGGGTGCTCGATGTTGACCCAGCGCAGGCCGGAGGAGTCGATCTGCTCGACGTTTGGTGTCTGCTGCTCAGGTGCCGGCGCCGCGGGGATGAGCTCGCCGCGCCGGCCGGACCGTCGCAGCCTCGGCTTCGGCAGGTTCGGCATCGTTCACGCTCATCGTCTCGGCGGGCATGGCATCCACGGTGAACGGAAGGTTAAACGCAAGGCCGCGATCGGACTGCACGGGAGCGCCCCTGGTAAGGTTCTTCCAACATAAGCGCCACATCTAGAGGGGTGGAGGGACTGGCCCGCAGAAGCCCCGGCAACCGCCTCGGACCTTTTGGTCCGGGAGAGGTGCCAACTCCAGCAGGTCTTTGAGGATCTGGAAGATGTGGGGAAGGCGTCCGATCGGACCTCTGCCCCACAAGGCGGAGGTTTTTTTCTAGGCAAGAGGAAGAGGAAGATCGGATGTCAGTTGAGAGCTTGAAGTGCAAGGAGTGCGGGGCCATCTACGAGCTGGGCGCCAGTTATGCCTGCGAGCACTGCTTCGGCCCGCTGGAAGTCGCCTACGACCACTCGGGGCTCGACCCGGCCGAGGCCAAGCGGCGGATCCAGGCCGGCTCGCAGGGAATCTGGCGCTACGCCGACTTCCTCCCTTTCACCGGGAGCCCGAAGGATCCGCTGGAGCCCGGTCTCACCCCGCTGCTGCGCGCCGACCGGCTCGCCGAGAGGCTCGGCCTCGACGCCGAGATCTGGGTCAAGAACGACGCCGCCAACCCGACCCACTCGTTCAAGGACCGGGTGGTCGCGGTGGCAGTGGCCAAGGCGCGGGAGCTGGGCTTCGAGACGGTGGCCTGCGCCTCGACCGGCAACCTGGCCAACGCCGTCGCCGCCCACGCGGCCGCCGCCGGGCTCGAGTCCTACGTCCTCGTCCCCGCCAACCTGGAGGAGCAGAAGCTGCTCGCCACCGCGATCTACGGCACCAACCTGGTCGGCGTCCGCGGCAACTACGACGACGTCAACCGGCTCTGCACGCAGCTCGCCGAAACGCGCCCGTGGGCCTTTGTCAACGTCAACCTGCGCCCCTACTACGCCGAGGGCTCGAAGACGCTCGCCTACGAGACGGCCGAGCAGCTCGGCTGGGAGCTGCCCGACCGGGTGGTCTGCCCGATCGCCTCCGGCTCGCTCTTCACCAAGGTCGGCCGCGGCTTCCAGGAGTGGCTCGACCTGGGGCTGGTCGAGGGCGCCCAGCCGGTCTTCAACGGCGCCCAGGCGCTCGGCTGCAGCCCGGTGGCGACCGCGTTCGCCGAAGGCTGGGACGTCTGCAAACCGCAGAAGCCGGAGACGATCGCCAAGAGCCTGGCGATCGGTGATCCCGCCGACGGGCCCTACGCGGTCGAGCAGGCGCGGCGCACCGGCGGCGCGATCGACTCCGTCACCGACGAGGAGATCCGCGCCGGCATCCGCCTGCTGGCAGAGACGACGGGAATCTTCACCGAGACGGCCGGCGGGGTCACGGTCGGCGTGCTGGCCAAGCTGGCCGAGCGCGGCGACATCGGCGCCGGCGAGCGGGTCGTCGTCTACATCACCGGTGAGGGGCTGAAGACGCTTGACGCGACCCGCGATAGTTTCCACATGCACGAGATCGACCCCGATCTCGACAGCTTCGAGTCCGCGTTCGAACAGCAGCAGGAGGTTGTCGCCTGATGTCCATCACCGTGAAGATCCCGACTCAGCTGCGCGCCGCCACGGGCGGCGACGCCGAGCTGGAGGTTTCCGGCGCGACCGTGGGCGAGGTGCTCGACGCGGTCTTCGAGGCGCACGGCGACCTACGCGAGCGGATCACCCAGGACGGCGATCTGCGCCGCTTCGTCAACGTCTACGTCAGCGGCGAGGACATCCGCTTCCAGCAGGGCCTCGACACCGCCGTCGCCGACAGCGACGAGGTGACCATTTTGCCCGCCGTCGCAGGTGGCTAAACCGCCCGTCGTCGTCCTCTGCGGCGGCAGGGGGACGCGTCTGCGCGAGCGGACCGAGACCGTGCCCAAGCCGCTCGTCGAGATCGGCGACAAACCGATTCTCTGGCACGTGATCGGGATCTACGCCGCACAGGGGTTCGATCGGTTTCTGCTAGCGACTGGATATCTGGGCGAAGCGATCGAGAAATTCGTCCAGAGTGCCGTATGGTCGAATGACATCTCGATCGAGTGCGTGGACACCGGTGTGGACACGCCGACCGGAGGGCGGATTGCTGCGCTCGCCGACCGTCTGGAAGGCGGCGCCTTCTGTGCCACCTACGCCGACGGAGTGGCCGACATCGATCTCGATTCCCTGCTCGCGTTTCACGGCGCGCAGGGGCATCTGGCGACGATGACGGTGGTGCGGCCGCATCTGCAGTGGGGGGTCGCCGAGCTGAACGGCGACGGTCGGGTCGAAGGCTTCGTCGAGAAGCCGCGCAGCGAGCACTGGATCAACGGCGGCTTCTTCTGCTTCGAGGCCGGTGCACTGCGCTATCTGGATCGGGAAAGTGTGCTCGAGCGCGAGCCATTGGCTCGCCTCGCCTCCGAGGGCGAGCTGGGCGCCTACCGCCACGAGGGCTTCTGGGACTGCATGGACACCTACAAGGACGCCATCGCCCTCAACGATCTTTGGGAGGCGGGCGAGGCGCCGTGGTGAAGGCGCTGGTCAGCGGCGCGCACGGCTTCGTCGGCTCGCACCTGGCGCGGGCGCTGCTGGAGCGCGGCGACGAGGTGCGGGTGCTCGACCGGCCGGCGCCGCGCCTTGCCGACGTCGGCGGCGAGCGGCGCTCGGGTCTCGACCTGCTTAGCATCCGCGACGAGGTCGAGCTGGTCGAGGCCGACCTGCGCGACGCCGATGCGGTGACGACTGCGGTCGAGGGCGCCGACTCGGTCTTTCACCTCGCCGCCCAGACGATTGTCGGCGTCGCCCGCGAATCCCCGCTGGAGACCTTCGAGGTCAACGTCCGCGGCGCCTGGAACGTCTTCGAGGCCTGCCGCACGCACGCGGTCGATCGAGTCGTCTTCGCCTCCTCCGACAAGGCCTACGGCGCCAGTCCCGAGCTGCCCTACCGCGAGGACTTCCCCCTGCGCGCCGCCTATCCCTACGATGCCAGCAAGGCGGCGGCGGACACGATCGCGCGCAGCTACGCCAACGCCTACGGGCTGCCGCTGGCGGTGACCCGCTTCGCCAACATCTACGGCGGCGGTGACCTCAACTTCTCCAGGCTGATCCCGGAGACGGTCGTCGCCCTGCTCGACGGCCGCCCGCCGGTGATCCGCTCCGACGGCAACCCAGAGCGCGACTTCCTTCACGTCGACGACGCCGTCGCCGCCTATTTGGCGATCGCCGCCGCGCTCGCGGACGGCGGGGCGGGAGAGGCCTTCAACGCCGGCGGCGAGCGCCCCCACTCGGTGCGCGAAGTGGTCGAGCTGATCGCGGCGGCGGCGGGAGGCGGCATCGCGCCCGACTTCCGGGGTGCCGGCAACCCCGACGGCGAGATCGACCGCCAGTTCGTCGACTCGGCCAAGCTGCGCGAGCTGACTGGCTGGCGCCCTGAGGTAGGGCTCGAGGACGGCCTCCGCCGCACTCTCGAGTGGTATCGCGAGCATCCCGAGGCACGGCCTGTGAAGGCGTCTGTATAGCCATGTGCGGGCGCTTCACGGTCACGGCCAAGGACACGAAGGCGATCGCCGACCGCTTTCAGGTCGAGCTCGAACGCTCGCTGGAGCGCAACTCGTCCGGCGAGGCGCCGCCGACGACGAAGGAGCGGATGAGGAAGGCCGAATCCGGATTGGGTCGCTTCAACGTGGCGCCGACCCAGGAGCTGCTGACGATTCGTTCCTCGCCCGATCCCGAGGAGGCGGCCCGTGGTGAGCGCGAGGCGCGGCTGATGCGCTGGGGCCTGGTGCCGCGCTGGGCCAAGGACCTCAAGGTCGGCTACCGGATGATCAACGCCAAAGCCGAGAACCTCGACTCCAGCCGCGCCTACGCGCCGCTGGTCGGCAAGTTCCGCCATCGCTGCCTGGTCGTCGCCGACGGCTTCTACGAGTGGATGGTGGCCGAGGACCCGAAGCAGCCGCGCCAGCCCTGGCGCTTCACCGTCGACGGCGGCGAGCCCTTTGCCTTCGCCGGCATCTGCACCCGCAAGCAGTGGGACAACCAAGACGATCGCGGCTTCGAGGACGGCTGGCTCTACAGCTGCACGATCGTCACCACGACGCCCAACGACGTCGTCGCCAAGGTTCACGACCGGATGCCGGCGATCCTGCCCGGCGCCGAGGCCGAGGCGGCCTGGCTGCGGCCCGGTCTGGATGTCGACGACGCGATCGCGATGTGCGGCCCCCTGGCGGGCTCGCGCATGGAGGGCGCCCCGGCCAACCCGAAGCTGAACAAGGTCGGCGAGGGGATCGAGGGACCGGAGCTGCTGGAAGCGCCTAGTTGACTAGTTGAGCGCGCCGGCGGTGCGCACGGTGGCGGCGCCGTCGGCGTTCTCCAGCGTGCACGAGATCCGCGCCGCCGGGGGGCCGGCGCTGCGCCAGAAGGAGGCGAAGCCGAGCCGCAGCGCTTCCGCCGGGCGACCCCTGGCGAGGCCCCACTGCCATTCCTGGGAGCTGGTCCGGTAGGGCGTCCAGCTGACCACGACGCCGGGAAGATCGGTGAAGGTCGGGAACGCGTCTTCGAATTCCAACGAGGCGTATTCGGCCCCCCTCGAGGGGAAGCGGATGCCGACGCTGCCCGGCACGTCCTGCTTGGTCAGGTTGTATTCGCCGCTCGAGCGCGGGTAGGCGCCGCGGCTGTTGACCGTGCGCCCGAGTTCGGCCCGCGGCCCTCCGCGCATCAGGCAGCGCACCCGCGCCTGGCCCACCGCCGAGCCCGACTCGATCGTCAGCACCGAGGTGACGCGGTAGACGCGCTCGGCGAGGACGTTGTCTTCGGTCACCCGCAGGCCGCCGCCGCCGAGCCGCATCGAGCCGCCGCCGGGGATCGCCGCCGGGCGCGAGCCGGGGATCGCCGCCTGCTTCACCCATTCGAGCTCGACCGAGGATCCACCCACCGATGCGGTCGCCAGCACAGCCGCCGCCAGCGTCGCGATCAGCCCGACAACAACCACCGCTATCGCCCCCCTGGGCGGGCGTGTTTCCGTGATCGAGCCCACGCCGCCGTATTAGACACGACCGGCGGCCGTCCTGCGGACGCGCCCGGCAGGATTCGAACCTGCGGCCTCCGCCTCCGGAGGGCGGCGCTCTATCCAGCTGAGCTACGGGCGCTCAGCGACCAGTTTATCCGTCACCAGGCCCGCCACACGCCTTCGCGTAGGCTCGCGAGTCATGGATCTCTCGGTTGCCTTTCTCGGCACGGGCGGCGCTGTGCCGTCGGCGCGGCGCAATACCGCGAGTGTGCTGATGGCGCGCGGCGGGGAACGGCTGCTGTTCGACTGCGGCGAGGGGACGCAGCGGCAGATGCAGCGCTCGCTGGGACTGGTCCAGGTCGACGCGATCTACTTCACCCACTTCCACGCCGACCACTTCCTCGGCCTGCCCGGGCTGCTGAAGACGTATGACCTGACCGAGCGCGAGCGGCCGCTGACGGTCTACGGGCCGCGCGGCCTGCGCGACCTGATCGGGAGCCTCGGCCGGGTGATCGGCCGGGTGGGGTACAAGTTCGACCTGGTCGAGCTTGAGCCCGGCGACGCGATCCCCTGTAAGGGGGCCGAGCTGCGCGCCTTCCCGGTCGAGCACAGCGTGCGCGCGGTCGGATACACGCTGGTCGAGGCAGAGCGGCCGGGGCGCTTCGACCCCGAGGCAGCGAAGCGGCTCGGGGTCGAGGAAGGTCCCGACTTCGCCGCGCTGCAGCGGGGAGAGCGTGTCGGCGGTGCCGAGGGATCGGTCGAGCCCGGCGAGGTGATGGGCGAGTCGCGCGCCGGCCGCACCGTCGTCATCACCGGCGACACGGCTCCCTGCCGGGCAACGGTGGAGGCGGCGCGGGGGGCGGAGCTGCTCGTCCACGACGCCAGCTTCTCCGAGGAGGAGGCGCAGCGGGCGGCCGACACCGGCCACTCGACCGTTGGCCAGGCGGCGGCCGTCGCCCGCGAGGCCGAGGTCAAGCTGCTCGCCCTCGTCCACATCTCGTCCCGCTACCACGTCGGCAAAGTCCTCGAGGAGGCCCGCGAGGTCTTCGAGCCCACGGTCGCCCCGCGCGACTTCGACCTGGTGGAGATCCCTTTCCCTGAGAAAGGCGCTCCAACGCTGATCGCAAACGGTGCCCGAAAGAGGGAAAGCGAATCGTCCTGAGCAAGCTGGGTTGCCTGCCGTCGCTACCCGCTGCTACGCTTGCGCCGTCCTTTAACCGGGTCCTGTGAGGCCAGGAAGGAGCAAAGAGTGAGCGAGAAGGTCGTGCTCGAGCGCGACGACTTGGGGCGGACGCTGCGGCGGATCGCCCATGAGATAGCCGAGGCCAATCCGGAGCCCAAGCGTCTCGCGATCGTCGGCATCCACACCCGTGGCGCGGTGATTGCCCGCCGCCTCCACCTCCTGATCGGTGAGCTGACCGAGGCCGATATTCCCATCGGCGACCTCGACATCTCCTTCTACCGCGATGACGTCGGCTCCCACTCGCCGGCCGCGCAGCCGGTCGTCCACTCCTCCCACATCGAGTTCGACCTCGCCGGCCGCACGGTCGTCCTGGTAGACGACGTGCTCTTCACCGGCCGCACCGTGCGCGCCGCGGTCGACGCTCTCTTCGACTACGGCCGCCCGCAGCGGGTGCAGCTGGCGGTGCTCTGCGACCGCGGCCACCGCGAGCTGCCGATCCGCCCCGACTACGTCGGCAAGAACCTGCCCACCGCGCGCGGCGAGCGGGTCAACGTGCGGCTCGAGGAGACCGACGAGGTCGACCGGGTGACGATCTCCGAGTCGAAGACGGCGGAGGCGCTCGCATGAGGCACCTGCTCGCGATCGCGGACCTCGACCGCCACGGGATCGAGGTGATCCTCGACCGCGCCGAGAGCTTCGCCGAGATCGGTCGCCGCGACATCAAGAAGGTGCCGACGCTGCGCGGGCGCACCGTGGTCAGCCTCTTCTACGAGTCGAGCACCCGCACCAGCGCCTCCTTCGAGCTCGCAGCCAAGCGCCTCTCCGCCGACCTGATCTCACTCAAGGCCGCGGGCTCCTCGGTCGACAAGGGCGAGTCGCTGAAGGACACGTGCGCGACCCTCTCCGCCTACGACCCGGCGGCGATCGTGATCCGCCATCCGCACGCTGGCGCCGCCCATCTGGTCGCCGGCTGGAGCGAGGCGGCGGTGGTCAACGCCGGCGACGGCAAGCACGAGCACCCGAGCCAGGCGCTGCTCGACCTCTTCACCCTGCGCCGCCGACTGAGCAGCCTGGAGGGGGTGCGGATCTGGATCGTCGGCGATGTGCTCCACAGCCGCGTCGCCCGCTCCAACCTGGTCGCCTTCCAGGCAATGGGGGCGGAGGTGACGGTCTGCGGGCCACCGGCGCTGATCCCGCGCGGGATCGAGCAGCTCGGCTGCGAGGTCTCCTACTCGCTGGACCGCCTCGGCGAGGCCGACGTGGTCTACGCGCTGCGGCTGCAGCAGGAGCGGATGCAGGAGAGCTTCGTGCCGTCGATTCGCGAGTACGCGGCCCATTTCCAGATCGATTCGCGGCGGCTCGGCCCGCGCCAGTTGCTGATGCACCCCGGCCCGGTCAACCGCGGGGTCGAGCTCTCCGGTGAGGTGATCGACTCGCCGCAGTCGCTGATGACCGAGCAGGTCGCCTCCGGCCTGGTCGTGCGGATGGCGATCCTCTACGAGCTGCTCGCCGCCGGGGGAGATCACCTGGCGTCCGTTGCCGGCGACCGGGAGCAGAGCCCGACCCCGATCGGACAGCCGGCGTGAGCCTGGCCGAGGCGCTCGAGATGCGCTCCGGCGAGGGCGCCGATCTGGTCCTGCGCGGTGCCACCGTGCTCGACCCGGTCGCCGGGATCGATGGCGTCCACGACGTAGTCGTCCGCGCCGGCCGGATCGCCGAGCTGGCCGCTCCCGGCGCCGAGCTCGACGGGCTGGAGGAGGTCGACGCCGCGGGCCTGCACGCCTTCCCGGCCTTCTTCGACCCACACGTCCACCTGCGCACCCCGGGCCAGGAGCACAAGGAGGATCTCGAGACCGGCAGCCGCGCCGCCGCCGCGGGCGGTTACTGCGGCATCCTCGCAATGGCCAACACCGAGCCGCCGGTCAGCACTCCCGCCGATGTCGAGGCGCTGCGCGAGGCCGCGCGCGAGGCGGCCTCGATCCCGGTCGGCTTCCTCGCCACGGTGACCCGCGGCATGGAAGGCGGGGAGTTGACCGAGATGGGCTCGATTCGCGACGCCGGCGCGGTCGGTTTCAGCGACGACGGCCTGCCGCTGCGCAGCGCCCGCGTCCTGCGCCGCGCCCTCCAGTACCAGCGGCTCTGCGGCGGCACGATCGCCCTGCACGAGGAGGACCCGGAGCTCTCCGGCGACGGCGTTATGCACGAGGGGCCGGTCTCGGCCGCGCTCGGCCTGGCCGGCAGCCCCTCGGTCTCGGAGTCGACGATGATCGCCCGCGACGCGGCGCTGGCCAGCTACGAGCAGGGCCGGATCCACGTCCAGCACCTATCCGCCGCCGAGTCGGTCGAGGCGGTGCGCGCCGCCAAGGCCGCCGGCGTGCGGATCAGTTGCGAGGCGAGCCCGCACCATCTCTGTCTGACCGACGAGGAAGTGCGCAGCCTCGACCCGCGCCGCTTCAAGATGAACCCGCCGCTGCGCTCCGAGGCGGACCGCCAGGCGCTGATCGAGGGCCTGCGCGACGGCACGATCGATTGCGTCGCCACCGACCACGCCCCGCACGCGCTGGAGGAAAAGGAAGTCCCCTACGAGCAGGCGGCGATGGGGGTGACCGGGCTGGAGACGGCCTTCGCCGCGCTGCACACCGAGCTGGTCCTGCCGGGCGCGATCGAGCTCGGCCTGCTGGTCGAGCGGATGGCCGGTGGGGCGGCGCCCTTCGACCTCGAGCGGCCGACCCTGGCGCCGGGCAGCGAGGCCAACATCGCCCTCTGCGACCTCGCCGCCGAGTGGACGGTGGGCGAGGACGGCTACGAGAGCCGCTCGCAGAACTCTTGGTGCGCCGGGCGCAGGCTGACCGGGCGGGTGCTGATGACGCTCGCCGGCGGCCAGGTCGCCTACCGGCTGCGCAGCTTCAGCCTGGGAGTCGCGGCATGACCGACGCTGCGGTGCGCTCTATGCACGCTACGGGTTCAAAAGGCGCACCGGAATGACGGCGGGCTACGTCCTGCTGGAGGACGGGACCCGCTTCGACGGCAAGCTCTGCGGGCACGACGGCGAGGTCACCGGCGAGGTTGTCTTCAACACCGCGATGACCGGCTATCAGGAGTCGGTCACCGATCCCTCCTACGCCGGACAGATCATCGTCTTCACCTACCCCCTGATCGGCAACTACGGCGTTTCCGCCGAGGCGATGGAGTCCGACCGGATCCACGCCCGCGGGATCATCATGCGCGAGCCGAAGAACGGCGAGGACGTCGCCACCGCCGAGGGCGGCTGGCTCGACTGGCTCGCCGAGGGCGGCGTGCCGGGGATCGGCGGCGTCGACACCCGTGCCCTCGTCCGCCACATCCGCGACCGCGGCGCGATGCGCGGTGGGGTCTTCGCCGCGGGGACGGCCGAGGCCGAGGCGAGCGAGCGGGTCGCCGCCGAGGCGACGATGGACGGCGCCGACCTGGCCCGCACGGTGACGCCGCCCGCGCCGGTCCGTTTCGAGGGCGACGGTCCGCACGTGGTCGGGATCGACACCGGGGTCAAGCTCAACATCGTCCGCGAGCTGCGCGAGCGCGGCTGCCGCCTCACCCTGCTTCCCTGCACCTTCTCCGCCGAGCAGGTCCTGGCCGAGGATCCGGACGTCGTCTTCCTCGCCAACGGGCCGGGCGACCCCGGCGCCCTCGGCTACGTCGTCGACACGGTGCGCGAGCTGGTCGGGCGCAAGCCGATGTTCGGCATCTGCCTCGGCCACCAGCTGCTCTGCCGCGCGGTCGGCCTGGAGACCTTCAAGCTGCCCTTCGGCCACCGCGGCGCCAACCACCCGGTCAAGGAGCTGGCAAGCGGGCGGATCGAGATCACCGCGCAGAACCACGGCTTCGCCGTGCGGGGCCCGGGCGGCGAGCCACGGATCGAGGCCGACGAGCCGGTCCGCTGGGAGACCGATTTCGGCGTCGCCGAGCTCTCCCACCTCAACCTGTATGACCGCACGGTCGAGGGCCTGGTGCTCAATGACGTCGCCGCGGCGACCGTCCAGTACCACCCCGAGGCCGGCCCCGGCCCGCACGACGCCCGCCATCTCTTCGACAGCTTTTTGGAACTCGCCCATGCCTAAGCGCACCGACATCGAGAAGATCCTCCTGGTCGGCTCGGGGCCGATCGTGATCGGCCAGGCCGCCGAGTTCGACTACTCCGGCGTGCAGGCCTGCAAGGTGCTGCTCGAGGAGGGCTACGAGGTCGTCCTGGTCAACTCCAACCCGGCGACGATCATGACCGACCCCGAGTTCGCCACCGCCACCTACGTCGAGCCGCTGCTGCCCGGCCCGGTGGCGAAGATCATCGAGAAGGAGCGCCCCGACGCCCTGCTGCCGACGCTCGGAGGCCAGACCGCGCTCAACCTGGCGATGGCGCTGCACGAGGACGGCACCCTGGAGCGCTTCGGGGTCGAGCTGATCGGCGCCAACCATGCCGCTATCCGTCGCGCCGAGGACCGCGAGGAGTTCCGCCGCACGATGACCGAGGCCGGCCTGCGCACCCCCTGGTCGCTGACCGTCAGCAGCCTCGACGAGGTCGAGACGGCGCTCTCGGAAGACCGCATCACGCTGCCGGCGATCGTCCGCCCGGCCTTCACCCTGGGCGGCCAGGGCGGCGGCGTGGGGGGGACCGAGACCGAGCTGCGCCAGGTCGTCTCCGAGGGCCTCGCCGCCAGCCCGATCAACCAGGTCCTGGTCGAGGAGTCGGTGCTCGGCTGGGGCGAGTTCGAGCTCGAGGTGATGCGCGACCGCAACGACAACGTCGTGATCATCTGCTCGATCGAGAACGTCGACCCGATGGGCGTCCATACCGGCGACTCGGTGACCGTGGCCCCGGCGCAGACGCTCACCGACCGCCTCTACCAGGAGCTGCGCGACCAGGCGATCCGCGTGATCCGTGCGGTCGGTGTGGAGACCGGCGGCTCCAACGTCCAGTTCGCGGTCGACCCCGAGAGCGGTCAGATCGCCGTGATCGAGATGAACCCGCGGGTCTCGCGCTCCTCGGCGCTGGCCTCGAAGGCAACCGGCTTCCCGATCGCCAAGATGGCGGCGAAGCTGGCCGTCGGCTACGCCCTGGAGGAGATCCCCAACGACATCACCCGGGCCACGCCGGCCGCCTTCGAGCCCACGATCGACTACGTGGTGACGAAGGTCCCGCGCTTCGCCTTCGAGAAGTTCCCCGGCGCCGAGGGGCGCCTCTCCACCCACATGCAGAGCGTCGGCGAGGCGATGGCGATCGGCCGCACCTTCCGTGAGTCCTTCGCCAAGGCGATGCGCTCGCGCGAGCTCGACTCGCCGGCCGAGCCGCCGGCCTCCGATTGGGATCTGCTGGAGGCGATCGCGGCACCCTGCGCCGAGCGCTTCGACCTGATCCTGGAGGCCTTCCGCCGCGGGCTCGAGGTCGAGGCTGTGCACGAGCGTTGCCTGGTCGACCGCTGGTTCCTGCGCGAGCTGCACGCGCTCGCCACCGAAGGCGACGGCGCCGACGGCCTGGTCCGCACCTACAAGGCGGTCGACACCTGCGCCGCCGAGTTCGAGGCGGCGACCCCCTACTACTACTCGGCCCACGAGCGCCCCGGTCCTGGTGGCACGGCCGCCTCGGAGGTGCGCCGCGGCGAGCGCGACTCGGTCGTCATCCTCGGCGCCGGCCCGAACCGGATCGGGCAGGGGATCGAGTTCGACTACTGCTGCGTGCACGCGGCGATGACCGTGCGCGAGTTCGGCCGCGACGCGGTGATGGTCAACTGCAACCCGGAGACGGTCTCCACCGACTATGACACCTCCGACCGGCTCTACTTCGAGCCGCTGACGGCCGAGGACGTGCTCGCGGTCTGCGAGGAGGAGCGGCCCGAGGGGGTGATCGTCCAGTTCGGCGGCCAGACGCCGCTGAAGCTGGCCCGTGCCCTGGAGGAGGCGGGCGTGCCGCTGCTCGGCACCCCGGTCGACGCGATCGACCTGGCGGAGGACCGCGGCCGCTTCGGCGCCCTGCTGCGCCGGCTCGGGATCGAGCACCCGCCCTACGGCACCGCGCTCTCGGCCGAAGAGGCGACCGTGATCGCCGAAGAGGTCGGCTTCCCGCTGCTGGTCCGCCCCTCCTATGTGCTCGGTGGCCGGGCGATGGAGATCTGCTACTCGACCGAGAACCTGGACGCCTACCTGCAGGCCCACGTCAAGGCCGACCAGGAGCACCCGCTGCTGCTCGACCGCTTCCTCGAGAACGCGATCGAGATCGACGTCGACGCGCTCGCCGACGGCGAGGATGTCCACGTCGGTGGCATCATGCAGCACGTCGAGGAAGCCGGCGTCCACTCCGGCGACTCCGCCTGTGTGATCCCGCCGCTCAGCATCGGCGAGGAGATGCTGGAGCAGATCCGCGCGACGACCACGCAGATCGCGCTCGAGCTGGGCGTGATCGGGCTGATCAACATCCAGTACGCGATCGCCGGCGGCCGCCTCTACGTGATTGAGGCCAACCCGCGCGCCTCGCGCACCGTGCCCTTCGTCTCGAAGGCGACCGGCACACCGCTTGCCAAAGTCGCGGCGCGGCTGATGCTGGGCGAGAAGATCGCCGAGCTCGACCTGCCGGAGCCGCCCAAGGGCCACGTCAGCGTCAAGGAGGCGGTGCTGCCCTTCGCCCGCTTCGCCGGGGTCGACTCGGTGCTCGGCCCGGAGATGAAGAGCACCGGCGAGGTGATGGGGATCGCCGCCGACTTCCCCACCGCCTT
>Ga0075530_1000443_pt1 | contig 19605 bp, 15 predicted proteins | sample NGEPerD_2_FD_75101 | JGI IMG/M metagenome (GOLD analysis project Ga0075530, IMG submission 75101) | Arctic peat soil microbial communities from the Barrow Environmental Observatory site, Barrow, Alaska, USA - NGEE PermafrostL1-D | ecosystem: Environmental > Terrestrial > Soil > Wetlands > Peat ... | reverse complement strand
GGGCGGCGCTAAACGTTAAAATTTTAAAAATATTATGCTTAAAAAGATAAAAATATTTTTAATATTTTTAGTTTTATTATTGATATTAATCATTTTAATTAAATTATTAGAAAAAAAACCTGTAAATTATTCGGAAAAAGTATTTAAAAATACTAATAATTTAGAAACTAAAACATTTAGAACATTTTATGAGGGGACTAGTTTTTATGATAACGCCTTAGTTTCCGGAGAAAAACAAAAAAAATATTTTGTCGAACAAGTTTTAGCCGGCATTACTCCCCATCATTTAATTGTGGCTGACAAGATTGCGGCCTTTTTTTTGGGATTGACCGACGAAAAGATAGATAGCGTCATTCTTTTGAGTCCTGATCATTTTAATTCAAACAAAGAAGATATTACTGTTTTGGATATTGATTGGCAAACGCCGTATGGTATTATAAGAAATGATCAAGTAATCTCAGCCGAAATTGTTAGTTATTCAGATAGTTTTAGTTATTCATCTGACGATAATTTTGAGAAAGAACATGGTATTAATTATCTTTTACCTTTTATAAAAAAGATATTTCCGGAAATAAAAGTAACTAGCATCTTAATTAACAAAAAGGCCAGTAAGCAATCATTAGATAAATTATCAGAAGCTATTAACTCCGCTGTTAAAAATAAAAAAGTATTGGTTGTTGGCAGTATTGACTTTTCTCATGATGCGCCAGCTGAGGTTGCTGATCAGAGAGATATTATTAGTAATGAAGTAATTTCTTTATTAGATTTAGATAATTACCAAAAGATAAGTGCTGACTGTCCTCAAATTGCTTACGTTATTATGAAATATGTTAAGGATAAGCAAGCGAGGCCAGAGCTTCTTTGGCACACTAATTCCAGTCGTTTAACGGGAAAACCAGAAATTGATGGTGTCAGTCATAATTTTTATTATTTTCTAAAGAAATAAAAAACATTCAAAATATATTGAATGTTTTTTTTGATGTAGTCCCTAGGGGAATCGAACCCCTGTTACCAGGATGAGAACCTGGCGTCCTAACCATTAGACGAAGAGACCAATATTAAACTTTATTTTAAAATTTGGCCAAGGAAATCTTGATGTCCGCTTAAAAAAACTTTAGTATCTAAGGCCTTACCACCTTCAGTTTGTAATTTTAATATAATTATACTACCTTGTCCGCAGGTGACTGTCAATTGTTCATTTTTTAAGGAAACTTGGCCGATAATTGTTTCTTTGTCGGTGTTTTTTTGATCTTCTAACAGGATATCGCCCGCCAAGATTTTGGTTATTTTACCATTTTTATCATAACAAAAAGTTCCTGGCCAAGGATTATAAGCTCGAATTTTTCTTTCAATTTCTATTGCCGATTTAGTCCAGTCAATTTTTCCGTCTCCTTTGGCTAAAGTTTTAATATAACTAGCTTGGGAGTCATCTTGAATTTGGGGCACTATTTTGCCGGCCATCCAATCCTTTAAAGTTTCTGGTAAAAGTTGAGCCCCTAAATTAGAAAGATAATCATGAACATCGGCTAAAGTTTCTTGGCCCTTAAGTGTCATTATGCCTTGGCGCAAAATTGGACCAGTGTCTAAGCCAGCCTCCATTTTCATAATGGTGATTCCGGTTTGCTTATCGCCATTTAAAATCGGAGCGTTTAAACAGGCGGCGCCGCGATATTTAGGAAGTAGGGAGGCATGAACATTAATACAGCCGTAAGTAGGAGTATCCAAGATTTCTTGAGATATTATTTTTCCATAAGCAATCACGACGATTAAATCGGGTGCTAAGGCGCGAATATTTTCTATTTCTGTTTTTATTTTTTCGGGCTGAAATACTTTTATTTCGTTTTTCAAAGCTAAAACTTTAACTGCCGGTGGTGTTAAAATTTGTTTGCGCCCGACAGGTTTATCTGGCTGAGTAAAAACACCGACAATTTCAAAATCAGCGCTCGTAATTAGAGCGCTTAGGCCGGGGAGGGAAAATTCCGGCGTCCCCATGAAGATAATTTTTTTCTTTTCTTGACTAGACATAGCTTATCGTTATGGTATATTTAGAGTATGTTAACTGGATTTTTTAATTTTTTATTAAGTATCGCTCAGGGAATGAGCTATTTTGGTATTGGTGCTTTGATGGCCGTGGAAAGCTCTTTTATCCCTATGCCCTCAGAGATTATTATTCCTCCAGCCGCCTATTTAGCTAGTCAGGGAACAATGAATATTTGGTTGATAATTGTTGCCGGAGTTACCGGAAGTGTTATTGGTGCCGTTTTTAATTATTTTTTAGCTTATTATTTGGGGCGACCGCTTATCTATAAATTATCACGCCATCGTTTTGCCAAATTATTATTAATTAGTCCTGAGAATTTGGCACGAACAGAAAAATATTTTTTGGAAAATTCAGTTTCCGCGACTTTTATTGGTCGTTTGATTCCGGTTATCAGGCAATTGGTTTCATTACCGGCGGGATTTTCTAAAATGCCATTTTGGCCATTTGCTTTATATACAACCCTGGGTTCTTTACTCTGGGTAACGGTACTCACGGCCCTTGGTTACTTCATTGGTGCTAATAAAGCGCTGCTGGCTCAATATTATAATCAGATATCTTGGGGCTTACTTATTTTTGGCGGCTTGTGGATTATTGGGAAAATTTTTAAGATAATCAATAAAAAGAATTCCGTTTAAATGATCAATTTCGTGTTGAATAACTCTGGCTAGCAAATTTTCGGCGGCCAGAGTTATTTTATTACCTTTTTCATCCAAATAAATACAATTTATTTTTTTATGTCGAGAAACTGGAGCATAAATTATTTCACCTTTATCGTTTAAAACGGATAGGCAGCCTTCATCTTCTATCTTTTTTGCCCAAGATTTTTTAGTAATTTTAGGATTGATTAAAAATAATGTTTTATTTTCGTCACTGATTACAATCAGGCGAATATTTTTTCCGATTTGCGGCGCCGCTAAACCAGCGCCATCTTTTTCCTTCATGGTTTTTTCCATATCTAAAAATAACCCTTTCATTTGTTTGCTCAACAGGTCTTTAGGTTTTATTTCTAGAGATTTTTTTCTTAAAATCGGGTGAGGATTTATTAGAATTTTAAGTTGCTTAGCCATATCGTTATTTTCTATATATTATTTTCTATCATCTATTATTTTAAAAAAGTATTTCCACTTAGCGCCAGTCTTGCATAATTCCTTGGTGTCATTAAGGGCCAGCTCGATAACATTGATTGGTAAATTCTTACAGGCCTTAAAAACTGAAGAACGTTTAAAGTCCGGTATTCCTAATTCTTTAATGACGCGCAGAGCCAAATCTTGCCAAGGATAAGCGGGCGGTTTTATTATTTGCCGACTTTTGAAGATATCCGAGAAAGATTGGAAGCTGTCTTTCATATAATTTTAAATTGTTTCTGGAGTATTGGGAAGTAGGAATTCCAAACTTAAATAGCCGACACCAAAATCAGTTTGATAGGCTAAAATATCGGGCTCCCAATTAATTTTATCCAGTATTCCTAAAAGTATTACTAATGGCTTTAAACCACATTCACTCGCTTCATCAATTAGATGTTTATCCATGCTAAGAATATTTTTTTTAGCATTTTCCGGATCGCTTAAATATTCAATTAGTTTATTATCAAACTTAGCGCCTTTAGGGGAATAACCGCCAGGAGATTTTCGCTTTAGGCGATGAGACAAATCTCCGGAAACAACGATTGCGATTTTTTTGGACTCAGCGGCAATCATCGCCGCCAATTTTAAACCGAAGTTAAAATTTTCTTTTAAGTCTAAATCATCAGCGGGGGAAACTACCAAAACTTTGAAGTTAGTATCCGGGGTTTTTAATAGGTATAGCGGGATAGCACTCCCATAATCTAGCGTGTTATCAGATAAACTTCTTAGAGGTAGCTCACCTTTAAGATTATTTTTTATTTTGTCGGAGAGGATTACATCGCCCTTTAAAAAGTTTTTTGGGGGAATAAAACCAAAATCAGGAAAACTAATTTCCATTTCTGGGGCGGCGTTAAGAGTAAAAAAGTTTTCTTTAATTCTATTGTGCGGCGAGATAACAATTACCGTTTCAATACCCGCTTTAAGAAAATCAGTTTTAGCCTTTTGGTAAGCAATGACTGTTTTAGTTAGAAATTCGTGATTGGCGCGGCCAATTTCCGGAATTAAAAGCGGAGAATGGGGGAATAGAAAAGCTTTTATAAGAGGCATATTTTTATTGTATCGTGTCCCCTTGGGGGTAATTAGACATCAGTTTAGAAGAAATCGCTATCACATTAGCCATATTATAGCCTAAAGTTTTGAAGACTGTTTCATTAGCAAATGGCCGTTTTTTTCCGTTAGATACCAAGTAGACTGTCGGGAAGGTGTCAGTTTTTAATAAAGTCCCCTCATTAAATAAGGCTGGGGCGACGGTTGTGTATTTGTCTAAGATAATACTAGAAACCCTAACTATCTTTTTATCTTTAAATCTAGTAGTTAGTAGAATTTTATCTAGCAGTGGTGCTTTGGTATTATTTTCTACATAATATACGCCACCAGTCTTAGTGTCTTGGAGTAGGGCTCCAGTTACATAAGCGGAGGTGGCTGTTATCATTTTACCGTCGGTATAGCTAGCTAATTCGGTGCTGCTGGCAGTTTCAATTTCAGCCACGTTAAAGCCAATTGTTTTGAAAGAGGTGAGGCTATCAAATTGTCTTTTCTCGGAACCGACTAACATGTATATTTTTTTGTCAGGCGTTTGGACTAAAGAGTAGTTGGGGAATTTTATATTGTCGCCTACCAGATAACCGCTAATAACGCTGGTTGACACGGTTACTATTTGCTGGGGGCTAAAGCGTGATATGAATGAGGAATAATTTAAGAATAGTCTTTTTTGACCATTTTCAATTAACCAAACTCCGGGATCGCCGTCTACTTTTAAGACCGAGCCATCAGGGTAAGAAGCGAGAAAGGCTGATTCTGGAAAATAACGGTCAGACAGTTTGTAAACGTTGTAATTACCATTAAAAACATGAGGTGTATAATTGTATAAAGCCGCGGTTGCTTTATTTTCGGGGGTGACAGTTACCCTATCAGGTGAAGAAATAATTTTATTATAACTACCATCGCTGACTGCCTTGGAAACTGATTTTAAGGCACCGTAACGGTCTGGTGCTATATAAGTTTCGCCCATTTTAAAACCGTAATTTTCTGGTTCTTGCATATAGGCTAAAAATTGTAAGGAAGCGCTATTTACCTGCTTACCAAAACCTTTATAATAAGGATTGCAGGTCCAGTTATCAGGGCAGCCGTAACCAGTTGCCCAGTCTAAACGTGCTTGTAAGGGGCTCGTGTTTTCGATTAAACTCGCTTCTTTCTGTAAGAGCACAAGCATGAATTTGGGACTTACTGTAGTAATTGTTTTACATTTTAAGCGCTTTTCTTCTTCAGTTGGCGTAGCACTCAAAGTAACACCGTTACAATCAAAGTTGCGATTGGTGGCGTCGTAAATTATTTCGGCCGCCGTTTTCATCAAGCCATTGTTATTCGGGGAAATATAATTAGTCAAATAACTATTTTTGCTCTGTAATAAATTTTGGATGTCCGGCAAAGTCATAGAACGGGCGTCTAACAAATCATTATCAGAAATTATGTTATTGGGATTAAAGTTTAAATCTATTTCCGTTTGAGCACTCGCAAAATGTGCCGAAACCGTCAAAGAAAGGGAGAAAAGCGCTAATATTAAGGCTGGTGTCATTATTTTTAGATTTTTCATGGTTTGTGTATTTTTAAATGATTTTTTTATACTAGATGATTTTCATTATAATATATTTTTAGGTCTTCGGCAACCAAAAAACCCGCATTGGTACGGGTTTTTGTTTTGTTATTTTAAGGTTTTGATTATTATTTTTTCTGGTTCGCCTAAATCTATTTTTACTTTGCCGCCTTCTTTGATTTTACCCTCAATTATATCTAGCGCTAATTCATCTAAAATCAAATTTTGGATGATACGTTTTAGTGGTCGAGCGCCATAAGTAATGTCATAACCCTTTTTTGCTAACATTTTTTTAACTTTTGGTCCAACCCTAACACTTATATTTTTATTGGCTAAACGTTTCTCTATTTTCTTAAATTCTAAATCAACTATTTTTTCTAAAGCTTCCGGTGACAAGCTGTGGAAGAGCACTATTTCATCTATGCGATTTAAAAATTCTAGCTTGAAGTTTTCTTTAAGAATTTTATCAATTTTTTCCTTCATTTCTCCCTCACGAACTCGAGAAGCTTCTTTTTTATCGCTTTCATCGTTAAAGCCAATAGAATAATGTTTGATAATTTCATTCCCTAAATTAGAAGTCATGATAACAATAGTATTTTTAAAGTTAATCATCCGTCCTTTAGAGTCGGTAAGTCGACCATCATCTAAAATTTGTAATAAGACATTAAACATATCCGGATGAGCTTTTTCTATTTCATCAAACAAAACAACGCTATAAGGGTGACGACGAACTTTATCGGTTAATTGCCCGCCATCATCATGTCCGACGTAGCCTGGCGGTGAACCAATTAGTTTGGCGACTGAATGCTTTTCCATAAATTCACTCATATCTAAGCGAACTAAAGATTTTTCATCATCAAACATAAACTTAGCTAACGTTTTAGCTAGTTCAGTTTTACCGACGCCAGTTGGCCCGACAAACAGAAAGGAGCCAATAGGACGTTTTTCTTCGTTGATGCCAGCGCGTGATCTTCTGAGGGCATTAGCTACCGCCTTGATAGCTTCTTCTTGACCGACGACCTCTTGATTCAGTTCTTTTTCAGCCTCGCTTAACTTTTTAATTTCGTCTTGTAACATCCGATTGACCGGAATACCAGTCCAACGGGCAACAACTTTAGCGATATCTTCCTCATCAACTTCTTCTTTTAGAATTCTTTGTCCTTTTTTTTGAATTTTTAATAATTCTTCTTGGGAGCTATCTATTTTATGTTCTAATTCTGGAATTAAGCCATATTTTATTTTAGCTACTTCAGTTAAGTCCGCGCCTTGTCTTTGAGCAATTTCCGCCTTTATCTTTAAGTCTTCCATTTCTTTCTTAGAAATTCTAATTTGCGAAATAATATTTTTCTCGTTATTCCAATGAAGTTCTAATTGAGTGGATTTCTCCTTAACCTTGGCCAGTTCTTGATTAATGGCTCTAATTTTTGAAGACTTTTTGTCAGTGGTCATGAGACCCGCTTTATTGAGCTCTAATTGATTTATTTTTCTTTTTAATTGGTCTAGTTCGTCGGGCATAGAATCAATTTCCATACGCAGGGAAGAAGTAGCTTCATCAACTAAATCTACCGCCTTATCTGGCAGAAAACGATCACTAATGTAGCGGTGAGATAGTTTAGCGGCGGCAATCAAAGCATTGTCCGTGATTCTAACGCCATGGTGAACTTCGTATTTTTCTTTTAAGCCTCGAAGCATGCTAACAGTATCTTCGATACTTGGCTCAGAAACATAAATCGGTTGGAAGCGTCTTTCTAGCGCTGCGTCCTTTTCAATATATTTTTGGTACTCCTTAGTAGTCGTAGCGCCGATAGTTCTTAGTTCGCCGCGCGCGAGTGCCGGTTTTAACATATTAGAGGCATCCATGGAGCCTTCAGAGGCGCCGGCGCCAATTAAGGTATGTAGTTCGTCAATAAATAAGATTAAACGGCCGTTTTGTGATTTTACTTCCTTTAAAATTGCTTTAAGGCGATCTTCAAATTCGCCCCGGAATTTAGCTCCGGCGACGATTGAGCCTAAATCAAGCGCTATAATTTCTTTATTTTTTAAATTTTCGGGAACATCTCCAGAAACAATTCTTTGCGCCAAACCTTCAACTACGGCGGTTTTTCCGGTTCCGGCTTCGCCGATAAGAACTGGGTTGTTTTTAGTACGGCGCAACAAAACCTGCATGATACGTCTAATTTCCATATCACGGCCAATAACGGGGTCCAGTTTTTCTTGGCGCGCCAGTTCAGTGAGGTTGGTAGTATATTTTTCTAAAACCCGGAATTTATTTTCCGGGAAAGGATCATTTATGGTTTGTGAACCACGCAGTTCTTTTAAAATATTTTTGACTTCTTGATACTCAACCTTAAAATCAAGTAATATATTTTGAGCCGGAGAAGCAACGCCAATTAGGGCGAGCAGGATATGCTCAGTGGAGATAAATTCATCATTCATGCCATCAGCTTCTTTTTGGGCTCTTTCCAAAACAGCTGCCGTTTCTGCTGTTCCAGAAACTGCCTGCACCGGTCCGGAGGGATGGTTTATTCTGCCTTGGGGCAATCCTTTTATAGATTTAATAATTTTTTCTTCCATCAACTCAGGGTCAATTTTCATTTTTTCTAAGATTGGTTTCACTAAGCCCTCATTTTGTTCTAAAAGCGCCATCAAGATATGAATAGCTTCAATGTTTGCTTGGCCGTAATTAGAGGCAATCACTTGAGAATTAATAATTACTTCCTGAGATTTATCGGTAAATTTATTAAACATATATAATATTTTTGCATTTTGAATTATTAGCAGTCTTAATATTAGAGTGCTAATTACATCATAATATAAGACTAGGTGCTTGTCAATTGTCGGTTGTTGTATAATTGGGTGTTTTTTGGAGTTTCCTTGCCTATATTAAGCCAAAACTTAATTGTGATTATTTTAATTTTATGATAAAATAAAATTATTAAAATGATTTATGCAAGCACATAATTTTTTAACTTACGGCCTTAAAATAATTTTCCAGACTTTGGGTAATATTATCTATTTTCCATTTTGGTGGTATAGTGTCGGTTTCATAGAAACTATAAAAAAAGAGTTAATTTTTTTACGCAATCAAGAAAAATCTTTAGGTTTTAAGATTTGGCTGATGAATATTTTCGTACCGATGTATGGTCAATATGATGTCGCTGGGAGGATTATTAGTTTTTTTATTCGCCTAATTCAGATTATTGCTCGCGGATTAGCTTTAATTTTTTGGTTGGCGCTGGTTATTGCTGGTGCTATTTTATGGTTAGCTTTGCCACTGCTGTTAGCAGTGGCTTTATTTTTTCAAGCTCAAGGTTAATATGGATTTAAAGAATGTAGAACAATTAGAGTTTGTGAAAGATAGCGCTGGTCGCGGTCGCGGTGTTTGGTTTTTAGGGAGATTTTTATATTGGGACAAAACAATTAAGAGGTCATTAATTGCTTTAGGGCGCGCAGAGGAACAAATTAACAAAATTTTAGGATTTTTTTCCTGGTTGATTATTTTTGCCGGTTGGCTGGCCTTGGCCGCTTGGATATTTTTTAATTTCGCTAGCCTGGAAGCCGATCCTCTAAAAATATTATTTTTTTGGTCTAACCAAGATATCTTAATTTCTTTTTTCTTGCTTTCTTTATGGTTTGATTTATTTCTTTTTTTTAAGTCTAGTTTAGCGGTCGTAAGCGCCAAGAAAATAAATTATCGATTCTTTAGGGAAGATAATAAGGCTAAACGAGAATCCCGACAGCGTTATAATACGGCGCGAACATTTTCAAAAAAAACGGAACGGGTTGTTGAAGATGCTTTTTTATTGACCGGCAAGCTTCATCGTAAGCAGATAGACATTATTCATTTTTTTAGAGCTTCACTAAAAACTAAGGAGGTTCAAAGCCTATTTATTCGGTTAAATGTTGATGCTAAAAAGATGATAGCCATGATTGACAGGCAGTTAGTCAAAAGCGCTAAAGATGGTGAAGGCGCTAATAATCAAATATCTGATAATCTCCAAGAGGTTTTTATGCTCGCCTTTCAGAATGCTTTTAATTTAAAACAAAAAAGCGTGGATGTTTTAAATATAATTTTATTTTGTTATGACCATGATCCGGCACTCGCGGAAATAATGTATGAGTTAGAAGTTGATGCTGATAAAATTACTAATGCGGTTGAATGGTTTAGAGTTAATAAAAAATTAGTTGATCGCTATCATGCTTATCGCCAGCTAGCCTTGTTTAAGCCTAGTTCAGGTATGAATCGTTCTTATACGGCGATTGCTACTCCGGTTTTAGATCATTTTGCGATTGATTTAACATTAAAAGCAAAATTTGGACATTTAGATTTATGCGTTGGTCGCAATAAGGAAATACAGGCGATTTTTGATATTTTTACTGGCGGTCATAATGGTGTTTTATTGGTAGCCCCGACTGGCGTGGGTAAGAGTACAATTGTTGGCGGTGTGGCCCAGATGATGGTGGAGGAAAACGTGCCTGATTTTATGAAGGATAAGCGTTTGGTGGAGCTAGAAGTTTCCCGATTAGTTAGTGGTGCCAATCCATCAGTAGCCGAAGAAAGATTGTTGAATTGTATAAATGAGGCTAATCGTTCCGGGAATGTAATTTTGTTTATTGATAATATTGAAAATTTAATTGGTATTAGTGCCGGTAGTCAAGAAAGCTTAGATTTATCAGAAGTTTTAGCTGAAGCTTTATCTAGTCGTCGTATTTTGTGCATTGCTTCAGCCACGATGGAAAATTATACGCGCTATATTGAGAACAAAGCTTTGGGCGAAGCTATGACCACTATTGGTATTAGTGAACCTGATACTAATGCGGCCATCCAAATTCTTGAAAGTCGGGTTGGTTTTTTAGAGTCAAAATATGATACTTATGTAGTGTATAGCGCCATTGAGCAGGCTGTAAAAATGTCAGCGCGTTATTTGCATGATAAATTTTTACCACTCAAGGCCCTTGATTTATTAGAAAAAGCGGCGATGATGGCGGCGGCGGCCAGCAGCAATAATCCGGAAAAGTCTTTTTGTTCTAAGGAAGATGTTGCTTTAGCAATCGCGGAAATGACTGGCATCCCGGTTAATAAGGTGGGCGCTGATGAAGGCCAAAAATTACTTAACTTAGAGTCCGAAATCCATGAGCGCTTAGTCGGCCAGGAAGAAGCGGTTAAGGCGGTAGCGGCTAGTTTACGTCGGGCGCGCGCGGCGATGAAGGACAGCAAACGACCGATAGCCAGTTTTTTATTTTTAGGTCCGACCGGTGTCGGTAAAACAGAATTAGCGAAAGCGGTTTCCCAAATTTATTTTGGGAGTGAAGATTATCTGATTCGTTTGGACATGAGTGAATATCAGAATCAAGATAGTGTTCGTAAAATGATTGGCGACGTTGATGGTAATTTGGGTTATTTAACGGAAGCCGTTAGGAAGAAACCATTTTCTCTAGTATTATTGGATGAAGTAGAAAAAGCGCATCCCGATATTTTAAATTTGTTTTTACAAATGTTAGATGATGGTCGTTTAACGGACGGGCAGGGGCGGACTATTAGTTTTGCCGAGTCTATTATTATCGCTACTTCTAATATTGGGGCAATTTTTATTCAAGATCAAATTAAAGCCAAGACGAGTTTAAATATTATTAAGCAAGAGTTAGTTGATAATCAGCTAAGAGAGCATCTGCGTCCGGAACTTATTAATCGTTTTGACGGCATTATTGTTTTTAAACCACTTAGTGAAGATAATATTTTTACGATTACGACTTTAATGCTTAAGAAGATTAAAAAGATGCTGGCCGAAAAGGGAATTGGGCTTAAAGCTGATAAGGATGGCGTCACAATTTTAGCGCAGGCTGGATATGATCCGAAGTTTGGTGCGCGACCTTTACGGCGCTTATTGCAAGATAGAGTGGAAAACGTCGTGGCTAATAAAATATTAGCGGGTGAACTTCAAAGACGTGATCAAGTAGTTATTAATAGTAAAGCAGAAATAACCGTGGAAAAAGCGGCCGCTCTGTAAAATAAAAAAACGCGCTGGTGTTTGGCGCGCTCTTGATGGTAATAGTTTTCTATTTTTTTTAACTAGTCAATAATAATCAGCTGTCATGTTTTTAACTTATATTTTACCATTTTTAGTCAGCTTTCTATTAGCTATTATTTTAACCTTGGGTGTTAAAAAAATTGCCATTCGTTTTAAGTTGGTTGATAAACCGGGGGAGCGCAAGATTCACGTTAAAGCTACTCCGTTACTTGGTGGCGCGGCAGTTTTTTTGTCATTTTTTGCAGTTTTATTTCTTTTCTCCGGACGGTTTTTGGCTGGAAATTTAGAGTGGCGACATTTAATAGGATTTTTCATTGGCGCTTTGTTGATTATTATCGGTGGCGCTTTAGACGATAAATATAATTTATCAGCCAAATGGCAAATCATTTTTCCTTTATTAGCAATCATAGCGGTAATTATTGGGGGCGTGGAAATAGAAAAAATTACTAATCCTTTGGGCGGCTTTATTTATCTTAAAGATTTAGTTATCGTTGGTCCGGCATTGATTGCCTTGTGGCTCTTAGGTATGATGTATACCACCAAACTTTTAGACGGCGTGGACGGATTAGTAAGCGGAGTCGGGGCTATCGGCGCCTTGGTAATTTTTTTATTTACGCTCACTACTAAATATTTTCAACCGGACATTGCTTTGGCGGCAGTAATTTTAATGGGTTCGGCTGGCGGATTTTTAATTTTTAATTTTTATCCGGCTAAAATTTTTTTGGGTGAAGGCGGCTCTTTATTTTTTGGTTATGTGCTTGGAGTTTTGGCGATAATTTCCGGCGGAAAAATTGCCATTGCTTTATTAATTATGGGTATTCCGATTTTAGATGTGGCTTGGACAATTATTAGACGTCTTTTTGGGGGGAAAAATCCTTTCAAGTTTGCTGATAGCAAACATCTTCATCATCGGCTTTTAAATTTAGGCTTAAGTCAGCGACAGACTGTCTTAGTTTTTTATTTCTTCTCGCTCATCTTTGGATTAAGCGGTTTGTTTTTACAGAGTCAAGGGAAACTGCTGATGCTTTTTATTTTATTGTTAATCATGTTGGCGATTGTCATTGTTTTTCAATTTTTAGATAAGCGCCAAGAACAAGCTAAGCCGTCATTATTGTTACATATTTGTTGCGCCCCGTGTGCGACTTATATCAGTAGCGTCAGGTTATTGCCGCGTTACCGCTTAACTTGGTTTTTTTATAACCCCAATCTTGTTTCCCAGGAAGAATATGATAAACGTTTAAAATATGTAAAGTTGATGGCGCTTAAATTTTCTATTCCGCTTATTGCTGTTCCTTATGAACACGGAGTTTGGTGTGGGCTGGTTAAGGGGCGGGAAGCGGATCCGGAGCGTGGCGCTCGTTGTCAAATTTGTTATTTAGATCGTTTGCGGGCAACCGTTAAATTAGCGCTTGCGAAAAAATTTGATTTCTTTGCCACCTCTTTAACCGTTAGTCCCTATAAAGATAAAGAGGCAATTATTAATATGTCTCAGAAATTGGCGAGTGAAAATGGGGTTAAATTTTTAGCTGAAGATTTTCAAGCGGATAATGGTTATTATAAATCACAAGAATTAGCTAAGGAATTGGGAATATATCGACAGAAATTTTGTGGTTGCGAATATTCAATAAGTAAAAATAAAAAATCATGAAATACAAAATATTTATAATTTTTTTATTGTTTTTGACGGTAGGTTTTTGTTTGAGGTTACAGTCGGTTTATGCTGCCGATACTAACGATTTCGATGGCGATGGTTATGCCGATGACCTAGAGATTGAAAATGGCTGGTCGCCTTTTAATGCTCAGCCAGTAAAAATTACCGATAGCGATGTTGATGCTGATGGTTTAAATGATAGTTTAGAAATTCAATTTCACACTAATCCTTTGTTAGTCGATACTGATTTTGATGGCTATTCTGATTTTGAAGAAATTGATCATGCTTTTGACCCCCTTTCCACGTCTACCAAAAAATTAGCTCAAAAAGTAGAAATATCTTTAAAAAAACAAATACTCACTTATTATGTTTCCGGGATAACTTGGAAAGAATTCTCGGTTTCTACCGGTAAGCCTAGTATGCCAACTCCGAAAGGCACGTTTACGGTTGTTAGTAAGATCAAAAAGGCTTGGTCTAAAACTTATAGTCTTTGGATGCCGTTTTGGTTGGGCTTGGATCGAGGCGGAATTGGTATTCATGAACTTCCAATTTGGCCCAGTGGTTATCGCGAGGGAGAAAATCATTTAGGAACGCCAGTTTCCCATGGCTGTATTCGTTTGGGTATTGGTTCGGCGCAATATTTATTTGATCGAGTAGATATTGGTTTCCAAATTTTTATTGCTGATTGATATTTTTAAAAATGTCAGCGTTCGTGAAAATAAATGATAAATATGGTATAATTTTTGGACATGATTATTTTTCTAACATTAATATGTTAAAATCAACATTCAAAGTCAGTTTTTTGCTAATTTTTGTAGCTCTCATGGCGAGTGCTTGTACTTTTCCTTGGGAGAAAGACCGGGCAATTTCAGATGCGCCATTAGTCCCCTATATGGATAACGCATTGCAAAATCTTGAGCCCACTGGTGATATTAAAAAAATTCAAGATGATGCTGCTTTGAAAGATTTCTTACTTGCTCATATTCCGGCTTCTTCGGTAATAAATTCTGTGCCTGGCGCTGATGAGAATGGAGTGGTAAAAGTGGAAGGGAATTATGTTTATAGCTTGGTCAAGAATGATATCTTTATTACCAATTCTTTATATGCGTCACAGGCTACGGTTGTTGGTAAAATTTCGCTCTCTTTTAGGCCTTTAGGAATTTTAGTTTCCGGCTCATACGTAGCAGTTTATGGCGTTGACACTGAAATAAAATCTGGTACTGCTTGGAATTCTTTTAAACGAGAAAGTAATTATGTTTTTTTCAAAATATATGACGTGGCCGACCCGGCTGACCCTAAAGAGGTTAGAGATTTGTCGTTTGAAGGTGAATATGCCGGGGTTAAATTAGTTGGTAGTCACGCCTATTTAATGACAACCGCTAATTTTAATTATATTGAGAATGAGCCGCTTACTCCGCGAGTCTTTGAAAATAGCCAGGTTGTTAGTGGCGACTGCCTCGATTCTAATAATTGCGTTATTCCGGAAGTGGCTTATTTTGATGTCCCTTATCATAATTACTATTTTCTGTCAGTTGCGGCCATCAGTCTCTCGGATGTCAATAGACCTCTCAGTATTAATGATTATTTACTTGATTCTAATCAGGCGGCTTATGCTCCCGGTGACAGTCTTTACTTAACTTATACTAGCTCAATTAGCGAGTATGATTTACAAAATGAATTAAAACGTGACCAAGTTTTTAATAATCTATCTGCCGCCGATCAGGCCCAAATTAAAGAAATAGAGTCTTTAGCGGATGCGCTTCTGAGTTCTTCAGAAAAAGTTGCTAAAGTAGCGACGATAGTTAACGCTTATACGGCTTCTTTATCTGCCGGAGAAAAAGAAAATCTGCAAACGGTAATTGCTGGTTCTTTAGTCGAGAAAATAAAAACCAATATTGATGACCTTGAGAAGACCATGGTTTATAAAATTATTTTTGATGCCGGTAAAATCGTATATCAGGCTAAGGGAAATATTTTTGGACAGATAATTAGTGGCTCCGGTTTAAGTGAAAATAATGGTTATGTCCGTCTGGTTACTTCGCGTAATGAAATGTGGTCAAAATTATTTAAAGATTCCAGTAAGGCTTATAATAATCTTTATGTTTTAGATGATGGCTTGCGCTTGGCTGGAAAATTGGAAAATATTGCTACCAGCGCTCAGATTCGTTCCGTTAAATTTATGGGAGATCGCGCTTATTTAAAAACAGCTAAAGCTAATGTCGCTCTTTATGTAGCTGATTTTTCTGATGATACTAAACCGGGTATTTTAGGGGCCGTTCAAATACCTAACTCCTCCGCTTATATTTATCAGGCTGATGACAAAGGTAATATTTTATTAAGTTTTGGCCGCAATATTGAAACTGACACTACGGGGACCGCAGTAAACAAGGGTTTAAAATTATCATTATTTGATTTTTCCGATTTACAAAATCCTAAAGAGCTTAGTGGTTATATTATTGGCGACATTAACAGTGACTCTATCGCTTTGAATGATTCTCGAGCACTGTATAACTCGGTTACTGATAATATTGTTTCCGTGCCGGTTTCGCTTTATGATAACGGGCATTTATCATTTTCAGGGGCCTTAATTTTTTCTACTGCCGATAATATTTTAGATCTAAAAGGCAGAATAGATCATTCTAACGGCGGAACAATGTCGGCGGCCGATTCTTGGGAAGGTTTTAGTTATTATGATAACACTGTTCGTCGTAGTGATATTTTTAATAACAATTTATTGACATTTTCTAATAAATTTTTAAAGATTAATAAAATCGTTAATTTAAGTGAAGTTGGGTCTCTATTATTGACTCCGGGCGCCGAGAGCTATAACATTACTCCGGATGCTGATTTAGAAACAATTGATCAATTAATGGCTCCGGGTTCAGATTCTTTAGAACTTGCGCCTGAAACCGCAACGTCCACTGATGAAACCGCAACGTCCACTGATGAAACCGCAACGTCCACTGATGAAACCGCTACTTCGTCAACCGCGACCACTTCGTCTCCAGTTGTTAACGCGGATGATTCTATTAACCCTTAGATAATTATGAATTTTTTTAAGAGCCGTCAGACAATTTTTATAACTCCAGTAATTTTATGGTTGTTGAGTCAATTATTTTTGGCGCACCCTAATTTTTTCTTTCTGGCGGTTACTGCTGGGTTTTTACTTTTAGTTTTAGTGATCAGAGGGATGGAAAAAAATAGGCGGGATATGAATTGGCCGCTTTTTTTCTTTTTCCCGGCGCTATTTTTTTTATCGGTTTCTTTATATATAACTTTTTTGCCTAATTATTATTGGATTCAGATTATTTTATTATTATCCGCCTATTTTTCTTTTTCCCATTTGAGAAATATTTATTATTTTTTTCATTATGGTGTTTCCGAGCGAGCCGAAAGATTGGATGGCTTAATTTCAGCTGGTGGGTTTTTATCAGTATTTGCACTCGCCTCTTCACTTTATGCTTTGCCAACTTTTCTGAGCTGGAATTTTTGGATGCTATTGCCGTTGTTTGTAATTTTAGTTTCACCCTTATTTTTCCAATCATTTGTTTTAGGAAAAATAAATATCAGAGCCAATTGGCCATTATTTCTGGCCGGTTCTTTACTTTTAGCGGAAATGACCGCGGTTATTTATTTTTTACCGCTCAGCTTTAATATTTTAGGATTTTTTACCGCTATTTTTTATTATTTTATTTTGTTAGTTTTGCGACTTTTTCTTAAAGGTAATTTTTCCGGACGAAATTTGCGCTGGCCTTTAACTTTTGGTTTAATTTTAATAGTAATTTTGCTTTTAACTTCTCGTTGGTTTTAATTTTAGAATAAATAACCCACTCTTATTATGACAAACAATAATAAACATCGATTTTTGCCGGTAATTATCCTATCTATTGTGCTTGGTTTAATAGCTGGTGCGGCTGGAGAAATTATAACTAGAGTGTATATTCTTAAAGATTTTTCGGTTCCTTATTTTAATAATGAAGTTAATTTGGCGAGCTTGAATAATAATCATTCCAATTTAATCATTCAGGATGCCAAGAAGGTTGTTGTTAATCAAGACGTTAAAGTGGGTGAAACCATCAGCTCTATTAGGCCGTCACTTGTTGGGGTATTCAAGGCAATAACGACTGACGATAAGGTGAGTACCAATAAGTATTATAAATTAGATGAACCGCTTTTAGTTGGTTTGGCGGTTACGGCCGATGGCTGGATAGCGATTTCAGCACCGACTGAGTTTAAGAAAAATTTTAATGTTAAAAATTACGTAGCGATTACCAGCGATCGTAAAGTTTATAAAATAGATAAAATTTCTGACTTTGATAACCTGCCAGGTGATTTGATTTTCTTTCATTTGGAAGCAGCCAGTAATTTAACAGTTAAAAAAATAGTAACGCGCACCGATATTTCTTTGGGGCAATCCGTGTTGGCAATTAATGATTTTAGCAATGTTCTTTTAACTTCACTTTCATCGTTTAAGAAAACGCCGACTGTTTTAAGTAGTGACTCATTGAATACCAGATTTACGCTCGCCGGAACACCGGAAGACCAATTTAAAAATTCCTTTGTCTTTAATTTAGCGGGAGATTTGGTGGCCATTATCGGGGAAGATAAGGAAATTGTGCCAGCTTTTTCTTATAATTCTTATTGGCAGAGCTTCTTTAAGACCGGCGCCGCTTCGCAGCCACTCTTAGGGGTTAATTATTTGGATTTAAGCACTACTGAGTCTCTAAGTTTAAATTTAGAAAAAGGCGCTTGGCTTCATAGTTCGGAGACATTGCCGGCAATTATTAAAAATAGTCCGGCTGCCACTGCGGGATTACTGGAGGGAGATGTTATTAGTTGGGTTAATAATCAAGCCCTGGATGCTAATAATGATTTAGCGGATATTGTCGCTTCCTTTAATCCGGGAGATAGTATTACTTTAACTTATATTAGAAAAGGCGCTGAAAAAGAGGTCACCCTTAAGTTAGGCGAAAAAAAATAATTTTTATTTAATATGAAAATCAACTCTGTCAGTCGTTTAAAAAAAATTACTAATCGAAAATTCTTGGTACGAGTTGATTTTAATGTGCCACTTGAAAAGGGAAAGATTAAAGATGATTATAAGATAATTGCCGGTTCAGAAACAATTAAGCATTTATCAGCTCAAGGCGCTAAGGTGATAGTTGTTACTCATTTAGGAGATCCTGGGAGTAAATTCGTGTCGGCCTTGTCAACGGCACCGCTCGCAGCTCGCTTAGCGAAAGTTATGGATCTTAAGGTTAAATTTGTGAATGCCGTTGTGGGGCCTAAAGTTGAGCGGGCTATTTCTCAAATGCAGGTTGGTGAAATCTTGTTTTTAGAAAATGTTAGATTTAATCCCGGAGAACTGAAGAATGATAAAACATTCGCCAAGCAGTTAGCGTCTTTGGCTGATGTTTATGTTAATGATGCTTTTGCGGTTTCGCATCGAGCGCAAGCCTCAGTCGATGCCGTAAAAGATTATTTACCAGCTTATGCCGGACTTTTATTAGAACAGGAACTTCAGGCTTTAAATAAAATAGTTAAGCCTAAAAAACCTTTGGTAGTGATGATGGGCGGCGCCAAAATAGAAACCAAAGCCGCGTTAATTGCTAAACTTTATCCGCGCGTTAGCCATATTCTTCTGGGCGGCGGTTTGGCTAATAATTTTTTTAAGTTTCAGAAGCTAGAAATCGGCAAATCATTATGCGATACCAATAGTTTGTCGATTATTAAAAAATTACTGGCTGGCAAGACTAAAAATAATAAAATTATTTTACCGGTTGATGTGGTTGTGAAAAGTAAAAATGGAAATATACTTGCTAAAAAAATAAACGCTATTACTAAGACTGATTGTATTTTTGATATTGGTCCGGAAACAATCAGTCTCTTTGCTCAGTATATAAAAGAAGCTAATACTATTATCTGGAATGGTCCGATGGGAAAATTTGAAGACCCTCATTTTAAAAATGGGACAATTTCTTTAGCGATGGTTATTGCGGCGCGTTCTAAGGGGCGGGCCTATGGGGTGGCTGGTGGTGGTGAAACGGTTGAAGCTTTAAAGATGACGGGCATGATGGAATATGTTGATTGGGTTTCTACCGCCGGGGGAGCGATGTTATCTTATTTGGGTGGCGCGCTTATGCCGGGACTTAAAAAAATAGTAGTTT
>Ga0075530_1000438_pt1 | contig 19667 bp, 22 predicted proteins | sample NGEPerD_2_FD_75101 | JGI IMG/M metagenome (GOLD analysis project Ga0075530, IMG submission 75101) | Arctic peat soil microbial communities from the Barrow Environmental Observatory site, Barrow, Alaska, USA - NGEE PermafrostL1-D | ecosystem: Environmental > Terrestrial > Soil > Wetlands > Peat ... | reverse complement strand
TACTACGCCACCGGCGACATCTTGCGCGCAGCGGTGAAGGAGGAGTCCGACCTCGGCAGGGAGGCCAAGCAGTACATGGACAGGGGCGACCTGGTGCCCGACGAGCTGATCACGCGCGTGATCGCCAAGCGGGTGGACTCCGACGAGGCCCGCGACGGCTTCCTGCTGGACGGCTTTCCCCGCACCGTGACCCAGGCCGAGTCGCTCGAGAAGGCCCTGTCCGGGCTGGGCCGGCGGCTCACCGCCACGCTGCTGATCGACGCCCCGGACGAGGAAGTGATCAAGCGGCTGTCGGGGCGGCGCGTGTGCCGGGACAACGGCCACACCTACCACGTGGACTTCGACCCGCCCAAGAACGAGGGGTTCTGCGACCAGGACGGCTCCCAGCTCGTCCAGCGCGACGACGACAAGCCCGAGACCGTGAAGCACCGCCTCGAGGTGTTCCACGAACAGACCAAGCCGCTGGTGGAGCGCTACGAGAGCGAGGGGATTCTGCGCCGCTTCGACGGCACCCGCTCCCCCGACGAGGTGAGTGGCCACATACGCGCGACGCTTGCCACACTCAAGCTGGAAGAGGAGCTCTGACCCAGCCGAAGTGATCGTCAAGAAGTCGCCCGAGGAGATCGAGAAGATCGCGGCGTCCGGGCGCATCTTGTCCCGCTGTCACCGCCTGCTGCGCGCCAAGGCCCGCCCCGGCACCACCACCGCCGAGCTGGACGAAGCAGCAGAACGCTTCATCCGCTCTCAGGGCGCCGAGCCGGTCTTCAAGGGCTACAAGGGCTTCCCCGGTTCCATCTGCGTCTCACCCAACTCGATGGTGGTCCACGGCATCCCGGGCGGCTACGAGCTCAGCCGCGGGGACGTTCTGGCCGTGGACATCGGCGTGGAGCTGGACGGGTGGGTCGCCGACGCCGCCGTGACCCTGCCCATCGGCCCCGTGAGCGACGTGGCGCGGGAGTTGCTGGGGTCCACGCGGGCGTCGCTGTACGAGGGCGTGGCCCAGGCCCGGGTTGGCAACCGGCTCGGTGATGTCTCCGCCGCAATCCAGCGGCGGGTGGAGACCGACGGCTTCGCGGTGATCCGCTCGCTGGTGGGCCATGGCGTGGGCCGCGACATGCACGAGGACCCGCAAATCCCCAACTTCGGCCGGCCCGGCACCGGCCCGGCCCTCGAGGAGGGCATGGTGCTCGCCATCGAGCCGATGGTGAATGCCGGCAGTCACGAGGTGCGGGTGGGCAGCGACGGCTGGGCGGTCTATTCCGCCGACGGCTCCCTGGCGGCGCACTTCGAGCACACCGTGGCGATAACCCCGCAGGGCCCGCGGATCCTGACCCCGTGGGACGACGATCAGCCCGCCTCCGCAGAGGCCGCCGAGCCGGCCGCCGCGGCCCGGGCCTGACCCGACCCGCCAGGCCTTGGCTGCTACTCTGTCCCGTTGGCGCGCAGCCGTCTCCTGGGCTGGGCGCCGGTTCTCTCTATAGGAAGGTCAGATCACGGAGCCATGAAGGTCCGAGCCTCGGTCAAGCCCATGTGCGAGAAGTGCAAGGTCATCCGTCGCGGCGGTGCCGTTCTCGTGATCTGCCAGAACCCACGGCACAAGCAACGGCAGGGCTGACAGCAATATGGCACGAATTTCAGGCGTCAACATTCCCCTCAACAAGAGGGCAGAGGTGGGTCTCACCTACATCTACGGCATTGGCCGTTCCCAGGCGCTCGAGGCGCTGGGCAAGGCCGGCGTGGATCCCAACACCTACGTCAAGAACCTCACCGACGACGAGGTGCTCAAGCTTCGTGAGGTAATCGACAACGACCTCACCGTGGAGGGTGACCTCCGCCGCGAGCGGTCCCAGAACGTCAAGCGCCTCCAGGAGATCGGCGCCTACCGCGGGTTGCGCCACCGCCGTGCGCTGCCGGTGAACGGCCAGCGCACCAAGACCAACGGTCGCACTCGCAAGGGTCCCAGGCGCATGCAGGTGGCTGGCAAGAAGAAGGTCACCAAGTGATGCTGTCGGGGCGGTTCCCCCGTCAACGACGTGGGCGCCGATAACTGATGGCAGCTCAACGGCCAGCGCGCTCGCGCGGACGGCGCAAGCCCAAGAAGAACGTCCCCTTCGGGCAGGCGCACATCAAGACCAGCTTCAACAACACGATCGTCTCGCTCACCGACCGCGAGGGCAACGTGATCGCGTGGGAGTCCGCCGGCGGCGCTGGCTTCAAGGGTTCGCGCAAGTCCACCCCGTTCGCCGCCCAGGTGACCGCCGACGCGGCCGCCAAGAAGGGCATCGAGCAGGGGCTGGAGAAGGTCGAGGTGTTCGTCAAGGGCCCTGGCTCGGGCCGCGACACCGCGATCCGCTCGCTCCAGGCCGCCGGCCTCGAGGTGACCACGATCCGCGACATCACTCCGCAGGCCCACAACGGCTGCCGCCCCCGCAAGCGCAGGAGGGTCTAAAGGTGCTCGCCTCCCCACCCACGCACGCGCAGAACACGCGCATGACTTCGCTGGCCTTTGTCCTCGGCCCTCGTCTTGCTTCCAGCAAGACTTCGACCCTGCGTCCTCGGCCAGCTCGTCCTGCGCGGCTCTGCGCGCACGCGGGCGAGGAGGCGAGCACCTAATGGCTCGCGATACCAGCCCGCAGTGCAAGCAGTGCCGCCGCGAGGGCGAGAAGCTCTTCCTGAAGGGCCAGCGCTGCCTCACGGACAAGTGCCAGATCGAGCGGCGCAACTACCCGCCGGGCGAGCACGGCCGCGGCCGGTCGCGCCAGTCGGAGTACCGCGTGCAGCTGCGCGAGAAGCAGAAGGCGCGGCGCTACTACGGCGTACTCGAGAAGCAGTTCCGCAACTACTACGCAAAGGCCTCGCGCCAGCCGGGAATGACCGGCGAGAACCTGCTGCGGCTCCTGGAGTCGCGGCTGGACAACGTGCTCGTGCGGTTGGGCTTCGCCGCCTCGCGGCGCCAAGCCCGCCAGCTCATCCGCCACGGTCACTGGGCCGTCAACGGCCGGAGGGTGGACATCCCCTCCTACCAGGTGCGGTCCGACGACGTGATCACGATGAAGGCCAGCTCCAACGCCGATGCCACGATCCGTGAGGCCACCGAGCTCGTCTCGGTCGTGCCGGCATGGCTCCAGGCCGACCACGACGGGCTCACCGCGAAGGTGCTGCGCCAGCCGGAGCGCGACGAGATCGCCGCGCCCGTGCAGGAGCAGCTCATCGTCGAGCTCTACTCGAAGTAACCCCAGAAGTGCCCGCGGCCCGGTAGGCCTGCGGGTGCTGTTTTCGACGCGAAGGACACCCCCCATGATCGAGTTCCAGACCCCCCAGATCTCTGCCGAGGACGTGCAGGACAACCGCGGCACGTTCACCATCGAGCCGCTGGACCGCGGCTTCGGCTACACCTTCGGCAACTCGCTCCGGCGCGTGCTGCTCTCCTCCCTGGCCGGTGCCGCCGTGACCAGCGTCCGGATCGAGGGCGTGGCACACGAGTTCTCCACGATCAACGGGGTCAAGGAGGACGTGACCGACATCGTCCTCAACCTCAAGGAGATCGTGTGCCGGATGCATTCCGATGCCGCCGAGATCGAGGCGCCGCTCGTGGTCACCGGCCCGGGTGAGATCTCGGCCGGGGACATCGACCTGCCCTCCGGCGTGGAGATCCTCAACCCGGACACCCACATCGCCACCCTCGAGAAGAAGACCAAGCTCGAGATCTACCTCACGGTCGGCCACGGCCGCGGCTACACGCCGGCCGAGGACAACAAGACGCCCGACCAGCCGATCGGCGTGATCCCGATCGACTCGATCTTCTCGCCCGTGAAGCGCGTGGCGTACTCGGTGGAGTCGGCCCGTGTCGGTCAGCGCACCGACTACGACAAGCTCACGATGGACATCGAGACCGACGGGTCGGTCGATCCCCACGCGGCCCTGCGCGAGGCGGCGGAGATCCTCATCAAGTACCTGGCGATCTTCTCCGAGCCAGAGCGCGTGGATGCCCTGCGCGAGGCCGGCGTCAGCCTCATGGGCGGCGGCGCCGGCGGCCTGGGCGGCGACGGCCTGGGCGTGGGCGCCGGCGGATCGCTGCCCGGCGCCGACGGGATGGACGACATCCTGATCGAGGAGCTGGAGCTGGGCGTGCGCTCGTACAACTGCCTCAAGCGGGCGGGTGTGCAGACGGTGGGCGACCTCGTCCAGAAGTCCGAGTCCGAGCTGAACGCGATCCCGAACTTCGGCCGCAAGTCGATCGAGGAGGTCAAGGAGACCCTCGAAGCGCGCGGGCTGGCGCTGCGGGCCTCCTAGGCCCGTCGCGCCCTAGACTGCGGGACCGCCCATGCGCCACGGCAAGCAAAAGGGCAAGCTCAACCGCGACCCCGCGCACCGCAAGTCATTGATGATGAACCTCTCGCGGGAGGTCATCGACCACGAGCGCATCCAGACCACCCAGGCGAAGGCCAAGGCGGTCAAGCCCGAGTTGGAGCGGCTGATCACCCTCGCCAAGCGCGGCGACCAACACGCCCGGCGCCAGGCGATGGCGCGCCTGGGCCAGGACAAGTTCATCGTCTACAAGCTGTTCGAGGAGATCGCCCCGCGCTACGCGGACCGGGAGGGCGGCTACACGCGGATCCTGAAGCTGGGCCCGCGCAAGTCCGACTCGACCGAGATGGTGTTTCTGGAGCTGGTGTAGGCGTCAGCCCGACTCGTCCGGGTCGGGCAGGCGCAGGAAGACGCCGAGGTTCGAGGTGCCGCTGTCGCCGCCACGGCCGGCGATTCGCGCCTCGCAGGCGCCAGTGCGGCCGCGCGCGGCGAGTTCGGCGAGCGCCGGCCCGTAGGCGACGGCCTCGTCGCGCGGCAGGTATCCCACCACCTTTCCGTCGATCTGGACCATCACAGCGTTTGGGTCGTGCGGATTCGTGGGTTCGGGGATCAGCAGTGCTTCGGTGTCCATGGCGATCTCGCGCTCGGCAGTGGCGCCCACGATCTCGCGCAGCGCCTCCTGGTAGTGCGACTCGCCGGCCACGTTGACCAGGCGGCCGCCGATCAGCAGCGTGGTGCGGGGGTGGGGGGCGCTCATAGCGTCAAGAACGAGGCTAACCAGCCGGTTAGATTCTGCAGCGAGCGGCCCGATCGGGGGACACAGGCCGAGCTGGAGCGCCAGCAGCAGGACGTGTTCTTCGGCCTGTACGTGGACGCCGGCCCCACGCGGTGGCTGGTGTGGCACGGCCGTGGCCCGCTCGGGCCCAAGCGCTACGCCTGCGGAGCCCATCGGGGCGAGCTCACGGCCTACCTGCGCTTTCACTACGCCTCGGTCGGCGGGCAGGTCTGGAAGATGGGGCCCTATCCGCCCCCCCGGCCGGCGGCCGGCAACGCCCGCCCCGCCCACATGAGCCGTATGGGCGGCTCGGGCTTCGCCGTTTGAATCAAGCGACCCTCCGGGTCGCGTAGGCTCCGGCTCATGGATGTGACTGAGGCCAAGGAACGTGCTCGCACCGGCTGGAGTCAGGGCAAGTACTCGGCGCTGTCCGAAGGCCTGCGCCCCGCCTCGCACGCGCTGGCGGAGGCCTGCGCCGTGTCCGCCGGCCAGGAGGTGCTCGACGTCGCAGCCGGCGACGGCAACTTCGCGCTCGCATGCGCGCGGGAGGGCGCGAGCGTGGTGGCTTCCGACATGGCGCCCGGGATGGTGGAGAAGGGCCGCAGGCGCAGCGAAGATGAGGGCTACGACGTCGAGTGGGTGGAGGCCGACGCCGAGGACCTTCCCTTCGAAGATGGCCGGTTCGACTGCACCGGCTCGGTGTTTGGGGCGATGATCGCCCCTCGGCCGGAGGCGGCCGCCAGCGAGCTGTTCCGGGTCACGCGGCCCGGGAACACGGTCGGCATGGTCACGTGGACGCCTGAGAGCGCATCGATCGAGATGTTCGAGATCGGACGCAAGTACGCGCCGCCATCCGATCTGCCGGCCCTGGAGGAGTGGGGCAGGGAGGACGTGGTGCGCGAGCGCTTCGACGGGCTGGCGAACACCATCGACATGGAGCGGCGCACGATGCCGTGGACCGGCGACTCCCCGGAGGAGTTCGTGGCCACGATGGAGGAGCACTCGCCGATGCAGGCGGCGGCCAAGGCCCAGATGCCGCCCGACGTCTACGCCCAGATGCGCGAGGAGTTCGTCGACCTGGCCCGCCGGTGGGCCGGCGACGACGGTCCCTTCTCGGTGGACGTGGAGTACCTGCTGATCGTCGCGCGCAAGCGCGGATAGCTCTGACTGCCCGCCTCCTGCTCTCCTACGACGGGACGGGGTTCCGCGGCTGGGCCGCGCAACCCGGCCTTCGCACCGTGCAGGGCGTGCTCGAGGACGCCCTTGCCGCCGTGTTGGGCAAGCGGGTAGCTTTGACCGTGGCGGGGCGCACCGATTCGGGTGTGCACGCTCGGGGGCAGGTGGCCAGCCACCCGGGCACTTCAGCCCCTGCCGCGGCCCTGAACGCGCACCTGCCCGACGATGTGTGCGTGATCGAGAGCGAGGATGCCCCCGAGGCCTTCGATGCCCGTCGCGACGCCCGCAGCCGCACCTACCGATACCGCGTGCTCGCCACTCCCGAGGGGAGCGTGTTCGAGCACAACCGGGCGCTGCACTGGCGCCGGCCCGTGGACCGTGCCGCGCTGGACGCGTGCGCGGCGATGCTGCCCGGCACGCACGATTTCACCGCCTTCACGCCCACCCGCACCGGCCACGTGCGCTTCGAGCGCGACGTGATGCGCGCCGAGTGGGTGGACGAGGAGGACGACGTGCTGGCCTTCTGGATCGAGGCCGACACCTTCATGCGCCACATGGTGCGCACCCTGGTGGGGACCATGTTGGGCGTGGCCGCGGGCCGCTGGCAGCCCGAGCGGTTCGCCTCCCTGCTGGCCGGCCGGCCGCGTAGCGACGCCGGTGACGCGGCCGCCGCACACGGGCTCTATCTCGAGTCGGTGCGGTACTGAGTCGTCACGTTCGGCGGCCACGGCCACCTTTATCGTTCAGGGGGATGAGGATCCTTTTGACCAACGACGACGGCATCGGCGCCACGGGCCTGCACGCCATGCGCCGCGCGCTCATGGCGGTGCCCGGGCTGGAGCTGGCCACAATTGCGCCCGACTCCAACCGCAGCGCCACCGCGCGCAGCATCACCACCCGCGAGCCGCTGTGGGTAGAGGAGGTGGACCTGGACGACGGCTCGCCCGCCTATGCCACGGACGGCACCCCGGTGGACTGCGTGCGCTTCGCCGCGCTGGGGCTGCTGGACTTCGAGCCCCAGCTGATCGTGTCGGGGATCAACCACGGCTCCAACCTGGGCGATGACATCACCTACTCCGGCACGGTGGCCGCGGCGCTCGAGGGCATCGTGCTGGGCATCCCGGCGATCGCCGTCTCCCAGCAGGCCGAGCGCGGCCAGGTGGACTTCCGCGCCGGCCGGGCGTGGGAGCCCGAGGACTTCGAGGAGGGCGCGCGCTTCGTGGCGACGATGGTCGAGCAGCTGGAGCACGTGCCGATGCCCGAGGGCACGCTGCTCAACGTGAACTGCCCCGCCGGCGGCGCCGAGGGGGCGGTGGCCTGCCGGCTCGGCAAGCGCATCTACCGCGATCGCCTCGAGCTGGCCGAGGAGAAGGGCGGGCGCAAGCGCTACCACATCTACGGCGAGCGGCCGGGCTACCGCGACGAGGAGGGCACCGACTTCGCCGCTATCGCGGACGGCCGGATCGCGGTCACGCCGCTGCACTTCGATCTCACCGACCAGGCCGGGGTGGAGGAGCTGTCGGGCTTCGATCTCGACGCCCTGGTTCGCCCGGCCGCGAAGAGTGTCGAGTAGCCGGGCAAAGCCCGCGCCCGCCGAGCGCGTGAAGGAGCTCCGCTCAGAGCTCGAGCGGCTGAACCACCAGTACTACGTGCTGGACGACCCCGAGGTGGGCGACGACGTCTACGACGCGCTCATCACCGAGCTGCGCGACGTGGAGGCCGAGCACCCCGACCTGCTGACCCCAGACTCGCCCACCCAGCGAACCGGGGCGGCGCCGCTGGAGAAGTTCCACCAGGTGAAGCACCTTCAGCCGATGCTCTCGCTGGCCACCGCGCGCAATGAGGAGGAGCTGTGCGCGTGGCTGGAGCGCTCGGAGCGACTGCTGAACAAGCAGGGGGGGATGAAGAATCGTGCGCAGCCGGCCGAGCCGGCTGCTTCGCAGGAGGACGCCGAGATCCGCTTCGTGTCCGAGCCCAAGGTGGACGGCCTCGCCGTGTCGCTGCTGTACGAGGACGGCGTGCTGGTGCGGGGGGCCACCCGCGGCGACGGCGAGACCGGCGAGGACGTGACCGCCAACCTGCGCACGATCAAGGCGATCCCGCTGCGCTTCGACGACGCTCCGCCGCTGCTGGAGGTGCGCGGCGAGGCCTACCTGCCCCGCGGCGCCTTCGCGAAGCTCAACGAGGAGCGCGCCGCCGAGGGGCTGCCCACGTTCGCCAACCCCCGCAACTCGGCGGCGGGCTCGATCCGCCAGCTCGACCCCGCGCTGGCGGCGGCCCGGCCGCTGTCGATGTGGTGCTACTCGATCGGCGCCCATGAGGGGGTCGAGTTCGAGTCGCACTACGAGTCGCTCGAGTGGCTGCGCGAGCGCGGGTTCAAGGTGAACCCGGACATCGAGCGCCACGACACCCTCGACCAGGTGGTGGTGGCCTGCCGCGGCTGGGAGGAGCGGCGCGAGTCGCTGGACTTCGAGATCGACGGCGTGGTGGTCAAGGTGGACGACCTCGACCTCCAGCGCCAGCTGGGCGTGGTGGGCCGCGAGCCGCGCGGAGCGATCGCCTGGAAGTTCCCGCCGATGACCGCGACCACCACGCTGGAGAAGGTGATGTGGAACGTCGGCCGGACCGGCCACATGGTCCCGTTCGCCCAGCTCACGCCGGTGCAGGTGTCGGGCGTGACCGTGAAGCTGGCCACGCTGCACAACGAGGAGGACATCGCGCGCAAGGACGTGCGCGAGGGCGACGAGGTGATCGTTACTCGCGCGGGCGACGTGATCCCGCGCGTGGTCTCTCCCACGGCCAAGGCCCAGAAGAGAAAGAACCGCTCGTCGTTGCCCACCCCGCCGGAGCGCTGCCCCTCGTGCGGCACCGAGACCGTGAAGCCCGAGGACGGGGTGTGGACGATCTGCCCCAACCGCGCAGGCTGCCCGGGCCAGCTGTTCCAGTCGGTCAAGCAGTTCGTGAGCCGGGGCGCGATGGACATCGAGGGGCTGGGCGAGGAGCACGTGTTGCAGTTCCTGCGCGACGGCCTGATCGACGGCATCGCCGGGATCTACGACCTCGACGCGGAGCGCCTCACCGCGCTCGAGGGCTTCGGCGAGCTCTCGGCCACCAACCTGATCGAGGCGATCCAGGCCTCCAAGGCGCGCCCCTTCAGCCGCGTGCTGTTCGGCCTCGGCATCCAGGGCGTGGGGTTCGTCAACGCCCGCAACATCACCGGCCACTTCCGCACCATCGACGCGCTGCTGGAGGCCACGCCCGAGCAGATCGCCGAGGTGCCGGGCATCGGCCCGATCCTGGCGCAGCAGATCTTCGAGACGCTGTCCGAGGAGCAGACGCGCGAGTTGATCGAGCGCCTGCGCAAGCACGGGCTCCAGATGGAAGAGGAGGGCCCGGCCCCCGACCAGGTCGAGGGGCGCCTGGCCGGAAAGACGCTGGTGCTCACGGGCACGATGTCAAACCTCACCCGCGAGGACGCCACCGAGCGGGTGGAGGCCGCCGGCGGCAAGGTCACCGGCTCGGTCTCGAAGAAGACCGACTACTTGGTGGCGGGCGCCGATCCCGGCAGCAAGCTCGCCAAGGCGGAGGAGATCGGCACCGAGGTGCTCGACGAGGACGGACTGGTGAAGCTGCTGGGGGGCTAGGTCGCGGGGGCCGTGCCGCCGTTGCCGTCGAGGCGGTCGAGGACCCGGAACAGGGCCTGTCGCTGGGCGCGCATCTCCTCGACCCACTCTCGCCGGTGTGCTTCGGCGTCCTGATTCATGATTCGTAGGCGCGTCCCCATCTGCTCCAGACGACCCTCCATCTGTTCCAGGACTCTTGTGTTCTGCTCCAAGACCTTGGTGTTCGCTTCGATAGACCGAACCCCGGCATCAAACGCCTTCGAGAAGCGCAGGTTCATCTCACGGGTGAACTCCCGGAAGTCGTCGGCGGAAGCGTCGGCCACACGGCCATTGTGGCACGGCGAGAGTGACGGGAAAGCGCCTCAGGTAACGATTGCGCGACAGCCTGTCTCACCTGACGCCGGCTAGCGCCTGCGCCATCTGGTCCTGCAGCTGGCGCGCCCCGAAGGGGTTCACGTTGTTCATCAGGATCGAGAAGACGTAGGTGTCACCCGAGCGCGCGCGGCAGTAGCCCGACAGCGCGGACACGTTCGACAGCGTGCCGGTCTTGCCGCGGCAGTTGCCGCGCGCGGGGCCGCTGCGCAGGCGCGGACCGAGCGTGCCGTCGCGCCCGGCGATCGACAGGGACGAGTAGAACTCCTGGAACTCGTCGCGGCGCTGCATCGCCCTCAGGAGGGCGACCACGCGCGCCGGTGTGGCGCGGTCGGCGCGCGACAGCCCCGAGCCGTCGGCCAGGCGGGTGGGGCGGGCGCCCAGGCGGGCGGCGAAGCACGTGGCCAGGCTCGCGCCGGCGGCGGTGGTGCCGCGGCCGCCGGTCGAGAGCGCCAGGTCCTTCAGCAGCATCTCGGCGAAGAAGTTGTCGGACGGCTTGTTCGTAAGGGCCGCCAGGCGGCTCATGGTGGGCGACTCGACCGCCGCCAGCTCCTCCGTACCGGAAGGCGCGGTCCGGGCACGGGGCGCGCCCGCCACACGCACGCCGCGGGCCCTCAGGGCGCTGGTGAGGGCCGACGCCGCAAAGCCGGCGGGAGACGACTGGTACCCGCGGCCGTTCTCCGAAGCGAGGCCGCGGTTGTATGCGAGGGCACTGAGGGGGCCCACGTACGGCGAGATCCGGTAGCCCGACTCCGGGCCTCCGCGCAGGCTGTCGAAGCGCGACTCGTCGCCGTACACCCGTCCCGTGACCCGGCGGATGCCCACCTCCTCGAGCTTCTCGGCCAGCGCCTGGATCGTGCCGCCGGAGCCGTAGGCCCGTCGGACGAAGGAGGAGCTGCCGAACGTGGGGTCGCCGCCACCGATCAGGTAGAGGTCGCCGCGGAACACGGCGTCCACGGACAGGGTGCCCCTGCCGCGGACCGTGGTGTTCAGCCGGCCGTCGACGCCGTACTGGGCGAGAGCGGCGGCGGTGGTGAAGAGCTTGGTGTTCGACGCGAGGATGCGCGGGGTCGTGGATCGCAGCCGGTAGACCCGGCGTCCGGTGGAGGAATTGATGACGTAGGCGCCCGAGCTGGACCCGGCCGAGCGCATGGCGGAGGCGAGCCGCGACTTGAGGCTGGACTGGGAGGCCTGTGTCTTCTCGGGGGCCTTGGACGGTGCCGCGACGGCCCCCGCGGGGGCCAGCAGAGCGGCGGCCAGGAGCGCCGTCAGGGCTCGGAAGGTCGCGGAGCGGGCCATCTCGAGTGTCAACACGCTAGCGGGCGAAACGGATCGTGCGCAGCCGGCCGAGCCGGCTGCTTCGCCAAAAGGGAGCGCCGAATGGCTAAATCCGGCGCATGGTCGATAATGACCGTGCATGGGCGAAGTGGTGAAGCTCAAGAAGCCGTCTGCCAAGCCGAAGGCCGCCACCAAGGCGCCCAAGCGGCGCTCCAGGCGCTCCCGCACCGCCCTCGTGCTGGGCGGAGGCGGATTCACGGGCGGGGTGTACGAGATCGGCGCGCTGCGGGCTCTCGACCTGCTGGCCGTGAACCGCACGGTCAACCAGTTCGACGTGTACGTGGGCACCAGCGCCGGCTCGTTCGTGAGCAGCCTCGTGGCCAACGGCGTGACCCCCGAGGAGATGATGCGGGTGGTCGACCAGCAGGTGCCCACCCCGTTCAAGGACGTGGACCAGGACTCCCTGATGCGCCCGAACTACCTCGAGTTCGCGCGCAGCGCCGCACTGCTGCCGCTGCGGCTGGCCGGGCTCGCGCGCAACTTCGTCGGCTCGCTGGGCCAGCTGTCGGTGATCGACCTGGCCACCCAGCTCGCCGAGGGCCTGCCCTCCGGCCTCTACGACGGCACGGCGATCCAGGAGTACCTGGAGTCGGTGCTCGCCGATCCCGACCGCAGCGACGACTTCCGCCTGCTGGACTCCGAGCTCTACCTCACGGCCACCGACCTCGACACCTGCGAGCGCGTGGTTCTGGGCGGCGAGGACTGGGACGACGTGCCGATCTCCCGGGCCGTGGCCGCCTCCACCGCGCTGCCGATGATCTACAAGCCCGTTGAGATCAAGGGCCGCCAGCTGATCGACGGCGGGATCCGCTCGACCACCAATGTGGACCTCGCGGTGGAGCGCGGAGCCAAGTTCGTGATCGTGATCAACCCGCTGGTCCCCTATGTGAACGACTTCCAGAAGGTGATCCCCACGATCACCGGCAGCCGAGTCCGGCGCGTATCGGACATGGGTTTCCCCCAGATCGGCTACCAGACGTTCAAGCTGCTGGCCCACCAGCGCCTGCACGAGGCGGTGAGCCACTGGGAGGAGAAATACCCGGGGGTGGACATCATCCTGATCGAGCCCGATCCCAATGACGAGCTGATGTTCGAGACGAACATCATGAACTTCAACCGCCGCGTGGACATCGCCAAGCACGGCTTCGAGTCGGTCACCTTGAAGCTGGCCGAGGACTACGACCGCCTGAGCGAGGTGTGCGCCAGCCACGGCATCGAGATCTCGGCCACGCGCGTGCGCAAGGTGGTCCGCAAGTTCGCCGAGGAGCGCGAGCGCAGCGCCGGCTGGCGGAGGATCCTGGAGCAGACCACCGGCGCCCTGCTGCGGCAGTCCGACCAGGCCTGACGCCGATCACCGCTCGAGCGGAGCATGTCGGGAGCTTGCTTCGGCCGCCGGAGCTGTTGGCGGCGCGCGACTTCGCCGATGCCGCAGCACTGAAGGCCGCCGAGGACGCTGCGATTCGCGACGTGGTGGCGATACAGGAAGAGGTGGGTCTGCGCGTCGTGAACGACGGCGAGTACCGCCGCGAGTCCTTCCAATCCGAGCTCGTCGCGGCCGTCGACGGCTTCGACGGCGTGGGCATCGACGCCTGGCTGTGGGGCGAGTGGCACTCCGACGAGCTGGGCGACAAGACCGTGGAGCGTCCCGAGCAGATGGCCGTCGTGCGGCCGCTGGAGCGCCGGCGTTCGCTCGCGGCCGAGGAGTTCACCTTCCTGCGGGCGGTCACCGACCGCACCGCCAAGATCACGCTTCCCAGCCCCAGCCTGTTTGCCAACCTCTGGACCGCCGAGCGATCGCGCGAGGCCTACCCGAGCTTCGACGACTTCATGGGCGCCGTGGCGGCGGTGTTCGTGGATGAGGTGCGCGAGCTGGCTCGGCTGGGCTGCACCTACGTGCAGCTCGACGCGCCGCACTATCCGCTGCTGATCGACCCCAAGTGGCGCGCCTTCTACGAGGCGCGCGGCTGGAGCGCCGAGAGCTGGATCGGCTACGGCGTGGAGCTGGACAACGCCGTGATCGACGCCGCGCCGGGCGTGACCTTCGGCTTTCATCTCTGCAAGGGCAACCAGGACAGCCGCTGGCTCGTGGCCGGCGGTTACGGCGACATCGCCAAGCCGGTGTTCGAGGGCGTGCGCGCCCACCGGCTGCTGCTGGAGTACGACGACGAGCGCAGCGGCGGCTTCGAGCCGCTGGCACTGGTGCCCGACGACCGCGTGGTGGTGCTCGGACTGGTCACGACCAAGAACGCGCGGCTGGAGGACGAGGACGAGCTGGTGGCACGGGTTCGCGAGGCCGCTGACGTCGTCGATCTCGACCGCCTGGCGGTGAGCCCGCAATGCGGCTTCTCGACGTCGGTGGTGGGCAACGCGCTCGGGATGGAGGACCAGCGGCGAAAGCTCGAGCTGTGCGTGCGCGTGGCCGAGCGGGTGTGGGGAGAGGCCTAGCGTTGGCAGCGGCGGCGGGCTTCAGGGGAGTTGTGCATGACTGTCATGCAAAACTCCCCAGAACGCCGGCCCGGTGTGCCGGCTAGACCCCGAGCGCCCGGCGCAGCGCCTTCAGCAGCCGCTCCGTCGCCGCCTCGTCGCGCACGGTCGCCCGCACGTGGTCCTCGGCCCCCAGCGGGCCGCCCGGCGCGACGATCACGCCCTCGCGGCGCAGGCCGTTGGCCAGCGCCACGCCGGTCATCCCCTCCGCTCGCAGCCAGACGAAGTTGGCCTGGCTGTCGCCCACCTCAACCGGCAGCTCGCGCAGCTCCGAGAGCACGTGTGCGCGCTCGCGGATCACGGCGGCGCGACGGCGCGCGATCTCCGGGCCGCCGATCTTCAGCGCCTGCACGATCGCCGACTGGGTGAGGGCGTTCACCCCGAGCACGGGGGCGATCGAGTCGAGCAGCGAGGTGGACGCTGAAGAGCCCACCGCGTAGCCGGCGCGCAGCCCCGACAGCCCGTAGATCTTCGAGAAGGTGCGCACCACCATCAGGTGGGGCAAGGCGTCGGTGAGGCGCAGCACGGCGTCCACATCCTCGGCGTCCTGGAAGTGCACCAGTGCCTCGTCCACCATCACGCGGGCGCCGTCGGGGAGCTCCGACGCGAGCGAGGCGATCTCTTCGGCGGCCCAGTGGTCGCCGGTCGGATCGTTCGGGTTGCAGAGCACGACCAGCCGCGTGCGATCCGTTATCGCGGCCTGCAGCTGCTCCACTCCGCCGTCAGAGACGTCCACCGGCACCGGCCGTCCACCCGCTCGTGCGGCCATCAGCGGATACAGGGGATAGGACGGCCACGGGGTGAGCAGCTCGTCGCCGTCGTCCAACAGCACCAGCGCCGCCGCCTGCAGCAGCTCGGCGGCGCCGTTGCCCACGGCGATCCGCTCGGGCTCCACGTCGTGCGCCTCGGCCAGCGCCCGGCGCACGTCCTGCGCGTGGCGGTCCGGATAGCCGTTCACGCGCCCGCGCGCGGTGTAGATCGAAGCGTTCATCACCTCGGAGTTGGGGAACTCCGGCCACTCGGTGCCGGACAGGTCGAGGTCGGGCACCTGCTCCAGCGCCAGCGCGCGCTCGCGGTGACGGCGCTCCCGACGCTCCTTGTTCAGCTCGCGCTCGTCGACGTCCTCGAACTGACGGTAGTAGTCGAGCAACCCCAAGTCGCCCCCCCTCCTAGTTCTGCGGCGCGAGCGAGGGGCCCGGTCCCTCGATGAGGAGGAACCAGACGGAGAAGCAGATCACGGCTATTCCGACGGTGACCGCGAAGATGATCTCGAGCGCCCCGCGCTCCTGACGGCGGCCTCCAGCGCGGCGCACGAGCTTCCAGGCGTGGTCCACGCGCTTGGCCCCGGCCATCGTGAGCATCAGGGAGGTCAGGCAGCCGAGCATGATCGTGGAGATGCCCGCCGTGACGAGACCGGTGTGGTACTCGACCTGCGAGCCGATCCAGAACCATCCCAGCGGCTGGGGGCCGAACAGGCTGAGGCAGAGCAGCGTCTCCAGCAGCAGGAGCGCGGCGGCCAGCAGCCGGTCGATTCGCTGGCGCCGCGGCCCCGACGGCTCGGCGTCCTCGCGGTAGCGCACGGGCGCCGTGCCCGGCCGGCGCCCGATGAACAGGCCGCCGGTGTCGGATGGATCGTTGCTGGCCACTCGGCCTACGTCTCGTACAGCGCGTCGATGGCGTCGGCGTTCTTGTCGTGGACCACGTTGCGCTTGACCTTCAGCGTGGGGGTCAGCTCGCCTGTCTCCTGGGTGAGGTCCCCGGGCAGGATCTTGAACTTCTTGATCTGCTCGACGGGCCCGACCTTGGAGTTCACCTGGTCCACCACCTTCTGGACCTCGGCCCGCATCTCCTCGGACTCGGGCAGGTCCTCCACGCCGAGGCCGTGCTGCTCGGCGAAGGCCGGGGCCTCCTCCTGGTCGAGCGTGATCAGCGCGACCAGGTAGGGCCGGCGGTCGCCGATCACCACCGCCTGGGAGATCCAGCGGTTCTGCTTGAGGCCGTTCTCCAGGTTTGCGGGGGTGATGTTCTTGCCGCCTGCGGTGATGATGATGTCCTTCTTGCGGCCGACGATGTAGACGAATCCGTCCCCGTCGATCTTGGCGAGGTCGCCTGTGTGCAGCCAACCGCCGACCAGCGTGTCGTCGGTGGCTTCCTCGTTCTTGTAGTAGCCCTTGAAGATGTTCGGGCCGCGCAGCAGCAGCTCGCCGTCCTCGGCCACCTTGGCCTCCACGCGTGGGATCGGCTTGCCCACCGAGCCCAGCCGGAAGGCGTCGGGCGTGTTCACCGTGGCCACCGTGGCGGTCTCGGTCATGCCGTAGCCCTCCATCACCGGCACGCCGCAGGCGTAGAAGAACTCGAGGATCTCCGTGGCGATCGGGGCCGCGCCGGTGTTGCACTGGCGGATGTTGCCGCCGAAGATCCCGCGCACGTTCTTGTACAGCGCCTCCTCGGCCTGGTCGAAGCCGGCCTGCAGCTCCTCGGGCACTTCCTCGCCGGCCTCCTGCAGCTGGCGCACCTTCAGGCCCACCTGAACCGCCTGCTCGAGCTTGGCCGGGTCCTCGGCGTTGCTCGTGGCCAGCGTGTAGATCTTCTCGAAGATCCGCGGCACGCTCGGGAAGAACGTGGGCTTGGTCTCCATCAGGTTGGGGATGATCTTCTGCGGATCCTTCTCCCAGTAGGCCACCGTGCCACCCAGATCGAGCGCGATGAACTGCACGAGCTTGGCGAAGGCGTGGGCCAGCGGCAGGAAGAGGTAGACCACCTCGTCGGGCTGAAGAACGCCCTGGGACTCCGACATGGAGACCACGTCGCGGTAATTGCCGTGGCTGAGGATGCAGCCCTTCGGCGGGCCGGTCGTGCCGGAGGTGTAGATGTAGATGGCGACGTCCTCCGGGCTGATCGCCGCGTAGCGGTCCTTCAGCTCGGACGGCTCGTGCGAACGGCCTCGCTCGCGCAGCTCGTCGAGGGTGATCGCGTCGTCCGCGCCCTCGACCGGCTCGAACAGCACGATGTGCTCGAGCTTGGGCAGGCGGTCGCGAACCGCGCGGATCTTCTCCAGCTGCTCTGCGTCCTCGAGGAACACGGCCTTGGACTCGGAGTGCTCGAGCACGTAGTGGCACTCCTCGGCGGAGTTGGTCTGGTAGACGGACACCGACACGGTGCCGGCGGCGAGGATCCCGAATTGGGAGTAGGTCCACTCGGGGCGCGTATGGGCCACGATCGCCACCTTGTCGCCGTGCTCCAGCCCCAGGTCGATCAGGCCGCGCCCCACCTCGTCCACGGCGGCGCCGAAGTCCGTGTAGCTGGTGTCGACCCACTCGTCGCCCACCTTGTGCTTCAGAGCGGTCTTGTCGGCGAACTTCTCCGCGGCGATTGCCGCGAGGTCCGCCATGGTCTTCGAGCCGGTACCCGAAGCCGGGGCCGTCACTGCTTCCATCTACTCCTCCTCAGAATCCGCTTGGCCCGGCGGATTCTAGGGCGCCCGCAAAGTGCGGGCGAAGGGGCCTAGGCCTTCGCCAGCGTCGGCTTGGCCGACTGGGCTTCCTTGAGCGAGCTGATGAAGAGGGTCTTGTCGATCCTGCCCTGGAAGATCGGCACTCCGAGCTCCATGCACTTGGTGATCACTTCTCTCCGGTGCATCCCCGCCTCGCGGCCGAGCTCGGTAGGCGTCAGGTGGATCGCCATATGCGCTGCTCCTTCTCCTCGGTGACTCAGGGACACCAAATGTAGCCGTCCTGGCCGACGTTGCAAGTCGGTGTTCTAGATCGGGTTCGGAACGTCCACGAAGACGTGCTCGATCCCGAACCGCTCGGCCAGCAGATCGCCCAGGCGGCGCACGCCGAAGGTCTCGGTGGCGTAGTGCCCGGGGGCGATGAAGTGAACCCCGGCCTCGCGCGCGTAGGCCATCACGTGCTCGGCCGGCTCGCCGGTCAGAAATCCGTCCAGCCTGTGCGCGATCGCCTCGCCGAAGTTCGAGGCGGCCGCGCCGGAGACCACGCCCAGCGAGTGCACGACGTCGGGGCCGCTGTCCCAGGCGAAGGGGTCGGCGCCGAACGCCGTGCGGCAGCGCTCGAGCAGCTCGGGCCAGCGGACGCCATCGTGCGAGCGGCCGACGAACCCCACGGTGCCGCCTGCGTGCGAGCCGAACGGCTCCGCGCGCTCGAGCCCGAGCGCCTCGCAGATCAGGGCGTTGTTCCCGATCTCGGGGTGGGCGTCCAGGGGCAGGTGGTAGCCGGCCAGGGAGATGTCCGCGCCAAAGAGCGCCCTCAGGCGGTCCCTCATCACCGCGTCCACGGTGCGCGGCAGGAAGTCCCAGAACAGTCCGTGGTGACAGATCACCAGCTGCGCACCGGCCTCCGCCGCACGCTCGAACAGCTCGAGCTGGGCGGTCACACCGGTCACCACCAGGTCCACCCGCTCGGAGCCCGGGACCTGGAGGCCGTTGGGCCCGTAGTCCTCGAACGATCCGGGGTCCAGGAGCTGGTCGCAGAAGGCGATGATCTCGTCGCGCTCGGCCATCGCCCAAAGCTAGCCGCAAGCGTTTCTGAGGGGTCTTCACGGCGATTGGGATACCGGCGAAGTGGGTACAACAGCCACTAGGAGCCTGGGTCAGTAACTCCGCCTGAGCCGTCCGACCCGCCCTCGAGAATTTCTCCTGCAAACGAGCGGGAGGAAGACGATGACGACGATGACCGAAGCGGTAGGGCAGGGGCGGCTGATCGAGATCGAGCCGGTTGAGTCTGAGTCGCTGAAAGACGCCGCGCCGGCTGCCGAGGCAAAGACCTTCCGCCGCTACGACCCCGACCAGGTCCTGCTGATGTCGCCGGTGCTCGCCGAGTGGATCCCCGAGGGCGATCTCGCCCACTTCGTCTCTGACCTCGTCGATGACGCGCTCGACGTCTCGCCGATCTACGCCTCCTATGAGTCAGAGCGCGGCTATCCGCCTATGACCCGCGGCTGATGCTGAAGCTGCTGATCTACGGCTACGCGAACGGGATCTGCTCCTCGCGAAAGCTCGAGGTCGCCACCCACCGCGATGTCGCCGTCCGGATGCTCTGCGCCGGCCAGCACCCCGACTACCGCTCGATCGCCCGCTTTCGCGCCCGCCACCTGGAAGCGCTCGCGGAGCTGTTCGTCGAGGCGCTTCGCCTCTGCGCGAAGGCCGGCCTGGTCAAGCTCGGTCGCCTCGCCCTCGACGGCACCAAGCTCAGGGCCGACGCCTCCCGCCACAAGGCGATGTCCTACGAGCGGATGACGAAGAAGGAATCAGAGATCGAGGCCGAGGTCGCCGAGCTTCGCGAGCGGGCACGCGCGCTGCTCTCCGAGGCCGAGGCGACCGACGCCGCCGAGGATGAGCTCTACGGAGCCGATCGCCGCGGCGACGAGCTGCCCGAGGAGCTGACTCGCCGCGAGACTCGCCTCGCCAAGCTGCGCGAGGCCAAGGCGGCGCTCGAGGCCGAGGCCACCGAGAGAGAGGAGCGCCGCCGCCAAGACATGCAGGCCGAGGGAAAGAAGCCTCGCACCCCGCCGAGCGGTCGCGACCCCTTCGCGCCCAAGCCGACCAACCAGCGCAACTTCACCGACCCCGACTC
>Ga0075530_1000437_pt1 | contig 19672 bp, 17 predicted proteins | sample NGEPerD_2_FD_75101 | JGI IMG/M metagenome (GOLD analysis project Ga0075530, IMG submission 75101) | Arctic peat soil microbial communities from the Barrow Environmental Observatory site, Barrow, Alaska, USA - NGEE PermafrostL1-D | ecosystem: Environmental > Terrestrial > Soil > Wetlands > Peat ... | reverse complement strand
CAAAAATTTATGTCTTTGGTCTCTAAAATTTCTCCTAAGAAACCAATCATTGTTTTAAAGTCAGGGATAAGTGAGCGGGGCGGTCAGATGGCTAAATCGCACACTGGGGCTATGGTCGGCAGCGCGGTGGCAATTAAAGCAGGCTTAGCTCGATCCGGGGCTATTATGATTGAAAGTTTAGAGGAGCTTTTTGATTTATTGCTTATTTTTCAAGCTAAAGGTGCTTATGGTAAAATAACTAGCGATTTACGTATTTTAACAAATGCTGGCGGCGTTGCTGTTTTATCGGCGGATGAAATTTCTCGCCAGAACTTAAATTTAAAAGAAAGTTTAGATATTTTAGGAGATGCCGGTGCGCTTAAATATGAGAAGGCTTTGGATAAAATGTTGAGTGTTTCCGGGCATGACAATATCTTAGTTTTATTAACCCCGCAAACGGCTACGGAGCCGATGTTAACGGCTGAATCCATAATTAAGGTTGATAAGAAATATGCTAAACGTTTAGTGCTGGCTAATTTTTTGGGTGAGGCGGCCGTGGCTAAGGCTAAAGATTTTTTACTGGAACATAATGTTCCGGCCTTTAATTATCCTGAAAGAGCGATTAGGGCTATAAAAAGATTGGCTGATCGACAAGAGCTTATTAAATCTTTAGCGCCATTTTATAAAATGGAGTTTCCGCTGAGTAATGTTCAAGTAGATTATCTTTATTTATTTGGTTTACTAAATAAATATAAATTCCCGGTGGTCAAAACTGTTCGTTACGAAAACTTGGTCAGTATTTCTTATCCGGTTGTTTTGAAGGCAGTCGGACCGGATTTCTTGCATAAAACTGATAAAGGGGCGATTATGCTAAATTTGGAAAATCGTCAAGCGCTGGATAAGACGGCTCATAATTTTGTTAAGCATAATAAAAAAGTTTTGCAAAATAAAGCTAATTATTTAGTTGTTCAACCTCAAGTGAAAAATGGCTTGGAAATTATTCTAGGATTTAAACGCGATGTTTCTTTTGGACCCCTTATTTTAGTGGGAATTGGCGGGATTTACGCGGAAATTTTTAAAGAATTTCGGACGGTAATTGCGGATTTAGATAAGCAGCGCGCCTTAGAGTTTATTAAGAGCTTACCCTTTTATCCGATTTTAACCGGTGCTCGCGGTGCTAAAAAATATAATATTAAACAATTAGTTAATATTTTAATTGCTTTATCTCGTTTAGCCAATGAACATCCGGAAATTAAAGAATTTGATATTAATCCGCTGTTTTTAAAAGAGGATGGCGCTTTAGCTGGCGATGTGCGCGCAATTATTTAAACCTAATATTCATGTATAATAATCAAAAAATTATCGTCGTGATGCCGGCTTATAATGCGGCTAAAACTTTAGCGAAAACGGTGCTTGAGGTGCCAGCTATTGTTGACGAAATTATTTTGATTGATGATAAGAGCTCTGACGAGACAGTAATTTTAGGAAGAAACCTGGGCTTAACTGTTTTTGAGCACCCGAATTTTGCTTTTGGTTTGTTATGGTATTTGTTATTTTTATTACCGTCTTTAATAAATCCGGAGCCAAAAACTTCATATTATTTTTTAGAACATCGCCTTTATCTGCCTTTTATTGGTTTATTAATAATTATTTCGCAAGTGCGATTTTTAAAAGAGTTAAATTACCTACCGTCGCCCAGCGGTTTATGGATTAGCGTTGTCGATGTTAGCCCTATTTTTTATATTGTCCGCTCTTCATTTGCCGGATTTTAGAAATCGGCTGATTTTTTGGCAAAGTGCCGCTAATAGTTCACCGAATGCCCCGATGCCGGTTCGTAATTTCGGGGTAATGTTATATTTTGATAATCGCCAGGATGAAGCCATCGTCGCGTATCGTCGAGCCTTAGAATTAAGCTCGGAAGAACCGATGGTTCATAATAATATTGGGGTTATTTACCTAAATCAGGGCAAGCTGGATGAGGCGGAAATGGAGTTTAAAAAAGAGCTGGAAATTAACCCCGGATATGACAAAGCTATCGCTAATCTTGATAGTTTGCTTATTCTGAAAAACCAGTTAAGATAATAATATGTTTAAACGGATATTCAGTCGTCAAATAAATAATATTACGGTAGCCGCCGCTTTAGTGGCTTTATCGTCTTTAGTTTCCCGGATTTTGGGGATTATTCGTGACCGTATTTTAGCGGGGCGCTTCGGTGCGGGCTCAACTTTAGATATTTATTATGCCGCTTTTAGAATTCCGGATTTAATTTTTAATCTCATAGTTTTAGGAGCCTTATCGGCCGGTTTTATTCCCATTTTTACCGCTCTTATTAAAGATTGGCGAGGTGATAAGAGTGAACAGCGGGCGGCTAATAAAGAGGCTTGGGCATTAGCCAGTAATATTTTAAATTTTTTAATTATCGGGCTGGCGTTTTTATCAATCATTGGGATAATTTTTGCCCCCTTATTAACGAGATTGATTACGCCCGGATTTGGCCCGGAAGAACAAGCTAAAACAATGGCTCTTACCAGAATTATGTTTTTGTCACCGGTATTCTTAGGCTTATCTGGAGTTTTGGGCGGAATATTGCAATCATTCAAACGTTTTTTAGTTTATTCGCTGGCACCAATTTTTTATAATTTAGGAATTATTATTGGTGTTTTATATTTTACTGATCGCTATGGTATTAACGGTTTGGCTTGGGGGGTAGTGTTAGGGGCATTTATGCATTTCATTGTGCAATTACCAGCGGTTTATCAACTTGGCTTTAGATATTTATTTAAATTATCTTGGCATGACCTTAATACCATTAAAATCGGGCGAATGATGGTGCCCCGAACCATGAGTTTAGCAATTTCGCAAATAAATTTAGTGGTAATTACTATTATTGCTTCCAGTTTACCAAGCGGCTCTTTAACTGCTTTTAATTTTGCTAATAATTTACAATCTTTTCCGGTGGGAATTTTTGGAATTTCTTTTGCAATCGCTGCTTTTCCAGCTTTGTCGGAAAATGCTCATAATAAACATAAATTAACCAAAAATTTTTCTAGCACTATGCGCCAAATCCTCTTTTTTATAATTCCGGCGACAGTTTTAATTGTTACTTTGAGAGCGCAGATTATTCGGGTAGTTCTAGGAACGGGAAATTTTGATTGGCGCTCAACTTTTATGACGATGGATGCGCTCGCCTTTTTTTCTTTGAGTTTATTTTCTCAGGCGACAATCCCCCTTGTGGTTAGAGTTTTTTATGCCCGCCACAATTCGCGTACGCCTTTTTATTTTGGTTTAGTATCAATTGCCATCAATATCATATTGTCATTTTACTTGGGGAAAATTATGGGTGTCGCTGGTTTGGCCTTGGCCTTTTCTATCGCCAGTATCCTAAATTTAGTCTTGCTTTGGACTTGGCTTTATGTTAAAGTGGGAGCCTTAGATTTAGGAAATATTTTAATTGCTAGCGTTAAATTTATAGTAGCTGCTATCGCCGCCGGCTTAACCGCGCAGATAATGAAGGTGGTTGTTTGGCCCTTTATTAATATGGATAAATTTAGCGGTGTTTTTACCCAGTTAACAGTTTCTTTCATTTGCGGTTTATTAATGTATGCTTTCTTTTGCTATCTCTTTAATAGCGAAGAGCTTTTCTTGCTTATTTCTACTATGAAAAGGCATCTGCCTTTTAAGAAGGTTAAAGTTGAAGATCAAAGTGAAGCGCGCGGCGTTTAAATAAAAATTATGTTGGATATCAATAAAATTAGAAATTTCTCCATCATTGCTCATATTGATCACGGCAAATCTACTTTGGCTGATCGAATGTTAGAAATTACTGGTACGGTCGAAAAACGGAATATGAAAGCGCAATTGCTTGATGGGATGGATATTGAACGAGAGCGGGGAATAACTATTAAGTTAACTCCGGTTAACATGGAATATAAGGGCTACAATCTTAATTTGATTGATACTCCCGGCCATGTTGATTTTTCGTATGAAGTTTCGCGTTCACTCGCGGCCGTGGAAACCGCCTTATTATTAGTTGATTCCACTCAAGGCATTCAAGCGCAAACGCTTGCTAATCTATACTTGGCGCTTGATCAAAATTTAACTATTATCCCGGTAGTTAATAAAATAGATTTACCAGCCGCTGACATCCCTAAGGCCAAAAGAGAAATTGTTAAATTAATTGGCTGCCAAGAAGAAGAAATTTTTTGTACATCAGGTAAAACTGGCGCCGGGGTCGCGGAAGTTTTGGATGAGATTATTAAACGTAGTGAAGCTCCTAAAGAACTAGCAATATCAGGGGGCGGAGATTATTCACGGGCACTTATTTTTGACTCTAAATATGATACTTATCGTGGTGTCGTCGCCTATATCCGAGTTTTTAACGGTAAAATTAAAAAAGGCGATAAAATAAAATTAGCTTCGGTGCGTGCTGAAAGTGAAGTTTTAGATTGTGGAGTTTTTAAACCGGGCTACGTTTCTACCGGTGAATTACAGGCCGGACAAATTGGTTACGTGGTTACTGGTTTTAAACAAGTGGCTGATTGTCGTGTTGGCGATACTTTAATTGCCGGTACTAATGCGGGCTTTGATAGTTTAGAAAAATTACCAGGATACAAAGAAGTAAAACCGATGGTTTTTGCTGGAATTTTTCCGCGTGAAGGCAATGATTTTAAAGAACTGAGAGAGGCAATGGAAAAATTAAAATTGAATGATGCCGCCTTATCTTACGAGCCTGAGCGTTCTGATGCTTTGGGTTTTGGTTTTCGTTGTGGTTTTTTGGGCTTACTACATTTAGAAGTTTTTCAAGAACGTTTACGTCGTGAATATAATTTAGATTTAATTGTTACTATTCCTAGTGTTGCTTATAAAATTATTAAAACTAACGGCGAGGAAATAATAATTAGAACTCCGCAAAAACTGCCGGATCAGAATGAACTGTCAGTAATTGAAGAGCCTTGGGTGGCCTTGGATATTGTTAGCCCCAAAGGCTATATGGGAAATATTATTAAGTTGGCTCAAGATAAACGCGGTATTTATAAAAATACGGAATATATTTCGGCCGAGGGTGAGGATAGTCGGGTTATTTTACATTACGAAATTCCGCTATCGGCAATTTTGACTGATTTTTATGATAAGGTCAAAAGCGTTTCCGCTGGCTACGCCTCAATTAATTATGAATATTTAGATTATCGCCCGGCGGATGTGGTTAAAATGGATATTTTGGTAGCCGAAGATATTATTGAAGCCTTAGCAACGATTGTTTATCGTGATGACGCTTATCGCGAGGGTCGGGAAGTGGTGGATATTTTAAAAGATAGCTTACCGCGTCAAATGTTTGCCGTTAAGATTCAGGCGGCGATTGGTGCCAAGATTATAGCGGCAGAAAAATTATCGGCCATGCGTAAAGACGTAACGGCTAAATTATATGGTGGCGACGTTTCCCGAAAACGTAAATTATTAGATAAACAAAAAAAAGGCAAAAAGAAAATGATGGCCGCCGGTAAGGGAAGTGTGGAAATTCCGCCGGACACATTTGTAAAAATTTTAAAAAGATAAAAAGATAATATGAAAAGAAAAAAATTTATTCATGCCATTTGGTTGGCAATTTCTATTCTGGTGACTATTTCCATGGTTATTTTTCCGATAATGCTGGGTGGATTTTAATAAGCCTAAAAATATGAAAGAATGGAGTGTTTTGCCAGATACTGCCGCTGAGTTGGCCGTTAAATATCCGAGTATTAGCCGTATTTTTTTACAGCTGCTTTTTAATCGTGGTTTAAAGGAAGAGAAGGCGATTAAAACTTTTCTAAGTGGTGAACTTGATAGTCAGAATACGATGGCTTTTGGAAGTGATTTAACTTTTTATGACCCTTTTATTTTTAAAGACATGGCAGCGGCGGTTGATTTGATAATTAGTCATATTAAACAGGGAAATGGCATTGTCGTTTATGGTGATTATGACGCTGATGGCGTAACCTCTTCCGTGGTTTTGCTAGAAACTTTAAAAATTTTACACGCCAAAGTTGAGGTTTATTTGCCGGATAGAGTTAGTGAGGGTTACGGGCTTAATAAAATGGCGATTAATCAAATATTAGCCAATGGTTTTAAATTGGTAGTCACAGTTGATAATGGCGTTCGTAATAAAGAAGAAGTAGCTTATGCTAAATCTAAGGGTTTAGATATTATTATTACTGATCACCATGTTTTACCGGAAGAAAAAGATTTACCCAATTGTTTGTTGATTAATCCGGCGGATAGCCGCAATGCTTATCCTTGTCCATTTTTAGCCGGTGTTGGGGTCGCTTTTAAATTAATTAGTGCCTTGTTGATAAAGTCTAATTTACCAGAATCACAAAAAAAATTAATTTTGGAAAAGAGCTTGGACTTGGTGGCTGTCGGTACGATTGCTGACATGGTGGGATTATTAAGTGAAAATAGATTGTTAGTAAAAAAAGGTTTGGAGATATTGAATCAGAATAAGCGTTTAGGTTTAAATGCCCTTATAAAATCCGCCAAAATAAATGTTGGTAAAAAATTAGAAGCTTGGAATGTTGGTTGGCAAATTGGTCCGCGACTTAATGCCGCTAGCCGCCTGAGCCATGCTAATACTGCTTTTGCCCTTTTAACTTGTGAAGATGTTACTGAAGCTGATGCGCTGGCGGAAGAGCTTAACCAACGAAATATAAGTCGTCAACAGATAACTAAAGAAATAACCGAGCAGGTTGAGAAGCAAATAGATTTAAATAATATCCCCGATATTATTATGGGCATTGCCGGCGAAGATGAAATTTGGAATGAAGGGGTTATTGGTTTAGTTGCCGGAAGAATTGCTGAAAAATATTATCGACCAACTCTAATTGTTACCCGCTTGATTGAAGAGGCAGAGTTTGATATTGAAACCAAGAAACTGGTTCCTAAAAAAGTTTCTTTTAAAGGCTCGGGGCGCTCCATTCCGGAATTAAATCTAATTAAAGCTATTGAAAGTTGTGCTTTGGAATTGGATAAATATGGCGGTCATCCGATGGCTTGTGGCTTTTCGGTAAAATCAGAGGACAAACTTAAAATTTTTAAGGAAAAGTTGAGCATTCTGGTTAAAAGTGAGTTGGCCGGTAAAAGGTTGGTGCCAAAATTAGAAATTGAGGCCATGTTAAAGCCGGAAGATATAAGTTTGAAGTTAGCCGATGAAATAAGTAAATTAGAACCATTTGGCCAACACAATCAACAACCCCGCTTAGTCAGTTATAGTATGTTGATTGAAGATATTTCTGTAATGGGTTTTGATAGTCAACATATTAAATTAAGATTATCCGGATTTTGGGCGCTCGCTTTTGGCGCTGCCGAACAATATAAAGCATTTAAAATTGGTGATTGCGTTGATATCGTTTATTATTTAGAAGTTAACGAGTTTAATGGTCGCCGCGATGCGCAATTGAAAATTATTGATTTGCGTTTAGCAGAAAAAAAGTAAATAAAAAATATGAGTCTAGAAAAGTTAATTATTTTTACTGATGGTGGCGCGCGCGGGAACCCTGGGTCAGCCGGAATTGGCGCGATTTTATATGATGACCAACAGAAGGTTGTTGCCGAGATTTCGGAATATTTGGGCGTAGCGACTAATAATCAGGCTGAGTATAAAGCTTTAATTGCCGCGCTTAAAAAAGCGGCTAGCTTGGGAGCGAGCGAGCTTGAATGTTATTTGGATAGTGAGTTAGTAGTTAAACAATTAAAGCGGGAATATAAAGTAAAAAATAAAGACTTGGCGCCTTTGTTTTTAGAGATTCACAATCTAAGTTTTAAATTTAAGCAGATAACTTATACCCATATTCCCCGAGAGCAAAATCAAGCGGCGGATAAATTAGCTAATGAGGCGATGGATAAAAGAGGTCTATAAAAAATTAAGGGTAAATAAAAAGAGACTCTATAAATTAAAGCCTCTTTTTTATTTTTAAATTTTATTGTCGCGGACAAGCCGAGATGCTGACATGCAGATGATTTATTTTATTTGAAATTTTATCAAACTCTTCTAAAATCCAAGCTTCGGAATCGCAGGCTTTAGCCGCGGCAGTTAAGGCGGGGATATTCTCTTCGTCTCCAAAATCTACGGCGTATGATTTATTAGTGCTTGAGCCGCCACCGTAATGACAAGAACCGCAAGTATGAACACAATTGGTGCAGTTAGCGGTATTGCAGGTACTTAAATTACCAATGTGGTTACTGTCGCTAATTGAGGATATGCGGCCAATACCATCCGGTAATTGCGCGCGCATACAGTTTAATAGTTGGCTTAGTTCGGCGTTGGCGTCGCCAACTTGGTTTATTATTCCGGGATCAAAAGACCAGCCGGTCGTAATAAGAGTTGATTGATTGTCTAAAGCCCCAAGAGTTATGGCCGAGGATTTTATTAAATTAGGGTTTATTTGAGTCAGGATAACATAAGAACTTAATAGAATTATGAGCCCGGTAATGCTACCAATTATTATTTCTTTGGCTTGCCCAACTTTACCGGCATCGCCTCCTGAAACAAGCCATAATAAGCCACCGGCCATTAACATGACGGCCGCTAAGATGCCAGCTATTTTGAGAGCATAATTATAAATCCAGGTTAGATATTCACCGAGCCAATTAACTTTACATTGATAAGTCCCGTTATTATTGGGAGTGCAAGTCGGTTGAGAAAAAATTTGTTCGCCTAAATCAATTTGTAATTCAGGAATTTGAAATTTAGGCGGTGGAAGTGGACTTTGGGCGCTATCGCAACAACAAATAAATCCATCTGATTTTGTATTATCACAACCGGTACCCTCTTTTTCGCCGGTATGACATCCAGCCATTCCGGCAGGTGCTTCCGTTTCTAAATCTACTAATGGATAGGCAGGTCTCCAATTACAAGCGGCTTGGGCAAAAGCCGTTGGTGCCAAAATCATAATTAATAAAGATAGAGCTAAAAATATTTTTTTTACTCTCATACTAGATTTGATATTTTTTTATATTTTCGGAGGCTAACATTTGAATATGATTTATTTCTTTGTCAGCCAGGTGTTTAAACCTCCCTTGAGTTTTTAGATAGCTACCGACTGGTTCGGCTTTAAAATTAGCGTTCACACTGGAAGCGCTTAATTTTCCGTCAGTATATTCCAAAAGAGGATAGAGCCCGGTTTTCACCGCTAGTTTGCCCATCATAGCCGCTTCATCATAATTTATTTTCCAACCAGGTATACAGGGACTTAAGATTTGGATATAAGAAGGGCCGGAGGTGGCTAGAGCTTTTTTAACTTTATTAGTTATATCATCAGGAAAACCGGCTATTGATTGGGCGACATATTTTAAGCCGTGAGCGAGTGCAATTGCGAGCATATCTTTTTTTACTTGGTTAGAACCGATAGATTCAGAGCCGCTCGGAGTAGTAGTTGTTGAGGCGCCGTAAGGGGTAGCGCCGGAAGCTTGGATGCCAGTATTGGAATATGATTCCGTGTCGTAACAAACATAAAGAATATTTTCGCCTCTTTCCCACATGCCACTGACAAGCCCTAAACCGATGTCAAAAGTGCCACCATCTCCAGCTTGAACTAAAACTTTAGTCTGATTATCGCCACGATTTTTTAAAGTAGCTAAAATACCAGAAGCAACCGCAGAAGCATTTTCAAATAAAGAATGAATCCAGGGCAGACCCCAAGCAGTTTGGGGGTAAGCAGTTGTGGTTACCTCTAAACAACCGGTTGCATTAGCAATTATGGTATCTTTAGTTAAGCCGCGCATTACCGCGTGCACCGCCGATAATTGTCCGCAACCAGAACAAGCGTTATGGCCAGGGGCGAGTTTTTTATATTCTAGTGGTTTGTTATTTTGCATATTTTAATTAGGATAACAGCAAGCTAATCCGCTTGCACAATCTCTTCCTCCAACATCATGTTCATAACCGCTTTGGGTACAGTCTATAAATCCTGCGAAATATCCCCAATTTGAATCGGTTTCCTGCCAAGCATCAGTGCAAGTTGCTTGTGGTTCATTACCGCAGGGTTCATTTAAATCTCCGTCTCCAGCCCAACAGGTTTTATTGTAGCAGTGGTAGTAATTATCACCAGAAAAACACTTGTCACCATTGTCGGCTGTTTCGCAGTTATCGCTTAATTGACAGCCGTAGTAGTCATTTGTAGCAATCACTTCGCAACTATCATTTATAAACTCGCCTACATTTTGGGGGCAATCTCCTTTCATTGAATTCATGCATCTTGATGTTTTAAATCCGTTACGTGAAGGTAAGGGGACTACGCAACATCCGGGCATAGTGCATTCTTTGCCATTAGTGCTTACGGCATAATTAGTAGTTTTGTTAAAGATGACATTAGTTACTGAAAGTTTAAAAGTTCCATTGGCATTAGTACATTTGTCATTAGTGGTCATTTCCGCTTTATCACTATATTGGCAACAACCGTAGGTTGTGTCTAAGTTTATTAAACTAATTGGCGTCAACTGCAAGAGCGCCGGATTAACGGTATTGAGAATCAACCAGGCACTGAATAAAATTACTAAACCGCTGATAGCGCCAACTATCATTTCTTTGGCTTGGCCGATTTTTGATTCATTGCCGGCGGAAGTCAGCCAAATCACCCCACCACCCATTAGGACCACTGCTGCTAGAATTCCGGCTGCCTTTAGACCGTAGTCATAGATGGCTTTTATGTATCTAGATAATAAATCGCTGGTCATTTTTCCGTTATTTGCGGTGCCCACATCTATTGCCCCTGAGCCCATCCCCGGAATCGGAATTTGCGGCGTAAATTTTATAGCATCAGCGGCCAAGGCTAAACTGGCTGGCAGAAACAAGAGAGAGAAAAAGACTAACCAACCGAAAGCTAAATTAATTACTAATTTTGGCAGTTTGATTTTCATATTAGTTAACAAATTTTATTTTGTTTTGACTACGTCCGCGCATTTCTTTGATTATTTTGACTATCATGTTTTGACTAATATCGTGACCGCCTAGGCCGGCGATATAATTTTGGATATTTACTTTTCCATTTTCTAAAATGCAGGCCTTGGTTTCTAAATATAACGGCCCACCACTTCCGGGGTTAATTGCTTTTTCAATCACCGCGATATTTAGACAGCCTTTAACCGCTTTTTTTATTTCTTCGGCCGGGAAAGGGCGGAAAGTTGTTATTTTTAAGAGACCAACATCAGGAAACTTTTTAATGGTTTCTTTAATTGTTCCAGCGAGAGACCCCATGCCGATTAAAATTACTTTTGGTTTCTTGGCGCCAGAATATTCAATTAATCCATTGCCGTTATTTTTAAATTTAAATATCCTCTTTAATAATTGATATTCTTTTTTAATAATTGCTAGGCTGGCATCAAAATCTCGGCAAATATCTTTGCGGGTATCTAAATAGCTAGTTGGTGAGAAAAAACCACCCATGGTAACTGGATTATTAGTGTCTAAAAAAGTTCCCGGCTCTAATTTGCGTATCGGTAAATATTTTTTGATTAAACTTTTTATTGGTATGATTACTGGCTCGTAAGAATGGGTTAAAATAAAACCATCCACATTAACCAGCGCCGGAAGACTCATTTTTTCAGCAATCTTGTAGGCCAGCAGATGTTGATAAACAGCTTCTTGGTGATTTTCCGCGAAAAATTGTAGCCAGCCGCTACCAGCCACGGCCATCGCGTCGCTATGATCGTTCCAAATATTGATTGGCGCCGAGACAGCGCGGTTTGCGCAAGTCATTACTATCGGTAAGCGCATTCCAGAAATATTATATAAAACCTCAGTCATTAGTAATAATCCCTGAGAACTAGTGGCGCTATAAACACGAGCGCCAGTTGCGCTCGCCCCTAAAACAATGGAGGCGGCGGCGAATTCACTTTCTGCCCTTACATATTCAAAATTAGCCTGACCATTAGCTTTGAATTTAGCCAAATCCTCGACGATATGAGTTTGGGGAGTTATCGGGTAAGCAGAAATGACTTCCGGTCCAATATTGTTTATCGTCAAAGCGATAGCTCTTGAGCCTTCAAGAATTTCTTGGCCTTGATGTTGATTTTTATTTTTGGTTTTCATGTTATTTTTAATAATCTTCTTCCATACTAATTGCTTTCACTGGACATTCATGCGCACATAAACCGCAACCTTTGCAGTAGTCATAATCTGTTTTCGGTTTCAGCTTATTGTTTATTAGTATCATTTCAATACAGTTCTCGGGACATAGTTTGGCACACAAAGAACAGCCAATACATTTAAGATTATCGGTTAGTGGTTTATGGGTACGCCAAGCACCAGTTTTATTAGCTAAGGAAGTATTAGACTTCATGGTCAATTTTTTCATACTAATCATTAAAAGCAATCTCTACTGCTTGAATATTTTTTTTGATTATGGTTTCGCCTTTGTCAGCAAATTTTTTCATTACTGCCTGCTTGAGTGATTCTAAAGTTATTAGTCCTGAATGCTTGGCGAAGGAGCCTAGGATAATTGTATTGACAATATTTTTACCAAACATTTTTAGAGCGATTTCTGTCGCTGGTGAAAAAAATACTTTTTTGGAGGGCAGTTTAATGGGTGACTGATAGTTATTCGGCGCGTTAATTATAAATAAAGTATTTTTGTCAGTTCCTCTAAGGATATCTTCAGTTTCCAGCAAGCTAGCATCTTGAATTATTAAGATGTTGGGATTATAAATTTGTTCTCTAGTAATAATTGGTTCTTCGGATATCCGCGCGTAAGATTGAATTGGGGCTCCAGTTCTCTCAACGCCAAAATTAGGAAAGGCTTGGGCATATTTTCCGGCATCAAAAGCGGCTAAGGCAATTAATTCAGCGGCGGTGACAACTCCTTGTCCGCCGCGGCCATGTATTCTTATCTGTTCCATATCTACTTTATTATATTAAGCAAACCTTCAACTATTGATTGCAAGGCCTCTTCACTTAAGACTCCCGTAAAAGCTTTATTATTAATAAACCAAGTGGGAGTGCCTTGAATTTGTAAATAGTTGCCGTCTTCGTAGTCTTGGTTTATTTTGGGAAAATATTTTTGACTGTCTAAACAAGTTTGAAATTGAGTAGTGTTAAGTCCCAGGCTGGCTGCTAAAGCGGGAATAGCGGCGTTTAATTCTTCTTGCGTTAGATTAAATTTAGTCTGATTTTCAAAAAAGACATCATGCATTTGCCAAAACTTTCCTTGTTCGCCGGCACAGCGCGCGGATAAAGCTAGAAAAATTGAATTATCATGTAATGGATAATCGCGATAAATTATTCTGACTCGGCCATTATAATTTTCTTGAATATTTTTTACACTAGCATATGAAGCTTCGCAATAAGGACAGGAAAAATCAGCAAATTCAACAATGGTTACGCTAGCATCGCTTGGTCCCCAAGAGTTATCAGTCTCACCGTTAATAGCCGTTAAATAAGCTTGTAGTTGATCTTCGGTGTTGGTGGAAATGGTGCCGTTATTTATCTGGTTTATTTGCTTAATAACATAAATCCCGGAAGCCACGACAAATACTAAAAAAAAGAAAATAATAGTTAATAAAATTATACCCCACCATTTAAGATACCAGGGGCGTAATTTATTTTTATGGCGGGCCTTCATGGCCGCATATTCAACTCTTTCTTCTAAGCTCATATTTTTTTGGCAAATTGAAAAAATATCTAGTTTCCAGTATGCTTGTATTATAACATAATTTATGAAAATAATCTCTTGGAATGTTAATGGAATAAGAGCGGTCGCAAAGAAAGGTTTTTTGGAATTTATAACTAAGCAAAAACCGGATATTTTGTGTTTGCAAGAGATAAAAATTTCCGATACTACTAGAAAGCAAACGGAATTTGATTTTGCGGGGTATGAAGAATATTGGAATAGTGCCGAGCGGCCAGGATATAGCGGCACGGTGATTTTAATTAAAACTGGTTCTCAGATTTTTTTGGACATTAAAAATGGTTTTGGTGAGAAAAAGTTTGATATTGAAGGTCGCGTCCAAACTTTAGAAACTAAAGATTTTTATTTGTTAAATGTTTATTTCCCTAATTCTAATCATGAGCTTAGTCGCTTGGGTTATAAATTAGAATTTAATGAGCAACTTCTTAAATACGCTAAAAAATTAGAAAAGAAAAAACCCGTGATAATTACCGGTGATTTTAATGTTGCTCATCAGGAAATTGATTTGGCGCGACCAAAAGAGAATGTTGGTAATCCGGGATTTACAGCGGAAGAACGAGCGTTTATGGATAAATTTTTGGCGGCCGGGTTTATTGATACTTATCGGGCTTTAAATGGCGATAAAATTCAATATTCTTGGTGGAGTTTTCGGAGCGCGGCGCGCCAGCGTAATATTGGTTGGCGGATTGACTATTTCTGTGTATCCGATAAACTTAAAAAATACCTAAAAAAAGCCTATATTTTGGATCAAATAACCGGCTCTGACCATGCCCCTGTAGGCTTAGAAATAAATAATTATTAAGATAAAGATAATATATATGTATAATCACTCTGAAATTGAAAAAAAATGGCAAAGTAATTGGAAAAATAGCGATTTATATTTAACCGGAGAAGATGCCAATAAGCCAAAATATTATATTTTAGATATGTTTCCGTATCCATCTGGCGCCGGTCTTCACGTTGGTCATCCGAAAGGCTATATTGCGACTGATATTTTTGCTAGAATGCGTCGTATGCAAGGTTTTAATGTCCTTCATCCGATGGGTTTTGATGCTTTTGGCTTGCCGGCGGAAAATTATGCTCTTAAGAATAAAGTTAATCCTAAAATAGCAGTTGCTGAAAGCGTGGCCCGCTTTAAAAATCAATTAGAAATTTTAGGTTTTTCTTATGATTGGGCACGGGAAGTAAATACGACTGACCCCGACTATTATAAATGGACGCAGTGGGCTTTCTTAAAGATGTGGGAACAAGGTTTAGCCTTTGAATCAAAGGAACCAATAAATTGGTGTCCGTCTTGTAAAACTGGCCTGGCGAATGAAGATTTGGAAGATGGAAAATGTGAGCGTTGTGGCAGTGAGGTGGAACAAAAGCCGATTCGGCAGTGGGTTTTAAAAATAACCGCTTATGCCGAGCGTTTGCTTAATGATTTGGAAAAATTACCAGATTGGGAGGAGCCGATTAAAGAAATGCAAAGAAACTGGATTGGTCGTAGTGAAGGCGTAGAAGCAATTTTTCAAATTACCGACACCAGTGAAGTAGTTACGGTTTTTACGACTCGGATTGATACAATTTATGGCTGTACTTATTTAGTTTTGGCGCCGGAAAATGAACTAGTTGAAAAATTAAAACCGGCAATAGAAAATTGGCGAGAAGCGGAAAAATATATAAAATCTTTAGATAAAATTTCTGAAAGAGAAAGAACTAGTATTAGCAAGGAAAAAACCGGAGTTAGATTAAACGGAGTTAAGGCTATTAATCCGTTTAATGGGGAAGATATTGAAGTTTTTATTGCCGATTATGTATTAAATTCTTATGGTACGGGAGCGGTTATGGCCGTACCGGCTCATGATGAAAGAGATTATGAATTTGCTAAGAAATATGGCCTGAGAATTAAATCGGTAGTTTCTACAGACGGTGAAATTCCTTTTGAGGGCAAGGCCGCTTTTACTGACGATGGCACCTTATTTAATTCCGAAGAGTTTACCGGTTTAAAGTCAGAGAATGCGCGAACAGCGATGATTTCTTGGCTGGAAGAACATAAATTAGGGGTCGGAAAAATAAATTATCGGATTAAAGATTGGGTTTTCTCGCGTCAGCGATATTGGGGGGAACCAATCCCCCTTATCCATTGTGATAAATGCGGTGTGGTTGGTGTTCCGGAGGCAGAATTACCTCTTCGTTTACCGGACGTAATTAGTTATGAACCAACCGGAACTGGAGAATCACCGCTCGCCGCCATTTCTGAATGGGTTAATACTGCTTGTCCAAAGTGCGGGGGCGCGGCGAAACGCGAAACCAACACGATGCCGCAATGGGCTGGCTCATGTTGGTATTATTTGCGTTATATAGACCCTAAAAATAAGCAAGCCTTGGTTGATAAAAAATTAGAAAAATATTGGTCGCCGGTTGATTTTTATGTCGGCGGCGCTGAACACGCCACCCGTCATCTTATTTATGCTCGTTTTTGGCATAAGTTTTTATTTGATATTGGCGCGGTTTCTTATGACGAACCGTTTACTAAACTAAAACACGTTGGTTTAATTATGGGTGAAGATGGTCGCAAGATGAGTAAGCGTTGGGGGAATGTCATAAACCCCGATGATATGGTTAAAAAATCAGGCGCCGATGCCCTACGTGTTTACGAAATGTTTATGGGTCCTTTTGAGCAAGCTTGTAATTGGAATACTAGCGGAGTTGTGGGGGCGAGAAAATTTTTAGAAAAAGTTTTTGGGTTTACGGAAATTATTAATTATCAAGCAGACTCTAAAATAATTTCTCTTCTTCATAAAACAATTAAAAAGGTAACTGAAGATATTGAATCTTTTAGACTCAATACCGCTGTTTCCGCAATGATGATTTTAGCTAATGAGATTAGTGATTATAAAATTAAAAATACTGCTTTACCGTTTTCTAGAGCTGATTTTTTAAAGTTTATTCAAATTTTAGCGCCCTTCGCGCCGCATTTAAGCGAGGAAATATGGGAGACGCTTAATCAAAAAGATAGTATCTTTTTAAGCCCTTGGCCAAAATACGAGACAGACAAAATAAAAGACAAAACTTTTAATTTAATTGTTCAAGTTAATGGAAAATTGCGCGCTTCTTTGGAAGCACCAATCGAAATTTCCGAGGACGAGGCTTTTGTTTTAGCCAGTACTCAGGAAAATGTACAAAAATGGTTAGTAGATAAAAAAATTGTTAAAAAAATATTTGTAGTCGGAAAATTGCTTAATATTGTTGTTAAATAAAATTGAAAATGGAAGATTTGTTATCTAAAACCAGAGAAATATGCCGATTGGTCGGCATTAATCCTAAACGTTCTAAGGGGCAGAATTTTTTAATTAATGAGCGCATTTATAATGATGTTATTAAAGCTGCCGATTTAAAAAAAACAGATGAGATCTTGGAAGTAGGGCCGGGTTTAGGATTTTTAACGGTTAAACTTAAAAAAGAAGTTAAGCGAGTAGTGGCGGTTGAGCTTGATGATGAATTGGCTAATTATTTAAAGATTGGTTTTAGTGCCAGTAATGAAGATAAGGTTAAAGTTGTTAATCTTGATATTTTAAAGTTTAATTTACGTGAAGAATTCCCAAAAAATTATAAAATTGTTGCTAATTTACCTTATAATATTACTTCCATCTTTTTAAGAATGGTTTTGTCCGGTAATTGTCGCCCGGAACTTTTAGTTTTAATGCTGCAAAAAGAAGTGGCTGAAAGAATTGTGGCCACCGCTCCCGACATGAGTTTACTAGCGCTTTCAGTCCAATATTATGCTGATGCTTCAGTTATTAAGAATGTCACGGCTGGTAATTTTTGGCCAGAGCCCAAAGTAGAGAGTGCTATTATTAAAATTGTCGTACATCCCGAACAGCATGATGCCGTGATTGATAAATTATTTTTTAGAATGGCCAAGGCTGGTTTTAGCGCTAAACGGAAAATGTTAAAAAATAATTTAGCTGGTGGTTTAAAAATAGAACCAGAAATAATTATTAATACTTTAGATAAAATTGGTCTAGATAAACAAGTACGTGCGGAAAATTTAAATCTAGCCGATTGGCATAAATTATTTGCGGAGCTTAGCGCGTTTATGGTATAATAAAATCAACTAGCCGCTCTTTAAGAGTGCTTAGATTTCATTTATGTCAGACCCTAATTCTCTAGACAAGAATTCTTCTAATTTCAGTTTGAAAAATATGCCGCGCCCGCAAAAAACGGCTGTGGTTATTTTGTCGGTCCTGGGAGTGGCGATTATATTTTTTGGCGCTTTGCAATTTAGGAATCGAATTGTTAGTCCTTTCCAAGTTGATATTAGTGGTCTGGAAAATATAGATACTACAATTAATTTAGCCAGTAAAGATACTGATGGCGATGGTTTGTCAGATTATGATGAATTTAATGTTTATCAAACTTCTCCTTATTTAGAGGATACAGATAGCGATGGTTTATCGGATAGCGTGGAGGTCAAAAGCGGTAGTGATCCCAATTGTCCGATCGGTCAAAATTGCGTGGGAGCAAATAATTTTGTTATTCAAGTGGCCACCGGAACGACTCCAATTCTCGCAGTTGATTCTGGTAGCTTAGGAATTATTAATGTTTCTTCAAGCACCAGTGAAACTGATTTAAAAAATGCTTTGGCCGGTCAAGTCGACGCCCCGACTCTTAGACAAATTTTATTAGATAATGGCGCCGATAAAACTGTTTTGGACACTATCAGCGATGCCGAACTTTTGCAAAGTTATCAGGAAGTTTTAAATAATCAATAATGAAGAACAAAATGAAGCCTTCTTTATTTAAAAAGAAGCAGCATCAAGCTTTAAGTCAAAAAATTAAAGTTTTTGTGCTGTTTTGTGTTTTAATCTTTTCGGTCGCGCTTATCCCCTTTAAACCAGTTAAGGCGCAGTTAGTAGTAACTGATATCCCGAAATTAATTTGGGATAAGGTTTCGTCAGTCGCTACCAAGCTTTGGCAAAAAAGTGCTTCTCTGGCTTTTCAACAAACCCTAAGAACTGCGCTTAATAAAATGGCTTATGACGCAGCTAATTATGTCGCCGCTGGTCGTGAGGGGCAAAAAGCAATGTTTGTTAATATGAATTGGGGCGATTATATGGTACAGGTGGGAGATGAGGCGGCTGGGACTTTTTTGGAAAATTTTTCCGCGAATATGGCTGCCGGTAATGCCAGTACTGCCGGTTGTAGTGCTGATTATCAAACCTGTCTTACTAAATGTAGTAGTCGTTATTTAGGTCAACCTGGCTCTACTGAAGCGCAAAATTGTAACGCGGCTTGTCAAAAAACCGCTGATAGCTGTGTCGCTGGCGCTGGCTCTACTAGTGGTTTAACAATTAATTTTTGCCAGCCCTCTTCTTTGGAGGCTAAAGTTAAAATCGGTTTAGGATTAGTCTCTCAAAATCGTCCTCAAGGGCCAAACTGCACTGCTTCAAAAATGGTTAAAAATTGGAGCGATGATGTAAAAACTAAATACAAAGATATTACTAGCCCGGATTTTTTGGAGAAAATTCTGCCTAATCTTTTTGATCCCTATTCTAGTGATTTAGGAATTTATTGGGCTGCCAGTACTGATATGAGCGCCCGGAAGGCGACTGGTACTATAGCCGCTCAAACGCAGCTTTTAGGTAAAGGCGGTTGGTTGGATTCCTTGTCTATCGGCGGGACGCCGAAGAATCTACCAAATCAGGCTGAACTAGAAGTTGAAAGCAAATATCAAGAATATGCCGCTAATTTTGGTAAGTATACTGGGGATGCTTTTGTTGATGCCGCTAACGTCTTTTTAAATCAAGTTTCTATTTCCGCATTTAATAGATTAATGCAGAACATTGGTAAAAAGACTGCTGGTACGACCGCAATTTCGGGGACAACTAATGAAGGTGACCCTGGTTCCGGTGGCGGAGAAGTAGCCATCAAGGCAGTAACCACTAAACTCATCATTCCTAATTTTGGCAATGGTTCTCAATATGATATTTTATCGGAGTTAGCTACTTGCCCGGATAAAAATAACCCCGGTCCGACTAATTGTGTGATTGAT